>JAEEGL014610881.1_pt1 | contig 11544 bp, 8 predicted proteins | sample 9134231 | NCBI WGS metagenome assembly JAEEGL01 (sample SAMN16246548, study PRJNA631951) | gut metagenome | biome: gut microbiome; feature: rumen; material: fiber-attached | host: Bos | place: Iran: Karaj | collected 2018-10 | reverse complement strand
TAATTTCCGGAGAAAAAATTGATGGATTTTTTGTTATAATAACGGCAAAAAGAGAAAAAAATAAAAAAATTACAAAATAAAAAAAATAAAAAAAATAATAAAAAAAAAAATCAATATAAAAACAATAAATAAAATATCTAAATTATCAGTTATTATATATAAAAATCAAAAAAATGAGTAGATTCGAGCGTGATGTCTTCACAGAACTAAACAAATTTCGTGAGTACCCTCAATCAATCCACAAACAAATAGAACTTCTCCGAAAAGGATTAAGTCGTATAAAATCAACAGATCCATTTTTAGCAGAAATAGATCAATTTATAAGTCAATTAGAATCAATGAAACCTCAAAAGAAAATGACATTAAATCCAATATTATCAAAAATAGCTCAAATGGAAGCAAAAAAATTTTCTTTAGACTCAAACTACAATCAATATAGAACAGGAAATCAATTAAAGGGAATATTACCAGATTCAGTATTAAAAAATGAAATAGCCTTAATAGCAGATTTCGGTGCAGATGAGGCAATAAATCAAATACCAAAATTACTATTAAATAAAATAGATAAGAAAAAAATGGGAAGACAATTTTTAACAAATCCAAAATTTACTCAAGTTGGAATTGGAAATGAAGTTTTTGATGATGAAAATTATACAGTTTTCATTTTTGGAGATGATAATGTGAAAATAGATCAAAGTTTTTTAAGTGGAGGTGGAAAAAATGTAAAAGATGAAAATAAAGATAATAAAACTGATAAAGTAAAATCAGCAAAAAAAACAACAGTAAATAGAGAATATATTGAAGAAGAAGATTCTGGTTTTTTAAAACAAGCTTTTGATTTATTAGATAAGGATGGTACTCAAACTATAAATATTAATGATGCTATTAATGCTATGAAAAGAATGAAATTTGATGAAACTAATCCTGATTTATTTAATTTAATTAGTTCTGCTGGTGAAGATAATGATGTTGTTTCTTGGGTTCAATTTTCTTCTTATGTTAATGGAGGGTTAAAAGATAGAAAAAGTGAAGATGGTTTGAAAACTATTTTTAATTTGTTTATTGATAATCCTGAAAATGAAACTATTACTTTTGATACTTTTAAAAGAATTTGTAAAGAAATTGGAGAAAATATGAGTGAGGAAGAAATGCAACATATTTTGGAAAATACTACTGAACATGGAAATGAGATTACTTTTAAAGATTTTATTCAATATATGAAAATTAATGAAGAGTAAAAGTGTTTTTTTTTTTTGGTTTTATTTTTATATACCAAAATTTTTACTCGTTTTTGTTTTCATTTTATTTAAAAACATAAAAATTGTTTTTTTATTTATTTTTTTTTTTATTTTTTTTTATATTTTTGATTAATAGTTTCATTTTATAAAGATTTAAATAATGATATTGTAAATGTTACCTTGAAAATTTTTTTGAATGTAAATTATATTATTAATTTAATAATTTAATTAATATATTATTTTTTTGTTGGTGTTTTCTAATTAATTTTAATTTTGATTTTAAAATTTTTTTTAATTCAATATAATGGAAAATTATGACATCTCTGTTATAACTAATCATTTAAAATATATTTCAAATCGTGAAAATATAATAAAAATGTTATATCAAGATAATAAGATTAATATTAATAAACAAAATACATCACCTTTTGAATTATTTTTAAAATCAATATTTATAAATTATAAAAAAAAAGATATAGAAGTAATTAAAAGAGGAATAATAGATTTAAAAAAAGAAAATAAAGAAATATTAAAGAATAAAGAAATTGTTCAAGAAAAAGTAATACAAGAATTAAATTGGGTAAAAAAAGATTCATCAGAAACTTTTAAAAAAAGAGATGAATTATTAAAAGAAATGCAACCTAAATTAAATAAATCTTGTATTATTTTTTCTCCATTAAGTGTAAATAATGCCCCATTAAATGATAGAACACAAGTTAAAATATTAAGAAATTTAAAAGATAAATTAACTCAATATGAAACTGATATTTTTATAAAAAAAAGAGAATGGACAGAGAAATTTAATTTAAATCGTTTTTTAAAAAATGAAAATTCAAATTTAAGACAACATTATAAACAAAAAAAATTAATTTATCGACAATTACAAGAAGATATTAATTTATTAAAAGAAAAAATTGAAGGTCAAAATTATATTAAAAGAAAAGGAACTAATAATACAGAAAGTTTTACTACAAGAAATATTCATCATAATACTTCTTTTTTTAAAAATTTATTTAAAAAATAGTTTTGATAATATTTTGTTTGTGGAAAATATATTATTATATTACTATTATATTGTTATAAAAAATATAAATTAAATAATAAAAGTGATTTATAAATAATAAATGAATTGAATATTTATTTTTTTCATTTGATTTAAATTTAAAAAATAAATTTTAATTGTTAAAAAATATATATTTATATAATAATTCATTATATTTAAATATTATTTAAATTTTAAATTTGGTTATTCAAAAAGAAAAAAAAAAACTCAAAACCAAAAAATAAAAATCAAAATAAAATTATAATTCAAAAAAACATAAAAATACCATATAAAAATCATTAAAAAAAAAATAATTAAAAAATATAAATCCAAAAGTATAAAAATCTCATCAATAAAATATATATACATGAATTAATAATTAATTAATAATTATTTTTATTGAATGAACCAAATTCCACAACAAATACTTTATCCAAATATATACCCTCAAATCCAAGGACAACAAATTCCAAATCAATTTCCTCAACAAGTAATTCTTCAACATCAAATAAATCAAATTTCTCAAAATAATATTCCATCACAGATAAATTTTAATAGCAACGAACAACGTAAGTTTATTATTTTTAAAATAAAAAATATTTTTAAAATAATAATAGGAAGGAGAAGAAGATCAAAACATGAGAAAGAAGGAAGAATTTATCAATGTGAATGTGGTAAAAGTTATTTAAGTCAACCAGCATTGAATAATCATAAAAAAACAAAACATCCTGATTTATTAGAAGGAATGGAAAAGAGAGGAAGAGGAAGACCAAGAAAATATATTAAAAATGTATCTGAAGATTTTGAAAATAAAAAATATGATAATTTCTTTGATGATGTTAATAGAAAAAGAAATAATGATGAAAATTATGATGTTAAAAATTGTGCCCTTTGTGTTTATGATTTTTTATTTAAAGGGAAATATTATGATAAATTATTCAGTCAACCTGATAATATAAATGATATTCCTATTTTGAAAAATTTAATTGAAAATGATGAAAGTGTTTTTTTAAAAGATAAAGGATTAAAAAATTGTAATGATATTTTTTATCAATATGTATTTGAATGTCAAAAAAAATGTAATGAGAAATATTTTATTCTTTTGTTAAAGTTTATTTTGTTGTTTAGAGAATGTGAAAATTTAAGTAAAAATAAAGATAAGGAAAAAGATAAAAAAATAGAAGTTACTTCTATTTCTAATGCTGAAAGTTTACCTGAATCTTGTAATGAGTTTTATACTAATTTTCTTGAATCTAATAATTTTTTTGATATGGATAATGAAAAAGATAAAAAAGAAATTATTGAATTAATTCAACATTTTTGTATTTGGTTGTTTAAAAATGATTTTACGAAATCTAAACTTTCTTTAGCTGGTTAATATAGAATATATAAATTTTATATTTAATTGTTAATAATAAATATATTTTTTTATTAAATTAAATTTGTTTTATTTTTTCAGTTTTAATAAGAAAAAAAAGCTTAAATAAAATTATTTTAATAAATAAAAATGAAAAATAAAATAAGTAAAGAAAGAGAAATAATTGAACAAGAAAAAAATATGTTAAAATTAACATTAGATATATTAATCAATGAAAATAATCAATTAAAAAATACATTAAATCAAATAAATAATAATGTAAAAGAAAATAAAATAGAACTTCAAGAAAAATTAAATACAATTACAAATAAAGATGAAGTATTAAATAATTTAAATAATCAAATAAATCAACTTAAATTAAAATTTAATGAATTAAAAAGTAAATCTAAAAGATTTTTTTCTGATTATGGTAATTCAAATACAATGTTAAAATTCAATGAACAAACATCAACTTGTTATACTGCAAGAAATATAAATAAAATTACTTTATCTAAAAATTTAGAAAAAAATAAAGAAATAAAAAATATTGATAAAAATGAAAAAAAAAATAATCATTATCAAGATTTTTATTTAAAACAAAATGAGCTTGATAATGAAATAAATGATATTAAAAGACAAATTAATTTCTTAATTAATAAATTCCAAGAAGATGAAGATATTATTTTAATGAAAGAAAAATTTTGTAATTTAAAAAATATTTTTGATGATGAAAGTTTAGAGAAATTAAAAAATATTTTAAATGAAAAGAATTCAAATAATATATTGTATTTAGTAGATAAAAATAAAAAAGTTTGGAAATTAAAAAAAAGAGAAGATATACCAAAAAATGATTTTGAAAAAGAAGAAAATATTATCTGTTCAAATTTTAATAATTTAACAAACAATAAGAGAAATTACAATCTAGGAGACTTTAGTAATCGTCAAAAAGAAATTATAAATGAATATTTTTTACTTAATCCAGAAGATATTAAAAAAAAAGAAGAAAAAAATACTGCAGTAGATGATATGATGAAAAGTTCTTTTATATTGTAAAAATAATTTCATTTTATATAAGAAAAAAATTTTTTTGTAAATAAACTAAATATTAATTTAACAATTTTAAAATACTTTTTCATTTAAATAACTAAATTTTGTAATTATATGAATTAAATTGTTTTAATATATATTATTAATAATTTAATTTTTTATTTCATAATTTTATTATATCTTTTATTATTATATTAAAAATGATTTAAAAAAAATCATTTATAATAATAAAAAAAAATTTGCATTATTTTTTTAATTTCAAAAAAGATAATAAATAAATTTTAAAATTTAAAAATAAAATATATAAATAAATGAAAGGTGGAAGAAGACAACTAGGAATTAGAAGAAGAAATTTCGGAGGAATAAGAAACAGAAATAGAATAAGACATAATATTAAAATCAATAATAGATTTAGAAGAAATAATAACAGAAATTTTAATGGTCAAAGAAGAAGAAATAATAATTTTAATAATAATAGAAGAGGTCCTCAATTTAGAAGAAGATTAGGAAGAAGAAGACCACAAAAATTAACAACTGAAAGATTAGATGATGATTTAGATAATTATTTTAAGAGAAATAAAGGAGAAAATTATAAAGATTATCTTGATAATGATTTAGATGCTTATAAAAAAGATGGTGAAAAAAATCTTGAGAAAAATAAAGCTGAAAATAATAGTAATATTAATAATGATAATGTTAAACAAGTTATTAATGTTGAACCTAAAGTCGAAGAAGAAAAAAAAGAAGAAGTTGTTGAAGAAAGTAAAAATGAAACTGGAAAAGGAAATAAAGGAAAAAAGAAAAAGAAATAAATAATTATGGAAGTTTATTAAAAAATAAATTGTTATGAGTTTATATAATTTTTTTATTTTACAAATAATTTATTTAAATATAATATAATAATAATATTTTATTATAAATTACATTAAAGAAATTAAAAAAGTAATATAAGGATAATATATATGAAATAAGTATATATAATAAAAAATATATATTATTCATTTAAAAAAATATTATTCGATTTATTTAAAACTGTTTATTCAATTGATTTATCAAAATTATAATATTGCATTTTAATAATTTTAATAAATGTCATATATTTCAGAAACGGAAGTTAAATATCGAGGAAATAGTGATTTTTTAAAGAAAATAAATAGAAATCAACTGAATAGTAAAGGGAATCAAAATGAAAATAATAGGAATGAAATAAATAATAAGCATACATTAAGTAAATTTGCAAAAATAAAAATAAAGACAATTAAATTACCTCAAATCTTGACTCATTCAATTAATATCAATCATAATAAAAGGATAATAAAATTAAAAAGGAAACTTTTAAATCATCAATCAAATGAATTTTTATTAACTGGAGTTGATACAAAAAAATATGAACAAGATGATGATAAAAAAAATGTTGTTCTTTTAAATGAAAATAGCGATAATAATAAATTATATGAAGTATCTGATTTATTAATAACAGATAATGAAAATAATAATGAAATAATAAATTTAAAACAAAAATTAATATTAAACAACAATTCAAAAGTAAATAATTCATTTTTAAATAAAATGAGTATTAGAAAAAAGCCAAAAAATATTGAAAAAATTGAATCACATAAATATATTCATTCACCAAAATATATAAATAAAATGCTTCATTGTTTTATTGATTTTCAAAAGAAACATTTATTTGAAGATTTTAAAAAATCACAAAAAAAACTAATTCAACTTGAAGATAAAATACATAATATGTTTAATGTAATGAGAGAAAAATCTGAAGTTAGATTTCAGGAATTACTTAGAAAAGATGAAATTGAATAATAATATAATATTATTTATATTTATGATGAGTAATTTTAATTTATGAAAAACATATAAAATAAAAATAAAGTTTATCAATATATATTTATTTTTAAATGAATTTTTTTTCTTTCTAAAAAAAATTTTTGAAGCTTTTAATTTTTTTTCAAAATTTAAAATTTAAAATACAGAAAAAAATGTCAAATAATAATCAAAAAGTAAATAATAATAATGAAAGTGATAATAAAATGAATTTAAATGACTCTTTAGAAGATGGAAATGAAGATGATAATAATTTAGAATATACAAAAAGTAATGCAAGATCAGAATCAAAATCATATCGTGTCAGTGATTTACCATTAATGGAAGTTAATTCTGATAATTTCAATATAAAAAATGATGTTCAAAAAAGTTTTAAAGATGAAGAAAAAAAAAATTATAATAATGAAAATAATAATAAAAACGATATTGATGAAATGTATAAGCAATTAATTATAAATAAAAGAATGAATATGTTTAATAATAAAAATAATATATATAGTAAAAGTAATAATAATATGAATAATATTAAAAATGAAGATATTACAATTCAACAAAGATATAATACAAATATAAATATTAATCAAATTAACTTTGATAAATCAATTGAAAATGATAAAATTGATTCTAAAATAAATAATACAAATATTCATAATTGTAATAATACAACTTTTAGTACACAAAGTCAAACAGGTATGAAAAATAATAATAAAGGATTAAATTTTAATAATAAATTAATAAGTGAATTTATAATAAATGATTCTTTATTTCAAAGAAATGATTATAAGGATTTAAGTGATATAAATGATAATAATGATGAAAATAGAAATTATTTAAAAACATGGTTAAAAAATATTGATTTATTTCAATATTATAATAATTTCCTTGAAAATGATGTATATGATATAAATAAATTAGTTTCTTTAATGAAATCTAATGAAACTAAATTAAAATATGATGATATTGAAAGATTATTAGGAATAAAAAAACCTGGTCATATATTTAGAATATTAGTTAAATTAGAAATTGATTGTGAATTAATAGATACTAAAATAGTTAAATTTATGATTAAAAAACTAAATAAAGAAACTGATAAATATTTCCAAATTTCAATTAGTAATGGATATGAATGTGGATGTTTTAAAAATAATGCAATTCCAATTCCAAAAAATGAATTAAAGACATTTTTAAAAAGAAATAATATAATGAAATTCTATCAAAATTTCTATCATAATGGATTTGAATTAATCGAATATGTTATAATACAAATGTATAGTTCATTTCCAATTAATGATGATACTTTAGAAAATTGTTTTCATATTTATGAAGAAGAAGATAGAGTGAATGTTTTAAAATGTATAATAAATGAAATGGAAAAAATTAATTTATTTGTAAATTCAAAAGAATATGAAAATAGATCAGATAAAGATAAAATAAAATATGAAAATATTCAATTAGAAGATTCAAATGAAAATAAAGGAATAAATAATAATAAAAATGAAGAAAATTGTAATGTCTGCTATATTATTTAAAATATTAAAAGAAAGGGATATAGTTTGTTTGTATAATAAATTTAAATATTTTTTTTTTATAATTTTTTTTAAAAATAAATAATTTAGACGTTATTTTTAAAAAATGGATTCGAATTTAAAAAATGTATTTGAATATGAATTAAAAAGAAAATTATCATTTAGAACAAGAAGAACAACATCTGAAATAATATTTTTAATAAATGCATTTAAATTTTTCGATATTAATAAAACAGGAAAAACTTCAAAAACAGATTTTATTAAAGTAATTGAAAGAATTGGATTAATTGGTTTTAATCAAAACGCTTTAGAAACTTTATTTTCAATGTATGATCCAAATAATTCTGGATATATTAATTATGATAATTTTTGTCGTTACATATATGGAGAAGCAAAATTAGAACCTTTAATTAAAGATTATTCAACTCCTTCTGAAAATAAGGAATTTAATCAAATTGAAGATATACCATTTAAACAAATTCAAAATAATCAAAATTCAAATCCAATTATTCCAAATAATCCAATATATGATAATAATAATAATTCAAATTATGAACATTTTAAACAAAGACAAAATAATTTTTATCAAAATCAACCATTAAATAATAATATAAATAATACTATAAATGATTATCAACAACAAATTCAAATTAATAGACAAATAGAACAAAGTATAAATTATATGAATAGAAATATAAATAATGTTAATGATAATAATAATAATAATAATAATAAAGTAAATGAATATGAAACAGGAGGATTTAAAAAATATTTTAAAACACTTGCAACACATTTCCAACAAAAAATAAATATAAATAATGGAATAACTTATTATTCTTTAGAACAAAAATTAAAAGAAAAAGAAGATAGATTAAAAAAGACAATAACATTTAAAGATTTTTCTACAACTATTCAAGAATTAAATATTAATATTGAACCAAATTTTATTTTGGATTTTTTTAGTTTCTTAGATTTATGTGATTCAAATAGTATTGCAACAGATGAAATATTAAGAATCATTAGAGGTAATATTTCAGAAGAAAGAAAAATGGTAATTATAGAAGCTTTTGCAAGATTAGATTATGAAATGAAAGGTTTTGTTGAAATATCATATTTAAAAAGTTTATATAATGCAAAAGAACATCCTGATTGTAAAATGGGGAAAAAAAATGAAAATGATATAATTAATGAGTTTAATTATACTTTTGATATTTATATGAATTATAAAGAAAAAAGTACTCAATGCTCTTTTGAAGATTTTATTGAATATTATTCTGGAATTAGTGCTTCAATTGAAAATGAACAATATTTTAAAGATATGATTAATGGTGTTTGGAATATGGAAAATGCAATTATAAATAATAATAATATTATTAATCAAAATTTAAATCAAAAATTTGAACCTATTCAAGAACAACATAATAATAATTTCCAAATTCAAGAACAACAAGAACAACAAAATCAAAATCAAAATCTGACTCAAAATCAAAATATAATTCCAAATCAAAATCAAATTAAAACTCCAACATTAAATCCAAATCAATATCAAATTCAAAATCAAAGTTTAAATCAAAATCAAATTCAAACTCCAACTTTAAATCCAAATCAATATCAAATTCAAAATCAAAATATAATTCCAAACCAAAACCAAATTCAAACTCCAACTTTAAATCCAAATCAATATCAAATTCAAAATCAAAATTTAATTCCAAATCAAAATCAAAATATAAATCAATATCAAAATCAAAATTTAATTCCAAATCAAAATCAAAATATAAACCCATATCAAAATCAAAATATAAATCCATATCAAAATCAAAACTTTAATCAATATCAAAATCAAAACTTTAATCAATATCAAAATATAAACCAATTACCAAACCAAAATATAAATCCATATCAAATTCAAAATCCAAATATAAACCCATATCAAAATCAAAATTTTAATAAAACTCCATTTCAAAACCAAAACGTGAACACTTTTCCATATGAAAATCAAAACATAAATAGTTTAAATCAAAACTTAAATAAAACTCCAATTCAAAATGATAATATAAATAAGACTCCATTTCAAAATCAAAACATAATAAGAACACCATATCAAAATCCAATGGATTATACAAATAATAATACACCAAATATAAATAGAAAACATTTCAAAACAACATTATTATCAAGAACAAATAATAATAAAAATTTCAATTTTTTCACAGGAGAAGATTTAACAGATTCAAATAATACAAATGTAGAAACAACATTTTCTCAATCAATAAATAATCAAGATAATCAAAATATAGAACAACAAAAAAATATAAATTTAAGTGATAATCCAGAAGCAAATAATGCAATTGATAAATTAAGAAATTATCTTCTTCAATTAGGTTCAAAAGGAATTTTTAATATTGAAAAAATGTTTACTATGTATGATCCAACTCATAAAGGGAAAATAGATTTTCAATCTTTAGAATCAATATTTCAACATTATAAATTACCACTTTCATCAAAGGAATTAAAATCAATATTTGATAAATTAGATTATAATTCACAAAGGAAAATTAATTATGATGATTTAGTTAAAATATTAGTTGGTAAAATGACTGATGAAAGATTAAATTTAGTTAAAAATATTTTTGCTTATATAAAACCAAATAATAATGGAAGTATTCATTTTTCTGAAATTAGACAAAAATTTAATCCTTCAAAACATCCACAAGCTTATTCAGGTAGTAATTCAAAAGATGAGATTTATAATGAATTTATTGATAATTTAGATATTTATAAAAAATATAGTTTAATTGATAAATCAAGTTCACTTACTTTAATTACATTACAAGATTTTATTAATTTTTATACTCAAATTTCCTTTGGAATTAATGATGATAGTTATTTTAATAAATTAATTTCTGGTGTATGGAATTATGGAACAGAAAATAATTTATCAAATAATAATAGAATGATGCAGGTTGGTAATCAAATAATAAATAATAATAATTTTTATTAAATAATAAAAATATTATATTTTTATTAAATATTTTTATTTATAATAATATTAAAATTTCCTGATTTTCAAAATTACTTTCTAAATAATAAAAATTTTATTTCTTAGTTGAGCCTTTTGATAAAACAATAATAGGACTTTCAAAAATTAAACCAAGAATCAATGTAACAATCCAAGAAAAAAGGAAAAATCCAATTGAAAGAATAGCACAATCAATAAATCTAATATAAAAATTAGTATTAGTTCCTAAAAAATACATTGCAAGAAAATAAATATGAACTACATAAATTCCAAATGAACCTCTTGCAATTTGAGTTTCAAATTTTAAACTTAATATTTTTCTAAAATTATTTAATTTACCAAGAAAAGTTAAATGAATTAAAACACCTAATGAAAAAATATAAATAACTTTTCCAAATGTTTGAAACATTGCACTCCAAAAAAGTGATAATCCTTTTTCTAATTTATTACTTATTGAAGAATTCCAAAAAACT
>JAEEGL014578407.1_pt1 | contig 11544 bp, 8 predicted proteins | sample 9134231 | NCBI WGS metagenome assembly JAEEGL01 (sample SAMN16246548, study PRJNA631951) | gut metagenome | biome: gut microbiome; feature: rumen; material: fiber-attached | host: Bos | place: Iran: Karaj | collected 2018-10 | reverse complement strand
TATGAGCGGATAGAAATAGCGACGACCGAGAACGTTGTGTTCCTTCATCTTTTCGTAGAGAGAGTCGCGACTGATGCCGTATTCCTTTTCGTTCACGAAAATTGGGAAATACGAGTAGTTGTAAGTTACATTATCGCGTTCTTTGAACATAGAAATGCCGGGAACATTTGCTAGCGCAGCTCGGTATTTTTCAGCAACCTTTTTGCGGGCTGCAATAGCATTGTCAATATGCTTCAAGTTGCAAAGACCATAAGCGGAACGGATTTCATCCATTTTGCTGTTGATGCCCGGAGCGACAACAGTCGTTTCGCCCGCAAAACCGAAATTCTTGAGGTAGTCAATGCGCTTTTTGGTACGAGCATCGTGACAAATAAGCGCTCCGCCTTCAACTGTGTTGTAGGTCTTGGTTGCATGGAAACTAAGCGTATTCATGTCGCCGGCATCCAAGATTGTACGACCGTTTACCTTCACGTTGAATGCGTGTGCGGCATCATAAATTACAGCCAAACCGTAGCGGTCTGCAATTTCCTGGATGGCTTCGATATCGCAAGGATTACCATACACATGCACAGGCATTATAGCCGTCGTTTTCGGCGTAATAGCCTCTTCAATCTTTTGCGGGTCAAGGTTGCCCGTTGCCGGGTCTACGTCCACGAATACCGGTGTAAGCCCATTCCACCAGATGGAATGCGTTGTCGCCACAAAGCTATACGGAGTTGTAATCACTTCACCCGTGATGCGCATCGCCTGGAGTGCCGTAATAAGCGGGAGTGTTCCGTTTGTAAACAGGCTGATATATTCTACACCAAGATATTCTGCGAGAGCGGCTTCAAGCTGCTTGTGGTAGTAACCATTATTGGTGAGCCACTTGCGGTCCCAGATATCCTTGAGTAGCGGTTCAAACTCATCCAGCGAGGGGAGAAGCGGTGCGGTGACTGTAATAATTTTGTCAGACATAAATATCCTTCTTAGTCGCACAAATATAGCTAAACTTTTTTATTTAATTTTGAATCCAGCATTTTAAATGCTTTTTTCTCTAAAAGTTGAATTCTCACGAAATCAATCAAAGTGCATATCGCGTAAACTGCAAGCACACTCGCGAATGCATGCAAGTAAATGTTCCCTGCATAATGCCCTGCGTTATCAAGCGTATCACGCCATAGCCATTGACGCATAGTATCGCTGTTTGCATGAATCAACAAAACACCAAATGCGGAAGCAGCAATGGTATTGATTACCTTACTGTAACCCATTTTCAAATTCTTGAAAAATAAAAACGCACAGACGGCCGTAGCGACAGCGAGCGGCTTGTTTGAATCGGCTACAAAGAAATAGCTTAAATTTCTATTTATAATACTGCACATCTGTACCCCCCCACACGCTGGTTAGGGATAACATAACGAAGCCAAAAGCCAGCCAAGCCGTACGTTTGGTGTTTAGCGACCACTGCGGAGGGTAAAGCCTAAAGTAAGCCCCAATGAGATAAATCACCATAAACCAGCCTACGTAATTGAATGTGACATTGATTAACAATTGCGGGAATACGCTGTACACCAGCAAGCAAAGTCCCAAAAGCAACTGATGCTGTCGCTTGGTCATGCCCTTAATCAAAATATTCAGGAAAGGGATGAAACAGAAGAACACAAGGAAACAGCTGACAAATCCATCTTTTATAGATTTTATCGGCATCAAAGACTTGATAACAAATTTAGGAGAAAGTTCCACATAACCTGTTATGGCGAAAATGCAGAAAAAAAGAAGCTTGTAAAAGTAGTACGCTCCAAATAGTTTTAGAAACTTTTTCAGGCTGATATCCGACTTGCACATAAAGTAGCCTGTAATCAACACAAAACAGTCAATGCCTGTCTTACCTGCCCAACCAAATAAGTAAAGGAACATTGACTTTGCCGATGTCGGATTTTCAGCCATAATTGGTAGCAAACCTGAGTTAACCACGTAATGGTGAGCGACAATCAATAGCATCACGATGATGCGAAACAGCTCTAGGTTGGAATTGCGAGGCCTGGAACTTGCTGAGACTTCTTTTGACATAAATAATCCTTATTTTCCAACAAATTTAGAAAAAAAGACTATTTTTTGCGGTTAACAATCTTTAAAATCGTATTAAAAATGTAATTAAAACTTTCTATTTTAAAAAGTTTTGAAAGTAACGTATATACAACGATTCCTGTGGCAAATTGTAATGCTAAAGTAAAAATATCGTTAAGTCCGATAAACTGAATACAATAAACGCATCCTCCCATAATACAAGATAAAACTATTTGCGGGAACATGTCTTTTAACTGAGCTAGGTAGTCGTACGCAAGCAGCTTTTTATTTGGCCAACTGTTGATGATTTGACTTAAAATACTGGTTGCCAAAAGAGTATAGGCCATAGCCATTACGCTAATACGCATCGTTGATAAAATAGCGATTAAACCAACAATTTTCTTGGCTATTTCAAGTTTAAGAAACAAGTCGCTACGGCCAAGTGCTTTAATCGCATTAAGATTGGCTGTATGTACCGGCCAAAAAGCAAACGAAAAACAAAAAATTCTCAAAAAAGGCACACTTGGCAACCACTTTTCGGTAAGTACAAGTCGAACCAACGGTTCTGCACAAACGGCCAAACCCATCATCATAGGCATCATTATATACGTACTAATACTTATTGCTCGACGTGTCATAGCACGAATACGATTTTTATCATCCTGTTCCGCAGACATGGCTGGAAGAAGAACGCTGTCAATGGATGTGTTTATATTTGCAACAATCACATGAGGGAAATGATGCCCTTGATTGTAAAACGCAAGATCCTTTGCTGTGTAAATTCGGCCAATAATCAGCTGACGTAGTTGGTTATAGCCAACATCTAACAAAGCAGACACCAATAGTTTCCAACCATAGTTAAACAAACCTTTTAAACGTTGTATAGAAAACATTAATTTCGGTCGCCAATTGACGGTTGCCCATAGAATAATTGTACCTAAAATAACGTTTGTAAGTTGCTGACCGACTAAAGCCCAAACGCCATAGCCCATATAAGCCATTGCCACACCCACAACGGCAGAACCTAGAGTAGCACCAACAGTCGCAAAGAAGAACTTCTTAAAAATTAAATTCTTTGAAACATACGACTGTTGGATGTTTCGAACACCAGAAACAATTAACGTTAAGCTGAGTACTCGAATGACAGGCGTCAAATGAGGAATATGATAAAATTCTGCGATGAACGGAGCCGCAACAAACATGATTCCATACATTGCCAAACAAACAGCAATGTTAAAGTAGAACACAGACGAGAAGTCTAAGTCGTCCGCATTTTTCTTTTGGATAAGCGCTGATCCTAGACCACTGTCAACAAAAACCTGTAAGATGCAGGTAAATACCGTTATAAGCGCTATTTCACCATAAACTGCAGGGTCTAGCAGTCGAGCAAGGATGATGGAAACAAAGAACGCAACGAATTGAGCTCCGCAACGTTCGAAAAATCGCCAGAAGAAATTGGTTGTAACAGTTTTTGCAGTAGGCATGGCGAAAAAATAATAAAACAAGATTTCATCTAGATCAAAAATGGTTTTAAATTTTGTAGATTTATTCACATAATCAAACAACGGACAATGACACTGTTTGATTTACACACCCCATTTAACTCCTATCAAAAAGCTTTTTATGAATATACCCGTCCAAAATTGCACCTCCTGCGCTGCATGCACCAATGTCTGTGCTCGCAACGCAATTTCCATGCAACTTAATACAGAGGGATTCTATCGTCCGGTTATTGATGCGGAAAAGTGTGTCAAATGTGGCGCTTGCGAACTAGCTTGCCCATGGAACAGGCCTGTTGAAAACCCGAATGTCGCCGACGTATCACCAAAAACTTTGGCAGCCTATGCAAAGGACAAATCCATCCGTTTGCAGTCTTCTAGTGGTGGAATCTTCACGGTCTTGGCGGAGCGCATTTTGGATGACGGTGGAGTTGTGGTTGGAGTCGCCCAGACGGCTCCGACCCGTTTTGGGCACATTGTTGTGGACAATAAGGCAGACCTAGCAAAACTGCGCGGATCCAAATACGTGCAGGCCAATGTTGGACTTGTGTATCGCGAAGTCCGTAGCCTTCTCAAGGCGGGGCGCAAGGTGCTGTTCTCCGGGACGCCCTGCCAGGTGGCTGGGCTTTATGCGGTGCTTGGCAATGCCGCCTCTGCCGACCTGTTTACGGTGGATATCGTGTGCCACGGCACGCCCAGCGTGAAGGTTTTTGAGAAATACGTCCGCGAAATTGAAAAAGAAAAGTCTGCTCTTGTTGCGTCATCCCGTTTTCGTGACAAGCGGATGGGGTGGAGATTGTTTTCAATGACTTCGTCATTGAAAACAATCTCTGGAGACTGTTTTCAATTCTCTAAAACACTCCGCGAAGATAAGTTTATGCGGGTGTTCCTGCAGAACATCTGCTTGAATTCGAGTTGCGCCGACTGCCATTATGGCAAATTGCCCCGTATCGCAGACATTACGCTAGGTGACTATTGGAATATCGCGAAAGTTCATCCGCAAATGGACGACAACAAGGGAACATCCGTCGTCTTGCTGAATACCGAGCATGGTAAGGCTTTATTTGAGTCCGTCGCCGATAAAGTCTTCCAATGCGATTCCAAGGTCGAATACGCCATTGCCGGTAACCCCTGTATTATTCGCTCCAGTACACCGCACCCCAAGTGCTCCGATTTTTTCGCCAACCTGGACAAAAGTTCCCTTGACCAGCTGATAAAAAAATATTGCCCCTATCCCTCACCATTGATGCGGGTGTATATCCGAGTACGCAGTCTCATCGGACGGATTAAGCGGAAAATTGTGTAATGATTTCCGCAAACCTCACCTTTATTTAATGAATAAGTTCATTACAGAAACTTTTTAATCAACTTCTTGATTACCCTCGTAGGTAACCATACTAACACAAATTGAACAAGCTCCTTGAAAAGGAAAAACGGCCTGTTTTTTTTCACAAACGAGAAATACTTTCTTGCATAAACATCCCCCTTTATACAAGCATAAAAAATTGGACCAACATGTTGTTTTTTCAACACAACATCTAACGCATCGCGATTTCCAGAAGCTATTGCATATCCAACATTTAAAAAGCAGCAATAACTATAACTCATCGAATTTGATACGCCGCCAGCATTCTTCCTATAGACAGACCAACAATTGGAAAAACCGTATACTTTGCCGATAAGGGACGCTGCAATAAAAAAGCAAAAGCCCCCCCTTAACACAGCGATCAGTTTTTTATAGCAATCTGACAACTCCACTTCTTTTCGCATAAGAAGCGACGCCAAAGGCAATTGCCATTTTTCAAAAATTTTGGCAGTACTAAAATCACCAGTTTCATAATCGCACATCACATTATTGGAACGATCCTGACCTTCCCATTTTACCATTGCATTATGAAAACAAGCCATATATTCAGAATGATTGTCAAGGAATTCCACCTGAGTCTGCAATTTTAATTCATCAGTCCAATAATCATCTCCTTCACAAAAGGCTACATATTCTGATTTTTCAGTCCATTGCTTCAGATATTCAACTTTTTTAAAGCCGATCTTGTTTTTATAATGGTTTATTTTAAGCGCTAAAAAAATGATAAAACAATTTTGATTGCTTTTATGCCGTGCATATGTGACTTTTGCATACTCCAAATCTTTAGTGAAGTTTAAAGTGAAATTTTCAGAAATATAATTTTGAATCACATTTTGTTCTCCGTCAGTTGAGGCATCGTCAACAACGGCTATCAAAAACGGGAATTTCGTTCTTTGCTTTGCAAAGCCTTCAAAAGCATCAAGAATAAATGCAGATTGATTATATGTAAAACATCTAATAATAACTTTATACATATATTCATTCATTGCAAGCTCTCCTTTCTCAAAAAAAGATTTTTGAATAACTAGGTGATTGAAAAATATTCAATTTTTCAAAGCTTTTCTAAGCCACTTCAGCGAGAATTCTCGCATTTCATCTAGTTTGCCAGACTCATACAACTTTAAAAGCGAATCAAATCTTGCAGAACCACGAGATTTATTATACAAACACTTAAATTTTTTACCGAATATAATTGAGAACACCGTTCCATGGAAGGAATCTGTAATTACATAAGATGCGTCGCGAAACATGGCTAGCCATTCGGGAACAGATAATGTGGCACAAATTCCGGCTTCAAAAAATTTAAGTGAAAACCCCTGTTCAGCCGCAATAGATTCACATTGAGTGCGAACCGCATCATTTTTATCCAGAATATACGCTGCAAGGAATTTTTCTTTTGAAACGGGAATGTCTTTACAAACATCGCAATAGTCATCTTTACAAAGCAATAATGTCGGGTCTAGAACCCATGTGGCATCAACGCCAAGATGTTCTTGACAAAGGTTCACTCCAGATTCTTCGCGCACACTGATTGCATCAAACATTCGTGCTAGTTTAGCACATTTGACGGTTTGTTTTGGTGTATATTCCCAAACATCAACACCAAAGGATGCTGCGTAGGCAATGCGCTTAATAGAAAAATTTTTTAAAAAATCTAAATACATATCTTCTATACGATATATGTATTTCGGACGCCAAACTTGATCGGAGCCGACAACAACCATATCGATTTTATTTTGACGAATGACTTTTGGGGATAATCTTTCGACAATACCTGTTGTCGTTATGTTCTCGTCAAAAAAATGATTTTTTTTTCGTAATTGGCTAGGGAAAAATTTCTTCTTTATCAAAGAAAGTACACGCTTGATTACAGATTTACTTCTAGGCGTGTAATCTATTAAAACCGCCTGTAAGCCAATTCTTTTCAAACAAATTTGCAATGCATAAGTTTGAAGTATGGCCCCGTAATTATTTGTTATTGGTAATGTGATTATTCCTATTTTCATCGCAAAGTCCTTCTGATTTTCATCAACAACGCTGTAAATTTGGGACTGATTAAGCAAAGAAAAATCAAAAATTTATATGAAATAGGTACATTTCCGTTTAAAGCAATACTTCCAACATGTTTTTTACATTGTTTTTGCAGGAAAAATCCGTATGTATTAACATTTGACGGATATAAAAACAGAATATTGCATATCAAAAAATGAGCAATAGTAAATCCAATAATTGATGTGTTTAAGAAATCAAATTTTTTCGTTTTTTCTAATAGTGTGGGTATAACATTTAGACAGCTTAATCTTTTCCAATTTAAGCCACTTGAATTACAGCTATTATCGCTTTTTTCATAACGATAATAATGTCCGTTCACAATAGAAACTTTATCTGTTTTTTCTAGTACCTGGAAATTAAAATAAAAATCTTCAAAAAAATGGATATTAGTGTCAAATCCAACTTGTAATGCAATTTCTTTTTTATATAATCCAGCCCACACTGATGTCGGAAATTCTAACATGCATATTTTTTTTAATGCAATATCGTTTGTTATACAGGATTCGGGATTACCATCTCTTTTTTTTACAACATAGTCGTACAATACAGCCATATCAGATTCATTTTCACAAATAGCACTGTATAGTTTTAAATACATTTCTTTTTCAATATAATCATCGCTATCCACAAAACCGACATATTTTCCGCTAGCATTGTTCAATCCGTACATTCTGGCACTGCTAACACCGCCATTATTTTTTTTCAGCACCCTAATTCTGTTGTCTCGTATTTTATATTCAAGAAGCACTTCATATGTATTATCCGTTGAACCATCATCAACAACAATTATCTCTATATTTTTATACAACTGATTAATTATAGAGTCTAAACAGCGAGTAATACATTTCTCTCTGTTATAAACAGGTACAATAATTGAAATAAGATCATTCATAAAAAATTAGTATAAACTTATTCTATATCGACTTTTTATAAAGAATAATAACAAAAACAAAACCATTATTTTATTCGATGAAGATGTTACCAGAAAATTACCAACAGGAAGTGACAACATTTCTATGGTTATTACGACCTGAATCAAATTTTTTAAAAATACTGAATACGAACCACACATAACATTTTTTAAAAAACATCCTAAAAAAAACATACAACAAAAATACACTACAAAACCAAAGGTGTCAACGAAATCAACCATATCTGGAATCCAACGAGCTTGGACATTGATAGTTTTTTTAATCATTTCATGCATTGAATCTTCTGATATAAGGAAAAAACCACCCGGCACACTCATGGACACAAGTCCGCGGATAGAGCTCATACAAATATCACCCACAGAAACTCCAATACAATAAATGCCATAACCTAAATAAGAAAAAAAAGATAAAAAAGCTTTTGTCGTCAAAGGGAAATTCTCACCTAAAAAAGAGTTGGAAACAAAATGAATTTCAGGACAAATAGAATAGACTAATGTCATGCCTCTATCCAAAACTCGGGCTTGATATATAAAAACCATAAGAAGAGCAGAAAATGTTCCACATCCTATGTACACTACTTTTTTTATTTGAGTACTTTCTTGCATTTTCTTTATCAAGCAAAACAAAAATAATACAAAAACTATATACACTTCAAAATTTGTACCTCTTGACGAGCCAAAATATAAATACGCGAATACAACAAGTATCACAAATGTAATATTATACCATTTTTTATTTTTGATATTTAAAAGACTAATTACACTCCAAAATAAGATGATCGTTAAAAAAGCACACATTAATATATACGGAATCTTTTCTACGGAAAAAGAATTTAATTGATTTAATCGAAAATATTCTTGATAAGAATAATACGCAGAATCGCCTCCAAAAGCGCCTTTTAAAACAGAGAAAAAACCTCTTCCGGTATAAAATTTTGCAGACATAATAGCAAATAACCAGTCAATTAAAGCTACAAAAAAATACTTAGCAGGGCTCCAATGATCTATGCCAGATAAGGGAAAAGAAACATGTTCATTTTCTAACACACAGTTGGATTCTGAATAGACACTTTTACTAGAATTAAAACCGCACTTAAAAGCGACAAAAGTTAGCCATACGCAGATTAACCCTAATATTGCATGATAAATCTTGTAATCCGATACAAGAATCACAAACAATGTATATAAAGAATATATTGTATAAAATATAAAAACCATTTTTACAGCAATCAAAGCGACTCCTTACATAATAGCGTTTAAAAAGTTTTTTTTCAGTTCGATTTGATTGTGATGTTTTAAAAATTTTTCTCTTGCTTTTTTTGCTAAATTTTCTCGTTCTTGAGCGTCTTCCATCATTGATTTGAGAACAACAAACATATTCTCTAATGAATGAGCACAAAAAGCAATGTCTTCTAAATAATCGATCGATCCAATGTTTTTAGGACCTATTGCAAAAATCGGTTTGCCCAATGACATATATTCGGGAACCTTCGTCGATAGTGAATATTTTACTTTTTCGATTTGTTCCGGTTCGAACGATTCAACAAATACTAAGATATCAGATTTATTGTATTGGATTTTTAGATCATTTTTATTAAGGGCTCCTTTAAATTCACAAGCATTTTCAATTGTTATTTTTTTCATCGAATCTTTATCGAGTCCCTGATTGGAATAAATATTTAACCTACATTTTTTCCCTAATGTGCTCTCGTTATATTTTTTTATAGCATTTCCAAGTTTTGCTAAAATATCCAATCGTCCGTAATAAAAACTACCAGCATACATAAAGTTGATAAAATCACTTTCATTTTTCAAGGAATCATCTTTTAAATCATCAGTCATATTTACTGCTAAAAAGCTATCATATCCAAATGTTTCAAGATATGTTTTTTTCATTATTGACGATATTGTGTAAAAATTGCGTGCTTTTGACAAGATATCTATAAATTTCTTTTTTATAAAGAATCTTCGGAATTTATGAAGAAAACTTTCCTTTTTTCTCGGCATCACATAATCGTCTGTGACATACACTGTTAATTTGGAAGAAAATCTTTTTACTATGAAATCGCAAATTGTGTATGGAAAAATAGAATCACCAGCAACAAATAACACGGATGTTGGGCGAAATGAATCAAGCCAATTGATTAATTTTTTTGATTTCCAGCCTTTATACCATAATAAATCTCTTATTAACAGAGTAAAATCATTTCTGCCTACGGTATTACGAATTTTAAAATCATCTACTTCTTTTTTGTTTAAAGACGGTTGTGCAATACGACCTCTTTTGTTTTTATTAAACAATCCTTTTAATACATCTTTGTCACTAATTTGAAAGAAGTCATAATTCTCTACTCTTGGATATTCTCCACTAAAATACAATTGCTTTATCTGTGTATTTTTTGAACCTTGAATAAAAGAAAGGATTGTTTTACCATTGTTGTTTGTATAACTTAAAACATTATTTGAAATGATAAGCAACTTATCTTTTTTTTTCTCTTTTACATGGTTTGCAATTGCATTATATGTATTTTCAATCTGATATTTTTCGATTAGGTATTTGTAACCTGCTTCACCCATTGCCAAACGATCACTTGCAAGCATATTACCAACGCATGCTACAAACGCATTTATATCATTGCTTTTGCACCAATATCCGTAACCATTTTCTTGAGTGATAGGACCAATATCAGTATTCGGATCCGTAGCAGCTATTATCGGCATCTTTGCGGCCAAATACGAAAGTAAACGAGAAGGATAATTGGGTATTGTAAAACGATAATCAAGGAAAATCAAGCCAACATCACAATTTCTGGCGAGCATTTCGTAATCGTCTTTAGGCAGACGTTTAAATAGCGACACATTCCGTGGATTATTATTGGCCAACCAGTTCACGATTTTGGTAAATTCGGTACCATCGCCTGCAATAACGAAATGAACATCTTCGCGATTTTTTAAAGCATCTAAACATTCAATTAAAAACGAAATTCCCTGAGGCTTGCCAAGATTGCCGCCATAAATGAATATAGGCTTATCAATAGGCAGATTGTATTTTCCACGAATATAATTGCGTTCTTCTATTTTTTCTTCATTAGTCCTAGTGTCAGCAATTAATTCAATGGAATTCGGAGCAACCTCTACGCAGTCAGGCTTTATGAAATCATTGTGTTCCAAAATATACTTGACATTCGCAGGCGACATGCAACCGATGTAGTCGCTATTCTTGTACAGTTCAATTTCTTTCTTGCGGAACATCTTGTAGAATAAACTATTCTTGCCAAACATTCCGATATCAACCGCATTCTGCGGAAATATATCCTTTAGCAATAGGTACGAAATGATATGGGGATTTTCTTTTTTGAGGAATTTAATGACCTTGGTAAAAGTGATGGGAGGCGTTGAATAAAGTACCAGATCAAATTTTACACCTTTTAGGTACTTTTTTATTGCAGACTTATACTGCGATTCTATAAGGAGTGTTCCAATTCCCTTTTCAACGACATTGGTCTTTTGGATGTTCAACGTTTTAACACCCAAAATTTTCACGCCATCTCGTTCAACCAAATCTGTTTTCTTGCCAATGCGACGTTCATATGGGGCAACAATATATACAGAGTGTCCCTCATCACGAAATTTGCGCATAAGGTCAG
>JAEEGL014568857.1_pt1 | contig 11544 bp, 8 predicted proteins | sample 9134231 | NCBI WGS metagenome assembly JAEEGL01 (sample SAMN16246548, study PRJNA631951) | gut metagenome | biome: gut microbiome; feature: rumen; material: fiber-attached | host: Bos | place: Iran: Karaj | collected 2018-10 | reverse complement strand
TTTTTTATTTCTGTCTTTTTCATTTTGTTTCTCCTTTGATATTACCTGTTTGTTTTCCTGTTATCCTTTATCATCTGTCCGTCAAACAGCAACAACAATATTCCATACTGTTTTCCTCCTTTTTTCTTCTGTATATCTCTGTCAGGTCAGCATCTCTACAAAAGCTTTTACTCTTGTGACAAGCTGTCCGCTCGGAGCGCCAACCTGAAAAGATCCGTCCAGCGAAAGACACGGGAATTCGTTTTCTCTGAAATACTGTCTCCATATCTCTCTTTCTATCCCTGAAAAAGTACATCCTATAGTGCCGTAAAGGAGTACTCCCTTACATCCTGCTCCGGTGATCCTGTTATGCAGCAGCTGCAGTCTGTCTTCACTGTTGTCTCCGATGTGTTTACCCAGCATATATCTTGCCAGCGAATCCACGGGATCATCTTTCCAGTCGGGATAATCCACTTCATAGGGAGTCGGGATATTGAAGCTGAGGATTGCTCCTCCCGCTTCGTCTACAGCCTCATATACTCCGAATTCCTGGCCTCTGCCACCGCACCAGGCAAGGGGGACTACTCTGTCGTTGTAATCATTCTCACCCAGAGCTTTGAACTCTCCGATGATCGTATCCAGTGCATCTTCGTATTCATCCGGTCTGCCGAAATAATGTCCCGTAGCCGATATCGTGTACATGGCCGGCAGGCTTCTCATGTATGTGGGATGCTTTATCCTGTATTCGCAGATCTCCCTCAGCTTTTGGTTGATACGGTTCCTGCGTTCTATCTCAAAAGCAAGTCTGTCCTCATCCAGCGGCTTTCCGTCTCCTATCCACCTGGCTGCCTGCCTTATCTCCTCCTTGTAGAAGGATATCAGGCTCTCATATCTTTCCTCTCCGATATGCGGTGCTCTGTATGATACGTCTATGGTATATACGTCATATCCTTCCTTCTTCATGACCTCAAACATGACGTTATATGCTTCGCACGCACTGCCCAGTCCCAGTATCTTCTTTATCTTATTCTTGCGCAGGTACCACTCTCCGATATTTACCTTGACCATCGAGCATATCTCCGGAGGTATCTGATATACATCCTCTGCCACAGACATTGCCTCGGGACTTCCCAGCCTTCCTGCTTCCGTAAATGCGACAGGTATCGCACCGGCCGCCAGGATCAGCGGGGCTTCGGCTCTCGCCTGATTCCATATTGCCTTTTGCCCGTGTTCATACGCATCCTCCGCGTAATAGATGTAGCTTAGGGCAAGATCGAATATCTTTCGTATCCCGTCAGAATATCCATGTATCTGATCGCGGCTTCTCTCGATATGATCTACCTGGTTGCTGACTCCTTCAGTCACTTTTGCATTTGTCTTATTTGCTGCCTGCGACATTTGCTTTTCTCCTCTCATCCAACACCTCCACAAAGGCTTCCAGTCTTGTAAGGAGCTGTCCCTCATCATTTGACGAATAGTCGTTTGAAACCTCAAGTATAGGTATCCCGGCCTCCACGAATTTTTCAGAAAACTGATTCTTGGCTATAGAATATCCCGGGCAGAATTTCAGGAAATAGAACACTACTCCGTCCACTTCATAATCCTTCGCTATATCCAGTGCCAGCTGCGTATTTTCCTCCAGAGGCGTCATCCGTATGCAGGGCGCCTTGTCAAGATATCCTGATGTGATGGCGTCAAATACATCCCCTTCCTCCGGGATATCGTCTATGAAGAGTTTGTACCCGGTACAATTGTCCTCCGCCACTACATAGCCTCCCAGTTTGTTTTCAATGATCTTCGTGACAGTAGTATCTCCCTCTGCCATTACTCCTCCCGCTATCAGGAGTCTGGTCACACGACCTTTCGGAAGCTTTGACTCTGCTTCAGTAAGCTGCTCTACGATGTCTTCCAGTATGGGAATGAGGGCTTCTGCCGGTATGTAATAGTATCCTTTGGCCAGATACTGATATTCCTGGCTGGTAATAGGTGGTACGGGCAGTCTCCTGAAATCCGATATCTGTCTGTACAGCTGTTTGGCTCTGTTGTAGAGCTTTATCTGGCGTCTGATCTCCTCATCCTCTATCTTCTTTCCGGTCAGCTTCTCCAGATCCTTTCTGAAAGCCTGCAGCTCTTCTTTGAAGTAGTTCCTTGAATTCTCACGGTCCCTTATACGCGGGAGGTTGTATATCTCCGCCGGAATGAAGTTACGATTCACTGCTTCCGCTGCCTTCTTCATGCAGTCACAGGTATAGAATGTATATACCTTATCGATGGCCTGATACATCGGATCCTTCTCATAGAACTTTCCGATGATACTCTTGGTCAGATCACAGAACACGCTCTGTGTCATTCTTTCACCTGCTGAAACCTCATTGGGAGTACCGGTATGAAACAGTCTGATATGTGCCACATCAGCAGCAGCCATTATCTCTATGGGAGTGTACGCGCACATATAAGCTATGTATGCGGACTTACCTGTAGAGCGGTTGACGTATGCCGTTTTTCTGCTCTCCAGTTCTCTCTTGTATCTCTCGAGATACAGGCGGAACTTCGGCCTGCCGCCGACATTGGACGCTATGGCTCTACTGTGATATCTCTGTGCATGTATAGCCGCTCCAAGCGCACCCGCATACACGGTATCCAGCTTTGCACTCTGGATCTTCACATTCATCACCTTTTCCAGCGCTATCCTCATGCCTACATTGTTTGACACTCCTCCGGTGAAGATGACACCTTCCTCTATACCCACATGCTTAAGAAGGTTATTCACCCTTCTTGCCACGGACATATATATACCCATGGCTATGTCCGCGACATCTGTTCCTTTCGCTCTTTCGGATATGACCTCGGACTCCGCGAACACTACGCACTGGCTGGATATACGGATCGCATTCTTGTAATTAAGCGATACCTCTCCGATGGCATCTGCATCATATCCGAGAACGTTCGCCATTTTTTCAAGAAATCTTCCGGTCCCTGCCGCACACTTATCATTCATGACGAAGTTCGTCACCTGTCCGTTCTCGGGGTCTATCTTTATTGCCTTGGAGTCCTGTCCGCCTATGTCCAGGATCGTCCTTATATCATGACCGAGAAAATAAGCTCCCAGCCCATGGCAGGATATCTCCGTGACGAGTTCGGTCGGTGCATCGAAATGCATGGATACCCGCCCGTATCCTGTCCCCACTACATATGCGATATCCGCTAATGAGAGACCGCTCTTTTCAAGAAGAATATCCATGACATCGGATGCCGTCTTTTCCACATCATATCCGGTGGGGATCAGTGCAGTGTATAGCTGTCCGTCTGCAAGCAGTACACCTTTTGCCGATCTGGATCCCACATCTATCCCGGCTACTTTAGCGTCGGATATTTTGTCCAGTTTTTCCTTTTCTATTACATCAGACAGCCTCATCTGATACCTCCTTTTCTTCCGGAGCAGTTTCACCCGTCTCATGGAAGTGGGCTGCATATATAGCCGCACCGAGTGCTCCCGCAAGTGTCCGATCCAGCCTTGTCCTTCCGAGCTCTATCCTCAGGACTTCCTCCAGTGCCTTGGCCATACCTTCGTTATTTGATACACCGCCAGTAAACAGCACGGTATTCTCTATATCAAGTCTGTTTATCAGATTTTTTATCCTTCTTGCCGTTGCATAGTGAACACCCGCCGAAATATTTGCCTTGCTCTCACCCTTTGCTTTCAGCGACACCACCTCGGATTCGGCAAACACCACACACTGACTGGATATCTGTGCAGGGTTGGCTGCACGCACCGCTTCACGTCCGAGCTCATCAAGAGAGAGCTCCAGCATGGTCGCGACCTTTTCAAGGAATCTCCCGGTACCTGCCGCACATTTATCATTCATGATGAATTCAGCGACGCGGCCGTTCTCCGGATCTACCTTTATTGCCTTGGAATCCTGTCCGCCTATATCGATGATCGTTCTGGTCTCACGGTTCAGGTAATGCGCTCCCATGGCATGGCAAGATATCTCCGTCACTATCTGGCCGGGCACCTCGTCAAAATCAAGAGCGATCCTTCCGTATCCTGTTCCGACAATGTAGTTTATCTGTTCCAGTGAAATGCCTGCCTCTTTAAGAAGGGTATTGACTACATCCTCTGCCGTCTGTCTGCTTGATACACCGCTGGCAACTATGATGCTGTATATCTCGCCGTCGTAAAGCAGTACACACTTTGTGGCCCTGGAGCCTATATCGACTCCTATAGTCCTTGCATTCTTCAGTTTCTCAGCAAAGTCGCTGTCCATGATCTCATTAAGCTTCATAAATCGTCTCCCGATATAACGATATTCCTATATGGTTAGTATGAATTATCTGCGACAAGGGTATAGTATTACTACTTTTCCTATTTGTCAAGTAGGTTTTAAGATTTTATTTGAAATTATTTTTGGAAAAAGACGACAAATCTGCTTCAGGTCTTCGCGGCTAGCTTAAATACTCTCTCTATCTCGGCGATAAGGTCATCCACGCCCTCGATCCCGACCGACAGTCTGAGAAGTCTGTCATTGATACCGTTACGCTCAAGCAGTTCCTTGGGTACGGCTGCATGTGTCTGAGTGATGGGATATGTGATAAGAGTCTCCGTTCCGCCCAGGCTCTCCGCAAAGTAAAAGAGCTCTACGTTATTCAGTACTTCTCTTGCAAACTCTTTCGAGTCCACTTCAAAGGATATCATGGCTCCGAAGCCTCTGGCCTGCTTCTTCATAATGTCATGGCCTTTATGATCCGGCAGTCCCGGATAGATCACCTTGGTGACATGCTTTGAGTGTGTCAGATATTCGGCTATCGCTCCTGCATTGCTCTCTGCTCTCTCCATCCTGACAGCGAGAGTACGTATGCCGCGAAGTATCAGCCAGCTGTCGAAAGGCGGGAGTCCGGCACCAGTGGTTGTAAGTATCAGTCTGATCCTGTCAGCTGTCTCATCATCATTGAGCACCACGAATCCCCCTATGGTATCGTGATGTCCGCCTATATATTTCGTCCCGCTGTGGACCACTATGTCCGCACCAAGATCCAGTGGATTCTGAAGATACGGTGACAGGAAAGTATTGTCCACTATCAGGAGTATGCCCTTATCCTTAAGGAGCCCGGCAGTCTTTGCTATATCTGTCACATGCATCATGGGATTGGTGGGGGTTTCCAGATATACGGCCCTTGTCCTGTCATCTATGTATTGTGAGATATCCTCACTGCTGCAGTCTGCCGTACGAAATTCTATGCCGTATCTCTTACAGACATCATCAAAGAGCCTCACTGATCCCCCATACAGATCGATGTCCACTATGATATTATCCCCGGGATCAAAAAGAGACATTACCGCTGTCACAGCAGCCATGCCGCTTGCAAATGCTATGGCGTGCCGCGCATTTTCCAGAGAAGCCATAACGCTCTCCAGCTGGCTTCTGGTGGGATTGGACTGTCTGGTATAGTCAAAGCCCGACTGTTCCCCAAGATAGCTCCTTGAGAAAGTTGCCGTCTGATATATGGGGAAGCTTATCGCATGATACTGATCCTGTATAGAAAGATCCATCCCCTGACACTTCGTCTCAAAGCTAACATCCCATTCCATCATATATCTCCTTTCAACAGCTGTATTCCTTCACAAGCTCCTCTATGGTGCTCCCCTCCGAGAGCCGCCTCAGCATGTAAGCCGCCGGGCTCTCATGTCTTTCCACCCTTTCAAAAAGCGGCTCCAGATATCTCTCCTCTCCTTTTCCGCGTCTTTTCAGTCCCTGCGCTGCCAGATTCAGTACATCCCCGGCCAGTCTGTAGACCTCATCCTCATCCACGAAAGAGGGCAGATCCCGCTTTATCATCAGGTGCCTGAGCTCCGTAGCGTTATATCCGTGGCCGTAGAGCACTCCGTCGTTCTCCAGCATCGACGTCAGCTCATGGAGCCTGTCCTTCAGTCCTGCATGAAAAGCCGCCACAGACATGGCATCCTTTATCGGCTGACAGCACACACTTCGAAACTCTATCGTACCTCTGTAGGTCAGATCCTCATGCTTGAAGGACCTGAGATAGTCAAGGTCCTCGTTTTTCGGGACGATGATCATCTTGTGATACTTCCCGTCCCTGTAGTACTCTCCCTCTACCTCATCCTGGGCGAAGTACTCCTTCAGCGGCATGGGGCTGAAGTTCACATATCGGTCATCTCTTTCCGCGCAGTATATGCTGGTGGACTGGATATAGTCCAGCAGCTCCTCCACATCCCTGAACTCATATTCATAGGGTCCCACATTATGGGGATTGATCCCGTGCGTGGAGTTCTCCCACAGTATATCCCTGTAGCACAGATACTCCTCTGCTTCTCCCAGCAGTACCGAATTGGCGAATATGATCGCCTTTACGGGCTCCAGCAGGGAGAATGTATTGATCACCTCAGGGATCTCGTCATAGGATACATCCAGCTGCACCTGAGACGCGCTGGCGAAAGTGCCGAACTCCGGATGCGGGTGGAAGTACATCGGCAGTCTCCTGTATCTGTCGTAGGAGTGCAGATGATGGAAGAGCATCCTGTATCTCCCGTTCGGTACCGGCACGTTCTGATTGTAGATACGGTACGGATTGATGCCCATGCCCGTGAGGGTGTATCCATACTCTGCGAAGCATTCCTGCAGATAAGCATAGTATCTTCCGAACCTCTCATCCGCCTCGGATATGTCACTCACCCTGCCCAGTGAAAGCTCCAGATTGTTGTAGGAGCAGTCGTAGGACAGCGAATCATGCTCTGTCGGATCCTCTGCAAGACATACATTCCCGTCCTCATCCCGCTTTGCGGTCTCGAACCCGAAGTGTTCCATGAACTTCGCGGTGACCCTGTGGACATTTGCAAAGTCCACCGCCTCTTTATGCAGGTTCACTATCGGCATCTCTATCTCTATACCGATATAGTTGTTCCGGTTTCCTCTGGTCGGCTCTATGTATTTTTCGTACAGCAGGGTGCGCAGCAGGCTTTCTACCTTCCTGCTCTCTCCCTTCAGCATCTTCAGCCCCTTCTGTACGTATCCGCCGGAATACTGCTCCCTGACCTTCCAGGCATAGCGGTTCTTCATCTCGGTGAATTTGCTGCGCTGATACGACAGATCCTCCAGGATATCCTTCCTGCCAAAGCCTTCATAGAATGCGATCATCTCATCGATGACCTCTATGGCGGCATCTGCTATGGGCGGAGTCTTCCCCTCCTCACCGATCAGGTGCACGGTCTTCAGGTCGAACCTTGCGGCGTTCTTGGTGTTGGCTATGGCCTTGATCTGTGCATCGGCATCAGCCCTGCCACCCTCCGAGCACGCCAGATAGATGAGGAAGAGCTGCAGGAAGAACACATCTCTTACGTCTACCCCAGCCTCATCCAGAGGGTTCAGATCTATCATCCTCAGCTCGATGTGGTCAGCACCGCGCTCTGCCAGAGCATCATGGGAATAGCTGCCCGCCGGCTTCACTCGTACCGGAAAGTACAGCTCTGATGATGACCTGATCAGCTCGTACCCCACTATACTGTCGATGCTCCTGACATATGACTCCATATCCGTGTAGTCCAGGAGCGGTGTGAAGAAATTCCAGTAGCCTATCTCGGAGCATCTGCTGGATGCCATTCCGTTATACACGTCACTGCCACACCTGCCCTTTTCGAAATATGAGCTGTCCAGCAGCGGACTTGCTGCGGTCACCGCCACCACCAGCCAGTTGTAGATCTGCGCTTTGGCTGCAAGGTGGACATAGAAGTCGTCTTTATACGATCTGAGATCGCTCCCTTTTGAGAGCACCATATCCATCTCCAGCAGCTCGTCACTGAAGGAATAATTGAAATGTATGCCGCAGAACGTCATCTTGTATCTTCCGTATCTCTCAGCCAGATACTCCCTGTATTCCGTTTTCCGGCGATCCTCCCCGTAGTACTGTGCTATGGGTATGCTCTCTTCATCCAGGATATACGGCGGGTTGGAGAAGGGCCACAGATATTCCTTCACTTCCATCTCCCCCAGCCTCTTCACTATCCTCTGTGTCTGGTATTTCAGCTCTTCATATGCTTCATTCGCACTGTCCTTTGGCGGCGTATTGATCTCGGTCTGGTTCTCGCAGAAGTCTCTCACCACGTACAGATCATCCGCCGGAAAAGGATGCGGAGTCTGAGCGAAGAATCCGTCACCCGTTACCCTGAGCCCTTCCTTCTCCAGACCTATCAGTCCGTCGAAGAGATGTCTCCTGACACTGTCGTCATCATAATGCAGCATTCATATCACCTCCGCATGCTACAGTCCCGAATAAGCCAGATACAACGCATTAATGCTGCACTCATCCGGTATATACTCCGTGTCGTGGCTTGTTCCCTCGCGCACACTCTCTCCGTCCTTATATGACAGGAGTCTGGTAAAGGGTATCTCATCCCACTTTCCCTCCTGCAGCGGTCTGGTGGAGAAGAGGATGTATCCGTCCTCTCTCCTCTCATAGAGTGATCCTCTGTAGTTGCTGTGCACATACAGCATCTCTCCGTCATATATCAGGAGGTTCAGCTTGTTTTTCGGTGCGAGCCTTGCCGTGATCTGCTGCAGGATATCAAACCTCTCATCTGCGTCCAGCGGCCCGCTCTTCCTTCTCATTGCTTCGTTCATGCTGTCCAGGATGTACAGGAATATCCTTTCGCTGTCGGTCTCACCGTCCTGCTCATAGGTATATTTATTCAATACATCGCTCTCGAATATGGTCCCGTTGTGGGCGAATATCCACTCCCTCTCGCTGATGTCATAGCCCCTGAAGGGATGTGTATTCTCCATCTCGTCATAGCCTATGGTAGCAAGACGTATATGAGCTATGGCATCCCTTGCCCATATATCTCCCTTCACCATCTCTTCCAGACGTCGGCTCTTATCGGCCCGCACGTCTTCCTTGCAGAACAGTCCCTCACCACCATCATCGAAGAAGAGTCCCCATCCGTTCGGATTCTCCGGAGCATGAGAGTAGAAGTCTTTAAGCTCATTCACTATATTCACTTTTCTGCCGCCTGAAAGCCCGAACAGTTCGCACATTTTTCCTAACCGGTCATAAAACTTGTGCCATGCCCGGTATGGGGCATGGCACAGTGATCAGCTCATCTTCCGGCTCAGACTGCAGCGAATCCCTTTTCCAGATCCGCGATGATGTCGTCGATATGCTCCGTACCTATGGAGAGCCTGATGGTATTCTGTCCGATACCCTGGTCAGCAAGCTCCGCATCCGACAGCTGCGAATGTGTCGTGCTCGCAGGATGGATCACGAGACTCTTCACGTCTGCCACGTTTGCAAGCAGTGAGAATATCTCCAGATGATCTATGAATCTCCATGCTTCATCCTTGCCGCCCTTGATATCAAAGGTAAAGATGGATGCACCGCCGTTGGGGAAGTACTTCTGATACAGTGCATGGTCAGGATGATCGGGCAGTGAAGGATGGTTCACCTTCTCCACCTTGGGATTGCTCTTCAGATAGTCTATGACCTTCTTTGTATTCTCGGCATGCCTCTCCAGTCTGAGTGAGAGAGTCTCCACGCCCTGCAGGAGAAGGAAAGCCGAAAAAGGTGAAATGGTCGCACCCGTATCTCTGAGCAGGATAGCTCTGATGTAAGTAACGAAAGCAGCAGGTCCCACTGCGTCGTAGAAGGATACTCCGTGATAGCTGGGGTTGGGATCAGCTATGTTCGGATACTTGCCGCTCTTCTTCCAGTCGAACTTTCCGGACTCTACTATGATTCCGCCGAGAGTGGTGCCGTGGCCTCCGATGAACTTCGTAGCCGAATGTACCACTATATCAGCACCATGCTCTATGGGCCTGATCAGATATGGTGTACCGAAGGTATTGTCTATTACCAGAGGCAGTCCATGCTTATGTGCTATCTCTGCTATGGCATCGATGTCCGGTATATCACTGTTGGGGTTGCCGAGAGTCTCCAGATAGATCGCTCTCGTATTGTCCTTTATTGCTCCCTCCACCTCTTTCAGATCGTGTGCGTCCACGAAGGTGGTCTCTATACCGTACTGGGGAAGTGTATGTGCCAGCAGGTTGTAGGTGCCGCCGTAGATGGTCTTCTGCGCGACAATGTGTCCTCCGTTCGCCGCGAGAGCCTCGATGGTATATGTGATGGCAGCTGCTCCTGATGCCAGTGCCAGAGCTGCGCTTCCGCCTTCCAGCGCTGCGAGTCTCTTCTCCAGCACATCCTGAGTGGAGTTCGTGAGCCTGCCGTAGATATTGCCGGCATCTGCCAGTCCGAATCTGTCTGCCGCGTGCTTGCTGTTGTGGAATACATATGAAGTAGTCTGATAGATCGGTACGGCCCTTGCATCCGTAGCGGGGTCAGCCTGCTCCTGTCCAACATGAAGCTGTAATGTCTCAAACTTATAATCTGCCATAGCTTTTTCCTCCTTATTCCTATCTATCCGATATGAATTGTGTAAATTGATGTTAGGGATACAATACAACTGAATTAAAAGATTGTCAATACATTATTTCATATTATTTTTATATGAATTTGAAATGGCGCATTTATGCCCCCGGCTGAAAGCATTGATCCGGGGGCAGGATATCACGCGTTGCTTCTGTTACATCTTCAGAAAGTCACTGTTTTGGGCGCATCCGTGAAGGATGAGAATGTAGCCGTGGCATTCCTGAAATACAGTACCTCCGTATTGTCATCATCTGCGGAATACATTCCCTTAAGACTCGGATATGCATCAAGCATATGCACCTTGGGCTCCTTCCTGTCGTCTCTTACGAGTTCCCCTGCTACCCTGAGCCATCTGCCGTCCCTGAAAGCGCACAGCTCCACCTTGGGATTGGCCTGTATCTGCTTCGATACATCCTTTGACTTGCCTGTCTGGATGTACAGCTTGTCCTCAAATATGTCTATCGTACCGAAAGGACGCACTCTGGGCTGGTCTCCGTCTACCGTAGCCAGATAATATGTCTCAGCGCTCTTTAAGAAATCATATACTTCCTTCATTTTTCCCTCCTTTATATGATCCGTACTGTGTTCTTACCTTATCACTCCATACCTGTATATGTATAGCCCTTCTCTTCCACGGAGCCTGGGATCCATTATTGATATCACCCCAATGTCACCGCTATCGATATCCCCGCATCTTCGTTATATGGTATAAGCGTTGCCTGTACGGCGTGATACAGATCCGATTTTCCGGGCCAGACAGTCCCCTTCACGTGATTGTTCCTGTCCATCTGGTGATACCAGGATCCGTTCACATGATCGACCACGTACTCATCGAGGTATTCCATATATTTCCCATAATCCTCCGCATACCTGCTCTTCCCGGTCATATGATACAGTACTGCGGATGTGTTGATGGCTTCGGCGAGAGTCCAGTGCATGCGGTCATGCACCACAGGCCTTCCGTTCCAGTCTGTCGTATAGCAAAATCCCGGTGCACCGTCTGCTTCCCATGCATCCCCGATCGCTCTTATGTACAGTTCCTCTGCAGCTTCAATATAAGTATTCATCTTCGCTGCATCCTTCCCGTATGTCGATAATGCCCACTGCACTATGAGCCTTGCCCACTCT
>JAEEGL013341382.1_pt1 | contig 11544 bp, 9 predicted proteins | sample 9134231 | NCBI WGS metagenome assembly JAEEGL01 (sample SAMN16246548, study PRJNA631951) | gut metagenome | biome: gut microbiome; feature: rumen; material: fiber-attached | host: Bos | place: Iran: Karaj | collected 2018-10 | reverse complement strand
AGGAATCGCTGTATATTACGATAAAATCATCCTCAAGCAGATCAAAGGCGCGGCGGATAGCCCCACCCGTTCCCAGAAGCTCCTTTCCGTCAGAGCAGTAGCTTATGGAAATCCCCAGGTCTGAGCCGTCCCCGTAATGCTCCTGTATCATATCTGCGCGATACCCTGTCAGGAACAGAAACCGTTTAAACCCATAGTGCTTAAGCAGCATGAGCTCATAGTCAAAAAAGGGCTTCCCTCCCACATCAACTAGCGGTTTCGGTGTTTCCTTCGTATACTCCTTAAGCCTCGTCCCGAGACCTCCCATAAGGACCACTACCTGAAAATCGCTGCAGGGGGTCAGATTATGTCTGTCAGATGATATCATAGGATCTTTGAGCCCTCCATCTCAAAACGGAAACGCACCTCCTCCATTCCCGTTTCCGTAAGCGCCCTGCGAAGCTTTATCTTATCCCTGGCGTAGAACATCAAAAACCCTCCGCCTCCGGCGCCTATCATCTTTCCTCCGAGGGCTCCGTTCTTAAGCGCCAGGTCATACCATTCATCTATCCTTGCGTTGCTCATCCCGCCGGAGCGCTTCTTTTTATATTCCCAGTGGACATTCATTATCTCGGCGAATCTTTCAAGATCTCCCTTTTCAAAGGCTTCCTTGCTCTCATAGCCCAGCTTCTTTACAAAGTCGAGATTCTTTATCATATCGTCGTTGTGCTTTCTGCTCTTCTCATCCTGCTCCTTCAGGATCTCACCCGCCGAACGTGAAAAGCCGGTAAAGAACAGGCACAGATTATCCTCAAGGTTATACAGGGTCTCCTTGGATATCCTCAGGGGATCGACCCATACGTAACCGTCCTTCTTAAAATTCATGCAGGTGATCCCGCCGTAGGCGGCGATATACTGATCCTGCTTGCCGATGGGCTCCTTAAGCCTGTTGATCTCGATCTCACAGGCTTCCTCGGCCAGTGTCCTTGTGCTGACAATATTCCCCTGGTAGGTATGAAGAGCCTTTAAGAGGGCGGTGGTAAAGCTGCTGGAGGAGCCAAGACCGGTTCCGGCGGGAATATCGGCCATGGAACAGATCTCTATGTGGGGATCCTCCCAGTTAAGGAGCTTTAATGCCTCTCTTATTATGGGATGCTCGATCTCATCTACTGACGAAGCCCTTTCCAGCTTTGAATATTTTAACAGATACCCTTCATCAAAGGTCTGATGCAGGGTAATATATACATATTTGTCGATGGCTGCGGATATTAAGAACCCTTCGTGCTCTTCATAATAAGAAGGAAGATCCGTTCCTCCTCCCCCAAGCGAAATACGAAGCGGACTTCTTGCAACTATCATTTCATTCTCCTCTCAGTAAAAACATTATCGTCTTTTGACGCCGTCACACCTGTGCACAGTTTTTTTGATAACAGCAGTTATTCTGTTATCATCCTATACAAAACGTCTTACCGTGATCACAGAACGATAAAGCGCATTACTTACCTTGATGCCGCTGGCCGGAGTACTGGCGTGCACGATCTGCCCGCCTCCTATGTAGATCCCCACATGTCCGCCGTAATAAATGATATCTCCGGGCTGGGCGTTCTCATAGCTGACCTCCCTGCCCGCTACAGACTGTGAGCTGGAATTTCTCGGAAGCGAAATACCGAAGTGGCTGTATACCGACTGTGTAAAGCCCGAGCAGTCACAGCCGTCCGTAAGGCTGGTGCCTCCGGCAACATAGGGGTTCCCCACATATTGAAGGGCAAAGTTGGCTATGTCCTTTCCCTTGGAGGAATTTCCGGGGTTATCATCCGTTACTTTGGGAGCGGGTTGTTCCTCCTTCTCCGGCTTTTCTTCGCTGCTGTCCTTAGGTGTGCTTTCCTCCTTCTGTCCTTCCTCCTGAGCCTTCTTCTTTGCTTCCTCTTCAGCCTTCTTTCTGGCGGCTTCCTCGGCTTTCTTTCTGGCAGCCTCCTCGGCCTTCTTCTTTGCGGCCTCTTCAGCCTCTATCTGCCTGATCACGGCAGTCTGCGCCTGTATCTCTGCTTTATACTGGTTTGCCTTTTCGCGGGCGCTTGCCAGCTGAGACTCAAAGTCCTCCAGGGTCTCCCGTTTTTCATTGATCAGAGCCTGCAGCGTATTCGACTGCTCCTCATAGTCGGAACGAAGCTCCTCAAGGTCCATCATTTCGCTTTCCAGCCTTGTCTTGAGCTCGTATACCTCTTCCCTGGTCGCCTGATATTCATCCAGGAGCTTTCTGTCGTAGGCGTATAATTTTTCCACGTAATCGGATTTATTTACAAGATCTGAAATACTCTGGGATTCCATCAGCATATCAAGATATGATCTGTCTCCCTTTTCGTACATGAACTTGATGCGAAGCTTCATAGACTCCTGCTGATCCTGTTCCTTCTGCTTTGCAGCCTCGTACTGGACAGTAGCTTCGTCTATCTCCACCTGCTTATTTGAGATATCGTCCTCAATTATGTCCACGGTAAGAAGGATATCCACCAGCTCGGCGTCTATCTGTTCGATCTCCTCCTCGAGGCCGTCCTTTTCTCCCTCGAGGTTCTCTATATCCCCTTCCACGGAATTGAGCTTATTTTCGGCGTCCCTCTTCTGATTCTGGGCGTCGGTTTTTGTATCTGCGCTGATAACGAACGGAGACGTAAGCAAAACAGCAAACGCCACCAGTAAAGACATGGCTTTTTTATTCATTTTTTCCCCTTATCATATGACCCTTAGATCATACTTCCCCAATTATTTATGTATCTCAACCATAAAGGTTTTAAACGATCCGTTTACTATAAGCCATCCCGGAGGATGTGCGATCCGGCCGCGGCCCGTGAATGGTAACGTAACAAACCCCTTCTGTCTGTCTCAGTCACAGTTACCTACGGTACGTGGGAACGGAATAACGTCACGGATATTGGACATTCCCGTAAGGTACATGACCATACGCTCAAAACCGAGGCCGTAACCTGAATGTGTCACAGTCCCGTACTTTCTGAGGTCAAGGTAGAAACCGTAATCCTCCGCGTTAAGCCCCAGCTCGTTCATCCTGGAAAGGAGCTTATCATAATCGGCTTCCCTCTCGCTTCCGCCGATTATCTCTCCGATGCCGGGTACCAGGCAGTCCATGGCGGCAACCGTCTTTCCGTCAGGATTCTGCTTCATATAGAAGGCTTTTATCTCCTTAGGATAATCCGTCACGAAAACAGGCCGTTTAAATTCCTTCTCGGTAAGGAAGCGTTCATGCTCGGTCTGGAGATCGCATCCCCACTCCACCTTGTAATCGAACTCATCATTATGCTTCTTAAGGATCTCTATGGCATCCGTATAGGTTATCCTACCGAAATCGGAATGGACCACGTTATCCAGTCTCTCAAGGAGGCCCTTGTCCACGAACTGGTTGAAGAAGTTCATTTCCGCGGGAGCATTCTCGAGCACATAGCTTATGATGTATTTGATCATGCTTTCCGCAATGGCCATGTTGTCCTGAAGGTCCGCAAAGGCCATCTCGGGCTCTATCATCCAGAACTCCGCGGCATGCCTGGTGGTGTTTGAATTCTCAGCCCGGAAGGTAGGCCCGAAGGTATATATATTCTTGAAGGCCATGGCATAGGTCTCACCGTTAAGCTGTCCGCTGACGGTAAGATTTGTCATTTTCCCGAAGAAATCCTTAGAATAATCAACATTGCCTTCCTCATCCTTCGGAATGGCATCGAAGTCTAAGGTCGTTACCTTGAACATCTCCCCCGCGCCCTCGCAGTCGCTTCCCGTGATTATCGGAGTATGCACATAGACAAAATCACGGTCCTGGAAGAATTTATGTATGGCATAGGCCGCAAGAGAACGCACCCTGAACACCGCCTCGAAGGTATTGGTGCGGGGTCTTAAATGCGCTATCGTCCTTAAAAACTCCATTGAGTGGCGCTTCTTCTGGAGAGGATAGTCGGGAGTGGAGACTCCCTCAACCTTTATCTCGAGGGCCTGGATCTCAAAGGGCTGCTTTGCCTCGGGCGTGGGAACCAGGGTCCCCTTGACAACGATAGCCGCTCCTACATTAAGCGAGGATATTTCCTTAAAGTTTTCGAGCTTATCGGAATACACTACCTGGATAGGCTCGAAATAAGTGCCGTCATTTACCACTATAAAACCGAAGGTCTTCGAATCACGTATGCTCCTGACCCAGCCTCCGATTGTTATTTCCTTATTAAGATATTCTTCCTTTGCCTTAAATATCTGTCTTACCGAAATCAATTCCATTATACTCACCTGTCTCTGTCATTCGCGCACCGGGCAGCGGATTTTCTACCCTTAAGTTCATTTGGGTAACCCTATTTTGATCAGTCGTTCCCTAGATGATAACATTTTTTACCCTGTTTTACAATAATTTTAAGCACTATACTTCACATTTTAAAGCTTAAATGTTACAATTCCATTTTGGAAGGAGGATTTGTTATGGATATCGGATCAGGATCAAGAGTATTGATAGCAGATGACATGCGCGTAAACCGCATGATACTTGCATCTCTTTTAGCCTCGAACGGGATTTCCTCCGATCTTGCAAAAAGCGGTGCGGAGTGCATCGAGCTGTGCAGGACCAATCCGTACGATCTGATCCTCCTTGACCAGCATTTGCCGGACTTAAGCGGCGTTGATACCTTCATTCATCTCAAAAAGGTATTCAGCGAGCTCGGAAAAGAAGTTCCCGTTATCTGCCATACGGCAGACAAGTCCGATGAAAGCAGCCTTCTTTATCAGACTGCAGGTTTTTCCGGTGTTCTTTTCAAGCCAATCGACCCCGTAGAGCTTTCGCGGATCATTATGACCTGGCTTCCCGAAGGAAAAGAAGGAAGGATATCTGAGCCTGGGGATACGGCTGATACGCAAAAAGAACTGGACCTTCTTCCCGACTGGCTCAGACAGATACCCGAGCTTAATCCGGAAGCGGGTATCGATCATTGTGAGACCGCAGAGGATTACATCGACGCGCTTTGGGTCTTTTATTCCTCCATTTCGGAAAAATTAGCTGAGATCGAGGATTTCTTCAAAAAAAAGGACTACGGGATGTATGCTCTCAGGCTTCACTCACTGAAGAGCATAGCCGGGCTTATAGGGGCTGATATACTTGCCGATCTTGCCGCTTCTCTCGAAAAGGCAGGGAAGCGTAACGATCAAAGGCTTATCAGGGAAAAGCATATGGCTTTTATCACACAATACAGAGCTTTTCTCAATAGTCTTGCGCCCTTGTCCGAAGGCAGGACTGACGAGGATGTATAGATGGTGAAAAAGGTTGTATTTGTTGAACGAACCCATGGTTTCGTAAACGCAGCTGTGGAAAACAAACTGAAGAACGCGGGCTTTGAGGTCATAAGGCTTGAAGATGAGGTTGAGACAGTTAAGGAGCACCGGTATGATGCCGATATCTTTCTGTATTTTCCCGAAGGCACCAGCCCAAGGATAGACGCCATTATGCGCTATCTTACCTCGATGTGCCGCGATGACCATAAAATCCTGTGTCTTGTCGGTGAAGCTTCGTTCATAAACAGGGCTAAAAAATCCGAAGGCGGCGAGCTTGTCCACAATGAATATCCCAAGCCGGTAAACGTCAATCTTCTGGTGGAGGATATGATGGGTCTTTTACAGAAGCAGACAGAGTTTAAGCGCCTTAAAACGATACTTATCATAGATGATGACAATGATTACCGGACCATCATAAAGAAATGGCTCAACAAGGAATACAGAATAGATGATGCCGGCTCAGGTTATGAGGCCCTTGCTACACTTGAAGATATGAATCCCGACCTCATTCTCCTCGACTATGATATGCCCGGGCTGAACGGCGCAGAGCTTATGGAGAAGATCAGAAGCGATCCGACATCCGCGGATATCCCGATCATTTTTCTCCTGGGAAGGAACGATCCCGAACGCGTTCTCCGGGTAATCCGCAGCAGGCCTGACGGGTATCTGCTCAAGGAAGTAAGGAAGAGGGAGCTTCTTGATAATCTCTCGAGGTTTTTCTCGGAAGACATACTCGGACAGTAATGTGGCCAACCCATATATTGTTCACTATAAAATATAAAGATTGAAATGGAGGAGTGTTATGTCTAAAGGACTGATAATTCTGATCGTTGTCCTTGTCGTTCTGATCGCAGTTGTTATCGCCCTTTACTTTTTCGGAAAGAGGGCGCAGAAAAGGCAACAGGAACAGGAGGCCCAGCTTCAGGCTTACAAGCAGACCGTCTCGATGTTAGTCATCGATAAAAAACGGATGAAGATCAAGGAATCGGGGCTGCCGCAGATGGTCATCGACCAGACCCCGAAGTACTTAAGGTGGACCAAGCTGCCGATCGTAAAGGCAAAGGTCGGTCCCCAGATCTTAAGCATGGTCTGCGACGAGAAGATCTTTGATGACGTGCCTGTCAAAAAAGAGGTAAAGGCCACGATCAGCGGAATCTACATCATCGGAGTCAAGGGGATCCACGGAAAGCAGGCTCCCAAAGAAGAAAAGAAAAAGAGCGGCTTTAAGAAATGGGTTGAGGGTCTTCAGGAAAAGGCAGGCGCAAAGCCCATCAGCAAAAAATAAGAGAAATAAAACTGACCGGACCGTAAGGCTGTCAAGCCCGATCCGGTCAGTTTTTTAAGGTAATTATCCCTCCTCCGAGGACAGTATCTCCCTCATAGACGACCGCTGCCTGCCCCGGAGTCGCCGCCCGCTGCGGCTCATCAAACTTTATCACCGCGTTTCCCTCTCCTGTAAGAGAAAGGGTCGCCGGCTGTTCCTTTTGCCTGTATCTTATCTTTGCGCTGCACCTTATCCTATCACGCGTCTCTTCGTTTATCAGGGAAAAATCCCTGACATAGACAGTATCACAATACAGATCCCTGTCATCCGCAAGCACGACCTCGTTTGTTTCGGGAATGATCCTGTATACATACATGGGCTTTCCGAAGGCGATGTTTAAGCCCTTTCTCTGCCCGATGGTATAGTTGATCAACCCTTTATGGGTTCCGAGCACCTTTCCCGACAGATCAACGAAATTTCCCGGAGCATACTCCTTTCCGGTGTACTGCCTTATGGTCCCGGCATAATCGCCATCCGGCACGAAGCAGATATCCTGGCTCTCCCTTTTGTCCGCTGTCACAAAGCCGTACTTTGCCGCAAGCTCCCTCACCCTTGATTTGCTCAGCTCTCCGAGGGGAAGCCTTAGGCGGGAAAGCTGGTCGCGGTTCAGGAAATACAGCACATAGCTCTGATCCTTCGAGGCATCGAGGGCTTTTTTCAGAAGGTAGTTTCCCTCCTCTGTCCTTACGACCCTGGCATAATGTCCGGTGACGATCGTATCGCACCCCTCGCTCTCTGCCCGCTCTGCAAGCCTTCCGAATTTCATATAGCGGTTACAGTCAATGCACGGGTTCGGCGTGATCCCCCTTTCGTAGCAGTCCGTGAACTTATCTATCACGTACTTTCTGAATTCAAGGCTCAGATCATAGACAAAGAACGGAATTCCCATAGTCTCCGCCACCTTTTTGGCATCCTTTGCATCCTCCGCGGAACAGCAGGACTTCGGTGTATTGACATAGGCCCCGTCAGATACCCGGATATCCTCCCCGCAGTTAAAGTAGAGCCTCATATTGCAGCCGATGCAGTCATAACCCTCTTCCTGCATAAGCTTTGCCGCCACCGAGGAATCCACCCCTCCGCTCATGGCGATCAGCGCTTTTTTACTCATAATGCTTTTTCCTTTTTACTCAGCTTTGATTGTTTGCCCCGTGCTGCTTATCATTATACTTGAAGTGAGGTGAAAAGTATAATAATATTGTAGCGTGGCTACAGAATTCGGGTCGTTATCGCGCAGAAGGCGCGGCCGGCCATGAATTGCAGCGCAACAATCCATTAAATTAACGGAGGCAGCCTAATGTTTAACGAAAATAAGATATATCTCGGCAAGGCAGGCGACAAAAAGATATTCATATATCCCAGGATGGCTAACAGACACGGTATGATAGCAGGTGCTACAGGAACAGGAAAGACCATAACCTTAAAGGTCATGGCTGAGTCCTTTTCCGATATGGGAGTGCCTGTTTTTCTGGCGGATATCAAGGGAGATCTTTCCGGCATGTGCGACCCCGGAAAGGAAAGTGAGGATATGAACGAAAGGATAAACAGATTCGGGCTTTCAGAGGACGGTTTTGTATACAGATCATATCCCGTATCCTTCTGGGACGTTTACCAGAAGCAGGGTATGCCGCTTCGAACAACCATTTCCGAGATCGGCCCCATATTGCTTTCGCGTATCCTTGATCTTAACCAGACTCAGTCAGAGATACTTAAGGTCATTTTTAAGATCGCTGATGACGAGGAGCTTCTGCTGGTGGATACGAAGGATCTGAAGGCGATCCTCAATTACGTGGGGGAAAACTCAAAGGAATACAGCCTAAGCTACGGAAATATTTCAAAGCAGAGCCTTGCCACCATAATAAGGGCAGTTATCTCGATAGAGGCGGAGGGAGGCGAGCTCTTCTTTTCCGATCCCGCTCTTGACATACAAGACTGGTTTAAGGTAAACAGCGACGGACAGGGCTTTATCAATATCCTGGAATGCGAAGAGCTGGTCAAAAATCCCACAATGTACTCAACCTTCTTACTCTGGATGCTTTCGGAGCTCTACGAGACAATGCCCGAGGCCGGAGATTCGGATAAGCCTAAGATGGTCTTCTTTTTTGACGAAGCCCATCTCCTGTTCGATTCCGCGTCAAAGGATCTGCTTGAAAAAGTCAGCCAGATCGTAAAGCTAATCCGGTCAAAGGGAATAGGCATATATTTTATCACCCAGAACCCCAGAGATATCCCTGATGAGGTGCTGGCGCAGCTTGGAAACAAGGTACAGCACGCTCTTCACGCCTATACCCCTTCGGAGCAGAAAAGCGCAAGGGCAGCGGCGGACTCCTTCAGGGCAAACCCCGATTTCGATACCTATGAGACCCTTCTGAATCTCGGCATCGGCGAAGCCCTTGTCTCCGTCCTGGGTGAGGACGGGATCCCCACCATGGCGGAAAAAGTGAGTATTCTGCCGCCCCAGAGCAAAATGGGGCCTGTCGATCCCGCTCTGAGAAATTCATTTATCACCGGCTCTCCTCTTTATGATAAATACAGTGAAGAGATCGATCCCGACTCGGCATGGGAATTCCTTATGAGAAAAGCTTCCGCGGAAGAGGCCGAGGCCGAACGGGCCAGAAAAGAAGCAGAAGCCGAAAAACAGAGGCTTAAGGAAGAGGCTGAAGCAGAAAAGCAGAGGCTTAAGGAAGAGGCTGAAGCAGAGAAGCAGAGACTTAAGGAAGAAGCCGCAGCGGAAAAGGAAAGGCTTAAGGCTGAGGCTCTGGCAGAAAAGGAAAAGCAGAAGGCTGAAGCTTTAGCGGAAAAGGAGAGGCTTAGGGCTGAGAAGGCTGCCCTGGCGGAGGCGGAAAAGGCCGCGAAGGCTGCCGAGCGCGAAGAGCAGAAGAAGAAAAACGCAGTAAAAAGCGCCGGAAAGAGCGTTGCCTCCTCGGCTGCAGGCACTCTCGGAAGAGAGGTCGGCAATGCGCTTGGTTCTTCGGTGGGCGGAAAGTTTGGCAAGAAGCTCGGAGGAAATCTGGGCGCTTCTCTCGGCAGAGGCATCATAGGAACTCTGTTCAAGCTTAAATAAGGTTCCGGCGGGAAACCGGTATTCCCCGTTTACAGTTACCATTCACGGGTCATGACGGAAATGCCGGTCACTGATGGGAGCTTTCTCACAGGCAGTGGATGGTAATCATTTACAAGGAGAAAAGGCATGGATAATGAACTTATCATCGTGATAGATTACGGCGGACAGTATAACCAGCTGGTAGCCAGAAGGGTGAGGGAGTGCAATGTGTACTGCGAGATCCTTTCCTACAGAACCGGGCTTGAAAAGCTGAAGGCCATGAAGCCAAAGGGAATAATACTGACAGGAGGGCCTGACAGCTGCTATGCAGAGGGCGCTCCCGGGGCTCCGAGGGAATTATTCGAGCTCGGTATTCCGGTTCTCGGCCTTTGTTACGGCGCCCAGATGATGATGCATATTCTCGGCGGAAGGGTGGAGACCCCTGAAAACGGCGAATACGGAAAGACCGAAATCACCTATGATACATCTTCTGTACTGTTTAAGGGGCTCCCCGAGGTGTCAACCTGCTGGATGTCCCATTTTGACCGGATCGCCGAGACCGCTCCCGGGTTTGTGATTACGGCTCATACCGCGGACTGTCCCGCGGCTGCGGTTGAGGACGCGTCAAGAAAGCTTTATGCCCTTCAGTTCCATCCCGAGGTGCTCCATACAGTGAACGGGACCGAAATGATAAGGCGGTTTGTGACAGAGGTCTGCGGCTGCAGCGGCGACTGGAGGATGGACTCCTTTGTGGAAGAACAGATCGTGCAGATCAGGAATAAGGTAGGAAACGGAAAGGTGCTCTGCGCTCTTTCCGGTGGCGTCGATTCTTCCGTGGCGGCAGTCCTGCTTTCCAAAGCAATAGGAAACCAGCTTACCTGCGTGTTTGTCGATCACGGTCTCCTCAGAAAGAACGAAGGCGACGAGGTGGAGGAGATCTTCGGCCCCGACGGCCCGTATGAGCTCAATTTCATCAGGGTTAACGCAGCCTCCCGCTTTTACGAAAAACTGGCAGGCGTTACCGAGCCCGAAAAAAAGAGGAAGATCATCGGCGAGGAATTCATACGTATTTTCGAAGAGGAATCGAAAAAGCTCGGAGCAGTGGATTTTCTTGTTCAGGGAACCATCTACCCCGATGTGGTCGAAAGCGGGCTGGGCGGCGAATCGGCCGTTATCAAGTCGCACCACAATGTAGGAGGCCTTCCGGAGCATGTGGAATTTAAAGAGATCATCGAGCCCCTGAGAAACCTGTTTAAGGATGAGGTCCGTAAAGCAGGCCTTGAGCTGGGGATCCCCGAAAAGCTTGTATACAGACAGCCCTTCCCCGGCCCCGGCCTCGGTGTCCGTATCGTAGGCGAGGTGACCGCAGATAAGGTAAGGATCGTGCAGGACGCAGATGCCATATATCGTGAGGAGCTAGAGAAGGCGGCTTCCATGGAGCGTCTCTCACAGGCCGGGCCCTCTTCTGCTTCCTCTTCTGCTTCCTCCAAAACCTCAGGTTCCGAAGCTCCGTCCTGGATGCCGGATCAGTATTTTGCCGCCCTGACCGATATGCGCAGCGTCGGCGTCATGGGGGATGAGCGTACCTATGACTACGCTGTCGCCCTCCGCGCCGTCAAAACCCTTGATTTCATGACCGCCGATGCCGCCGACATCCCCTTCGGCATCCTCCAGACAGTCATGAACAGGATAATAAACGAAGTCAAAGGCGTAAACCGGGTCTTCTACGACCTCACCAGCAAACCGCCGGGGACGATCGAGCTGGAATAATGTACATGTCCAAGGGCAAAGCAGATTATCCTCCACGAGGTATACTGTCTTATCCTCTAAGAATTAAATAAAACACTAGTAACAGACCTTGAAAAGGCTTTTAAATCACCTTTCCAAGGTCTGT
>JAEEGL013149740.1_pt1 | contig 11544 bp, 6 predicted proteins | sample 9134231 | NCBI WGS metagenome assembly JAEEGL01 (sample SAMN16246548, study PRJNA631951) | gut metagenome | biome: gut microbiome; feature: rumen; material: fiber-attached | host: Bos | place: Iran: Karaj | collected 2018-10 | reverse complement strand
CTTTCCGAGATTAATGCCTTCCTCTCCTCTTTCCCTGACAATGCCGCCGTCACCACCCGGCTGCATTCAAAGAAAGTGGCCGACGAGTATCACAACGCCTGCCGCGAGAACACCATAGAGGCCTACTACAGTTTCCTCATCGCCCATCCCTCCATCCCCGAAAGCGATTCCGCCGAGGCAGCCCTTGAGCGGCTTGCCCCGCGCCACTACTCAGTCTTTGCCACCGAGGGTGCGGTCGACACCGCTGCCGCCGCCTTCCCCTCCAGCCGCGCCATGCAGCATGCCGCCATGCGACAGAAAAGCCGCATAGCCTACCACAATGCCTGCCGTGTAAACACCGAGGAGGCCTACTCGTCCTATCTGGAACACTATCCCCGTGGCGACAACTATCTGGATGCCCTCAACCACCTGCAGACGCTCCGCAGTATGGACTTTGCCCTCCTCTCCACCGTGCAGGAATATGCCGACTATGCCGAGACACACAGCGACGACCCTTTGGCCGACAGTGCGCTGGCCAGGCTGCGCGCCATGATATTCGGCGCCCACAGCCAGGAGGCGGCCGTCATATACCTTGAGCATTTCCCCCTCGACGAGCATCACTCCGATGTCTATAAAGAGTACTACAGCTGGTTCGCCGCCGAAGGCAACCGCCAGCCGATAGAGTCCTTCGCCGCCGACAACCCCGACTATCCTTTCCAGATGGCTGTGCAGTCCGACCTGGCACGCGGCATTGTCTTTGATTCCTTCGACCTGACCAAACCCTTTGTCGAGACCGACTTCAACCGGCTTACCGACTGCATCCATCTCTTCACCGGGCGCAGGTCGGCCTTTGTCGCCCTGCAGCGCGTGCTGCAGCAGCAAATAGCCCATCGTGACTGGAATGCCGCCCTGCAGCGAATGAACCAGTTCGAAATCTGTTTCGAGGACAACGGAACAAAGGAGTATGCCGAGCTGGCCACCCTGCTCAAGGACAAGGAGAAGGTTGCCAAACGGTTGGTGCTGTCCCGCAGCGGCATACACCACGTATTCTCCAACCACGAAGGCACCCGCCTCTACTTCACCGAGCAGGACAAGACCTTCACCACGCGCAAAAACACCCTCCATGCCCGGCGCGACACGCTCCACTACGTGACTGTGGAGAGCGGCGGCACTGTGGTGGGCTGCGCCCGTCGTGCAGCCAAAGGCAAAGGCGCATGGGAATATGCCGGCAGAGTGCAAGTGGCCGGAGTCCATGCCGATGTGACTGCATTGGGGTTCTATGACAACGGCCGCCGTGTGCTCCTCGGCGTGGATGGCGACATCTGGTCGGCACAGGTGGTCAACGACACCCTGTGGACGGACGCCGAGCGGTTTGGTGAACCGGTCAACACAATCTACATTGAAACCGACGCCTACATGTTGCCTGACGGCAGCGGGATGCTGCTGGCCTCCGACCGCCCGGGCGGACACAACGTGCAGGAGTCGGGAGCCTACTACCACGGCGACACAGCCCTTGCCACCGACCTCTACTATATCCCCTATACCGACGGACGCTGGGGCGACCCCGTCAACCTGGGCATGCCCGTCAACAGTCCCTGCTGCGAGCGCAGCCCCCTGCTGAGCCGCAACATGAAGACCCTCTACTTCATCACCGACGCCCGCGGCCTGGGCTATGGCGATGTCTATATCTCCACCCGTGAGGATATAAACGACTGGACTCGCTGGTCTGAACCGGTGAACATGGGCAAAGGGGTCAACGGTGCATTTGCCGAGACGGCGGTCAGTTTCATGCCTGGCGAAAAGAGCATCCTGCTCACCGCCCAACCCCATGCCGGCGACGGCGGCCACTGCTATGCCTTTGCCACACGGCACGACACCGCCGACTGCCACCGCACCGTGAGGGTGAACCTGACAGAGGCTGTCGACATACTTCGCGGGCTGGATGTGGTGGACCTCGGCGCCAGGCAGACTGTGCAGCATTACACCGACGACAATCTCGACACACTGCAGCCTTTCCGGCTCCTCAAAGGCAAGGCCTACGCCATAGTGCCCGACGCCGACTGGATATATGTGCCCACGCTTATCGTGGGGAGCAACGCCACGTCCGCAGCTATGGAAGGCTTCACCCTCGAAGAACTCCGTGAACGGAAAGAGCCGATTCCCCTGCCCTTGGTGGGCTTCCATGGCTCCACATCGCGGTTGTTGCCGCTTGCCGGGCGCGAGCTGGACAACGTCGTGCGCTTTATGCGGCAGCATGCCGGAAGCCGTGTCAACGTAATCGTCAACACCAACGGCACCGATGACCGCCAGTGCTACGACATAGCCATGAGCCGCGCCATAAGCATACGCAACTATCTGGCAAAGCAGGGCATCGATGCCGACCGTGTACTCGTCACAGCCCATGGCAACATCAAGTACAAGAAAGGACTCTCCCCCAAGGAGGTCGAAATCTCTTTCCTGTAAATACCAGCTATCATTTAATTAGGTGGCTGCGCTTCGCAAACAGGCAAGCTAAGTCATACAGATGTCCCCGGCGAACATCCCCTGTTCACCAGGGACATCTGCATAGATACCCTCCGCCACTGGGGTACACGCACTCTTAATAGGACCTACCCAGTATATGGTAACCATCAAGCGCCGTCATTTATTCGATCGTTATTCGATCGTTTTCCCTTCTTTCTCCGTTTCAGAAAGGGAAAAATAAGGGAAACATATCGAAAAACGATAAGATAAAGAACGACGCAATACCGACCCCTGAAAGCACACAAAGGAACATTGGGAACAAATATGCGACAATATCGGAACACTGAGGAAAGTTGGCGTAATCCTTCACAGAATAAAACGTAACTTCCGCGCGAAGCGACAGAAAGCAAAGTAAGAGATAAGAACCAGGATTGTATGCCACTGAGATATTGCTTGAATGCTTAAATGTGTAATTGCTTGAGTAATTTGAATGCGCCAGTCACTCAGACAATCAAGCAATCAGACAATCAAGCAATCAGACAATCAAGCAATACCCTAAAGACCGATTTGAGTTGGAAAATCACTAAATTTAGGTATTGGGCAATCCGAGGCAAAAGGGTACCTTTGTACCACAAAAAAAAGGATTGAATCATGTACAGCAAAACTTTTAAATTGCTTATTCTGTTTGTTTTTCTTGCTGGCGCAACGACTATGTCCCGCGCACAGGACGACACCGTTTCCAAGCCATCGCGACTCACTATCGGTGGCTATGGGGAGGCTGTGTATAACTACAATTTCTATAGCGACAACGTATTTCGCTACTCTCACGCCGACCGCTATACCGAAAACAAGGGATACGGCCGCGTTGACCTGCCCCATGCCGTCATCATGCTGGGCTACGACTTCGGCCACGGCTGGAGTGTGGGTACCGAGGTGGAGTTTGAACACGGTGGCATTGAGGCCGCTGTGGAAAAGGAAACGGAAGAGACCGGCGAGTTCGAGCAGGAGATAGAGCGTGGCGGCGAGGTGGCCTTGGAGCAGTTCTGGGTTCAGAAGAGTTTCTCGCCAAGGCTTAACCTGCGCATGGGTCACATCGTGGTGCCGGTGGGCATGACCAACAACAACCACACGCCCGACCAATTCTTCACCGTTTACCGTCCCGAAGGCGAGAACACCATCATGCCCTGCACATGGCACGAGACGGGCATCAGCCTGTGGGGCCGCACGGCCAACTGGCGCTACGAGGTGCAGCTGCTGCCGGGACTGAACAGCAACCTCTTCAACGAGTCGGGCTGGGTGCACAACGGCTCTGCCTCGCCCTACGAGTTCCGTCCGGCCAACAGTCTTGCCACCGCTGTCCGTGTGGACTGGACAGGCATCCCCAATCTGCGTCTCAGCCTCAGCGGCTATGCAGGCAACTCTTTCAGCAATGACATTGTCACCGAGATTTATTCGGAGACATCGCGCTACTACGGTGCCAAAGGCACGGTGCTAATCGGAGCCTTTGACTTCGCCTACCGCAACCGCTGGCTGACCGTAAGGGGCAATATGGACTATGGCTATCTGTCCGACGCTGGCCTCATCTCCTCCCGCAACAAAAACCAGACCACTATGACCGGCAATCCCTATCCACACGCTCCGGTGGGTGAACGGGCCTGGGACGCCTCCCTTGAAGCCGGTATCGACCTGTTTGCCTTGGCAGAGTGGCGCACCGGAGGAAGACGGCTCTTCTTTTTTGGACGCTATGACCACTACGACAGCTTTGTGCCTGCCAATGGATGGACTGACATAGAGTGGGCGGAGAGGCAAGTCCTCGCTGCGGGCATCAATTACTACCCTCTGCCGCAGATTGCCGTAAAAGCCGAGGCGGGTGTCCGCCTGCTCAAGGCGCAGTACAACAACGAGCCTTATGCTGCGGTGGGCATCACCTGGTGCGGATTTTTCAAACATTAATATAATAACAACACAAACACAAACTACAACATGATTAGCAAAACTATCAAATCAATCGCGATGGTGGCCATTGTATTCGCCACCCTCAATTTCGTGTCCTGCAAACGCGACAATGACAACACTGTCGAGGATGCCCAGGCCGCCGCTGTGGCCGAGCAGTTTGTAGACAACACCGTAGCCCCCACCTACACGGCGCTGGCTGCCAAGGCCGAACAGCTGGCCAGCCAGCTGGCTGCCCTCAAAGCCAATCCCACCAATGCCGGTGTCCGCGAGGCTTGCGAGACCTTCCTTGCCGCCCGTGAGCAGTGGGAGATGAGCGAGGCTTTCCTCTTCGGTGCCGCCGGAGACTTTGGCATTGACCCCCACATCGACTCCTGGCCTCTTGACGAGGATGCCTTCAACACCCTCATGAACAGCCCTGCCATGATTGAGGCACTCGACAGCGAAGACGGCGATGCCGTGGCCGGTGACCGTCTGGGCAACGCCCTCCTGGGTTTCCATGGCATTGAGTACATCCTCTTTGCCAACGGCCAGCCCAAGGATGTGTCCAATATCACGGCCAACCAGTGGATTTATGTGGTCGCTGTGGCTGGCGACCTGCGCAACCGCTGCTATCAGCTTGAAGTGGGTTGGATAGGCGACAAAGCCCCCAAGAACCACATTGAGAAACTGGACGAGCTCGAGATTGCCTACACTGTTGCCGGTAGCGAAAACAGCTATGGCGACAATATGAAGAACGCAGGCAAGGCCGGCAGCACCTACTCCAGCCGCACGGCCGCTCTCATGGCCATCCTGCAGGGCTGCTCCGACATTGCCGACGAGGTGGGCAGCTCTAAAATCTATGCCGCCTGGCACGGTGAGGATATCACCTACATTGAATCCCCCTACAGCCAGAAATCCATCATCGACTTCCACGACAACATCGTCAGCATCCGCAACGCCTACATGGGCGGAGTGGAAGGCAAGCGCGACGAGAGCAAGTCCCTGCACAACTATGTGAACAAAATCAACGCCTCGCTCGATGCCCGTGTGCTGAACGCCATTGACAACGCACTGGCTAAAATCGATGCCATGCCCGCACCCTTTGTGCTCCACTACAGCGACGCTGCCAACGGCGAGGCCGTGGATGCCTGCTCTGCTCTCAGCGACGTGCTGGGCGAAGCCATCAATGCAATCCGCAACAAATAAAATCTTCCTGCTATGAGAAAAACAATACTTATACCTGCACTGACAGCACTGACAATTGTCGGACTTGCTTCCTGCAAACACGAAGTTGTTGAACCCGAGGTGCCCGAAAGCGTGGCCGAAGAGACCTATGCCGGAGGAAAACTCGGCACCACCTTCAACCAGTCGGCCTCGGCCTTCGAAGACCCCACTCCTGCGGTGGAAAATGCCGGCATGGTCAACGCCTTCAAATATGGCGAATTCTTCTTTGAGCATACCGTTACCCAGAACAACCCGCCCTTCAACGGACTGGGACCTCTCTATGTGCGCTCCTCGTGCGAGGCCTGCCATCCCGGCTACGGACACGGACGCCGCATGGAACGCTACCGTGCCGACGACTGGGCCAACGGCTATCTGCTGGTAGTCTACAACAAGACCACCGACGCCTACGAGACCTCTGTGGCCGGTATGCCGCAGACCAAAGCCGTGGCACCTTTCAAGCCTTCCATTGACGAGAGCAAGATAAACATTGCCTGGCTCGACTACACCGACGAATGGGGCAACCGTTTCCCCGACGGCGAGACCTACAGTCTTATATATCCTGAAGTCACCATCCCCGAGGATGCCTTCTATGCACCGCTCACTGCCCCCTACAGCCAGATGGCCTTCCGTCTTGAAAGCACCATCGGTATCTACGGCACAGGATTGCTCGACGCCATCCCCGACGACTCGCTCAAGGCCCAGTACCAAAAAGAGTCAGAAGCCGGTGCCAACCTCAACCCCGCCATCTGGGCAGGCAATGACTGGGCCTCGCTCTATGGCAAGACCACTCACCCCAAACGTTTCACCTATGCCCTCAGCCGTGGCCCCTTGCAGGATGCCGCTGGCGCCAATGCCATCTGGAACATCACCAACGTCAACCGCAGTGACCGACGCAGCCATTACCTCAGCCTCAACAAGAGCATCTATGCCAACACTGCTGCCGACGACCCTGAAGTGCAGGCTCAGTTCTATCACTACTTCCCCGCATGGAACAAGACCGGCGACCCGCGCACCGACATCTACAACTACCTCATGTGCGACACCCTGCCCATTGAGATGAGCGACCAGGATTATGTCAACTTCATGGTGTGGCACCGCGGACTGGCCGTCCCCGCCGCACGCAATCTGGCTGACTCCACCGTCCAGCGCGGACGCAAGCTCTTCCGCGACCTGGGCTGCGCCACCTGCCATCGTCCCAGCTGGACCACAGGCCCCGACAACTTCACCGACCCCAACGGCTTCTTTGCCGACGGCGACAGCCGACTGCCCCGCTATCCCTACCAGAAGATTTGGCCCTACACCGACATGGTGCAGCACCGTCTCTTCATGGTCAACGACATCCGCACCGGCTGGTGCCGCACCACTCCCCTGTGGGGACGCGGCCTGTCGCCCATCTGCAGCGGCCACAGCGACCGCCTGCATGACTGCCGTGCACGCAATGTCATTGAGGCCATCATGTGGCATGGCTGCCCCAACAGCGATGCCCGCTGGACTGTCGAGAAATTCCGTAAGCTCTCGAAGAAAGACCGCGATGCAGTGGTAAAGTTCATCAATGCCATTTAACCCAAACCTATTACAAAATCCAATGAAAAAACTTAGTATCCTGCTCATGGTGCCGGTGGTGGCAATTCTCGCCACCGGCACCATTATTGAAAAATACCATGGCAACGAATTTGCCACCGAGCATGTCTATGCCTCCTGGTGGTTCATCCTTCTGCTGGCACTGGTGGCCGCTGGCTGCATAACTGCCATTTTGAGGGAGAAAATGTGGCACACTCCTCATAGGATGCTGATATACAGTTCCGCAGTGGTTATTCTGCTCGGCGGTGGCCTTACCACTTGGACAGGCAGCCACGGCGAAATGACCCTGCTGCCCGGACAGCCAAACGACACCTACTTGGAATCCGACAGCACCGCTCGGCGACTGCCGTTTTCCGTCACGCTCGACAATTTCGAGGTGGTCACCTATCCGGGCTCCCATTCGCCTATGGACTTTGTCAGCCACATTGCCGTGGACGGAGAAACTGCCGACATATCCATGAACAACATCTACCGCCGGCAAGGCTACCGGCTCTACCAGGCCGACTACACGCCCGACGGCAGCTCGGTCCTCAGTGTCTCCTACGACCCCATTGGCATTGCAGTGACCTACTGCGGATATCTGCTCCTCATTGCAGGGTTGGTCGTCATGTTCCTTTCGCCCTGCTCGCACTTCCGCCGGCTGCTCAAGGCGTTGCCCTTGCTGCTTCTGCTTGTCGGCGGCACCGCCTCGGCCGCACCCTCAACCCTGCCTCGGCAAACGGCCGACCGCATGGGTCGGATAATGGTGCTGTACAAAGGACGCATCTGCCCCATGCAGACTGTGGCCAAAGACTACACCACCAAACTCTGCGGCAAAGCCACCTATCAAGGCCTTACCCCCGAACAGGTGCTCAGCGGCTGGATATTCTACCACAGCGAATGGGCCGACGAACCCATGATTAAAATCAAAGGTGCCGAACTGCGCCGGCAGTTAGGTCTCGATGGCCGCTACGCCACCTACAACCAGCTGGCCCCTCAACTGAGCGGCGGAAACAACGCCATGCCGGGCAGCACAGAAGGCATACCCGACAAGAAACGCCGTGCCGCCGAGGAGAAGGTGAACCTCGTGCAAATGGTGGCAAACAGCCAACTGCTGAAAATCTATCCTGTGCCCGACTCCACCGGCACCATCGGCTGGTATTCGCAAAACGACCCCTTGCCTCTCAGTGTGGACTCTGACGAATACATCTTTATCCGCAAGCAGCTTGGCTATTGCCAGGAGCTGGTAGTCAAAGGCGACTACGAAACCCTCGGCCAGGTGTTTGACAAAACCTGCGAATATCAGCAGAAAAAGGCGGCAGCCATCCTGCCAGCACCCAGCCGCATTGCGGCCGAAAGGCTCTACAACCGCCTCACCACAGGCCGCTGGCTCTACATGCTTGTCATCAGCCTCGGACTGCTCTCTTTCGCCATAGCGCTATACTCTCCAAAAGGAGGCAAAGGGAAATGGGCGTTGTTCAATTCCCGGCTTGCATTCGGTCTTGTCGCGTTGCTCACGGCGTTCTTGCTGCTCATTTTCATCTTGCGGTGGATAGCCGGAGGCCATGCTCCCATGGCGGGAGGTTTCGACAGCATGACACTTATGTCCATGGTAATCGGCATTGTGGCCCTGTGTACCGCACGTCGCCACCCCATGGCGCCTCCCATCGGGCTGCTCACCATGGGTTTCTGTCTGCTGGTGGCCATGATGAGCGGCTCCAACCCGCCTGTGACCAACCTCATGCCTGTGCTCAGCTCGCCGCTGCTCACGCTGCATGTCACCGTCATCATGACAGCCTATGCGCTCTTCTTCTTTGCCATGGCAGGCGGTGTGGCGGCCCTCATCCGGCCGGCTCTGCGGCAGACTTTGGAGCGCACCAACCTGCTGATGCTCTATCCCGCCGTGGCATTGCTCGCCTTGGGCATAGTCATCGGAGCGGTATGGGCCAACATCTCGTGGGGCAACTACTGGTCTTGGGATCCCAAGGAGGTGTGGGCGCTCATCACCCTGCTCGTTTACCTCTACCCCCTCTACATGAGCCAGCGCGACGGCCATTCCTCTACTCGGTTCCATGTGTGGTGTGTGGCGGCATTTCTGAGCGTTGTTGTCACCTATTTCGGCGTCAACCTGCTGCTGGGTGGCATCCATGCCTACAACTAATCGCTCTGCATCTGAAACGATAGATTTTTTCCTCCCTGGAAAACGCATGGCAAGACAAATGGGAAAATGCTTGACGGAATTGCTTGTTTTTGAACAGATAGCGGTTGAGGGGCGATTTTTTTTGAAAAAAGGGGTTGTTATGAGAGAAAAAATGTGTATCTTTGCTTTTCGTAAAATACACTAAAAAGCATTCGATGGAACAGCATAAGACTATTGTGTTTGAAGAACATACACTTCATTATCGAGATGAAGGCAGAGGGCATGAGCAGACGTTGGTGCTGCTGCACGGCTATCTGCAGAATCTGGATATATGGAGTTCGTATGTGCTGTCGTATATGCGCACGATGCACGTCATCACCATCGACTTGCCGGGTCACGGCTACAGCGAGTGTTTCGGCGAGGTGCATTCCATGGACTTTATGGCACGGGCGGTGATGGCTGTGCTGGACGATGCCGGAGTGGAGCAGTGTGTGATGATTGGGCATTCGATGGGTGGCTACGTGGCGTTGGCTTTCGCCGATTTGTTCCCCCACCGTTTGCGTGGCTTGGGACTGCTGCATTCGCATGCGCTGGCCGATACGGAGTCTATCATCGAGCGCCGTATGGCCACCTGCGATCAGGTGATGCAGAACAGGGCAAGCTATATCGTGAGTTTTATCCCGCCGCTGTTTACTGTTAAGAGCCGAGTGGCATTGACTGTGGAGATAAAGGATTTGCAGGACCAGTGCCTGGAGACCAAGGCCGAGAGCATCATTGCGGCGCAGCGCGGCATGGCGGCAAGGCCGTCGCGTCTGCATGTGCTGCAGCAGCTGGAGGTTCCGGTGCTGTTCATCTATGGCAAACAGGATCCGCGGCTGCCGGTGGAGTTGGCTTTGTCGCAGGCCATGGAGGCGCGGCACGCAGAGATTCTGCTGCTGGAGAATGCTGCCCATATGTCGCATATCGAGGAGCGCGACTATGTTCGCCCACGCATCCAGAACTTTGTCAACACTTGCTATCTGTAGAGTGTGAGCATAAGCCGGTGCAGAACCGGCAGAGAGTAGGATGGATGAGTAGGTTTTGCTTTTGGCTTGAAAGCACTCATTCGATATGAATACCATTCATGGAAACAAGGTCATCCCGCTGCTGTATGCAGGGGTATTGGTTTTGTGTTTGGCGGCTTGTCATAAAGAGTTGCCAGAGGGTAATCCCCAGGAAGCAGAACAGGATACAAGCACATGTACTTTTACGGTGAGTTATATGAAAAAGGTGTATTTTGCACCAGGAAATCTTGCCACGCATGGTCGCACTTTTGTGCTTAATTCATGGGATTACGGCGGCTATTTTGCGTGGGGGACAGGAAACAAACCTGAGAACAATTCATTGGATAATAGAGATTATGCTTCCTTCTATGATTGGGGCGATTATTTGAATTATGCCGAATCTGGATGGCGTACATTGGGCTTCGCCGAGTGGGACTATGTGCTTGTGCATAGGAAAGACGCTGAGCTGAAACGGGGAACAGGTACGGTTAATGGGATACATGGTTTGATTTTATTGCCCGACAGGTGGAAGAACCCGGAGGGCATTGTTTTCAGTCCGGGTTGTATCAGCTGGAATGATAACATACTCTCCCGGGCACAATGGGAGCAGATGCAAAAGTCCGGAGCCGTCTTCCTTCCTGCATCTGACTATGAATGGGCCACTAATCCGCCGCACCCGGGGATGTCAGGACTGTATTGGACAGCCACTCCCAAAGACGACAAGGAGGCCTATTATGTGTGTTTCTATGAAGGCCGTGTCTATACCTCTGTAGTCAATCAGCGTTGCTACCGACAGTCGGTCCGGCTTGTGCGCGATGTGAAGTGACCGGCTGCCTGTTGGGATGGTAATTCCGGCGATTTGCTTTTGGATGGCGGCTGGCGCGTGTAAGCAGCTGGTTGGTATTGTCTTGAGGGTGTTGTATGAAAAATTTTACAAAATAATTGTTTTATTTCAAAATAAAGTTGTATATTTGTTAGTCCAAAGAAAACTAATTGTTTAATTTAATTAATTAAATATCATGAAAGTAAATGAAATTATGGCTAACCTGGAAGCCAAACATCCGGGCGAAAACGAGTACTTACAGGCAGTTCGCGAGGTCTTGGAGACCATCGAGGAAGAATACAACAAGCATCCCGAGTTTGAGGCTGCTAAGATTGTCGAGCGCATTGTTGAGCCCGACCGTATCTTCACTTTCCGCG
>JAEEGL012315032.1_pt1 | contig 11544 bp, 12 predicted proteins | sample 9134231 | NCBI WGS metagenome assembly JAEEGL01 (sample SAMN16246548, study PRJNA631951) | gut metagenome | biome: gut microbiome; feature: rumen; material: fiber-attached | host: Bos | place: Iran: Karaj | collected 2018-10 | reverse complement strand
GCTGAACCGAACCCCTCCGGTCATACGCAGATCGATAATGTCGCTTCCGTGAAGGATCTTGACAAGACCGAAGCAAACCGCGAGTTGGTCAAGAACTTCCTGTATGACGTGATGCAGGGAAATAACCCGCAGAAAACGCCTGAATACTTCGACGACGACAAGTATATCCAGCACAATACCGGCATTGCTGATGGGCTCTCCGGTCTCGGCGCAGCTCTGGCATCTCTTGCCGAAGCAGGCATCCAGATGATCTATACCACCGTGCATCAGGTGCTGGCACAGGGCGATTATGTTCTTGCGGTTTCCGAAGGAACCTTCGGCGGAGTGCCTACTTCTTACTATGATCTGTGGAGAGTAGAGAACGGCAAGATCGCTGAGCACTGGGACGTCATGGAGACGATCGCGGACAAGGATACGTGGCAGAACCAGAATGGCAAGTTTTGATGTAATACTTGTAATTACAGCGAAATTGCGGTAGAATACAATTAGGAAGCGCCGGACGTATGCCCGCATATGTCCGGCGAAATCGTATATGTAAAGCAAATCGGAGGAATGTGCATGATCAAAGTTGCATTCTATGATGCAAAGCCATATGACAAGCCGTCATTCGAGAAATATGGAAAACTGCATGACATGCAGTTCCGCTTTCTTGAAACCAAATTGAACGGGGATACCGCCGCGCTCTCGGCGGGCTGCGACGCTGTCTGCATCTTCGTCAACGACACGGCAAACGCCGCCGTGATCGACAAGCTCTATAAAAACGGGGTCAAGCTGATCGCGCTGCGTTCGGCGGGGTATAACAACGTGGATGTCCGCGCCGCATTCGGCAAGGTGCACGTCGTTCACGTACCCGCCTATTCGCCCTATGCGGTTGCGGAGCACGCGATGGCGCTTCTGTTAACTTCCGTTCGCCGCATCCATAAGGCGTACAACCGTACGCGAGAGTTCAATTTCTCACTAAAAGGGTTGACCGGCTTCGATCTTCATGGAAAGACGATCGGCGTGATCGGTACGGGCAAGATCGGCCGCATCTTCATTGATATCTGCCGCGGCTTTGGAATGCATGTGATCGCCTACGACCGATTTCCGGCAGCAGACAGCGGGATCGAATATGTTACGCTCGACGAGCTGTTTGCAAAGAGCGACGTGATCTCCCTGCACTGTCCGCTGACAGACGAAACGCGGCACATGATCGATGCTGATGCAATCGCGAAGATGAAAAAGGGTGTCGTAATCCTCAACACCTCCCGCGGCGGGCTGATCGACGCGGAAGCGCTGTTGGACGGCATCAAGGCACGCAAGATCGGTGCGGCGTGTCTCGATGTATATGAGGAGGAAGCGGATATTTTCTTCGAAGATCGCTCCGGACATATTCTGAATGACGATTTGCTGTCCCGGCTGATCTCCATGCCGAACGTGATCGTGACGTCGCATCAGGCGTTTCTGACCGAGGAAGCGCTGAACAACATCGCTGAGACGACCGTGAACAACATCCTGTCGTACTTTGAAAACGGCGGTATGTGCGACAACGAGCTTTGCTATCGTTGCGGGAACATCGAGCGCTGCAAGAGCGAACGTAAGCAGAGATGCTTTTAAGAGGAGGCGGTATTCATGCAGATTTCAAGCAGATTCACGGTGGCGCTGCATATCTTCACTTGTGTGGAAGTCTTTAAGGATGAATATAAGGTTACAAGTGACTTTCTTGCAGGGTCGATCAACACCAATCCCGTGATCATCCGCAAGATTCTGACGCAGTTGAAAAGTGCGGGATTGATCGAAGTTCTGCGAGGCACCGGCGGCATAATCATCACAAAACCGCTTGCCGATATCACATTTTATGATGTATACGAAGCGATTGAGCCGGTAGAAAACGGCGATCTGTTCCATTTCCATGAAAGTCCGAACCCGGATTGTCCCGTGGGACGTAACATTCATGCGCTTTTGGATGACAAGCTGAAAGCGATCCAATGCGCGATGGAGGACGAGATGAAGCGATATACCATCGAGGACTTGAAAAACGGCGCGTTGGAAAGGATCGCAAATGAAGAATGAGAACGAGGGACTTCAAAAGCGTCGTCCGGCGTTCTTTGCACGAAAGTCATGGATATGAATACGAAAGATTATCTCGCCTACTTGGTAAATGAAATCCATACGGCTGTTGTCGCAACGGTAGATGACGAAGGCCTGCCTGTGACCGCCGCCATCGACATGATGGACAGCGATGGAAACGGATTATATTTCCTCACAGCAAAAGGCAAGGGCTTCTATGACCGTCTCAAGAAGCGTGGCTTTCTTGCTTTGACCGCAATAAAGGGCGAAACGACTATGACCTCTGTTGCGGTTTCCATTCGAGGAAAGGTCAGAGAACTCGGTTACGAAGCGATATCGATGCTTTTTGAAAAGAACCCGTATATGCGGGAGATCTATCCCACAGAGGAGTCCATGCACGCGCTGACCGTTTTCCACATCTATGAGGGCAGCGGTGAATGGTTCGATCTTTCCAAGAAGCCGATTGAGCGGGCGTCCTTCACCTTCGGCGGCGCAGAGAGAAAAACTGAGGGATATTTCATCACGGACGCCTGCATCGGGTGTCGATCCTGTGTACCGGTCTGTCCGCAGCAGTGCATTTGTGTGGATAGCGTACCGTTGGTGATCGATCAGGCGCACTGCCTGCATTGCGGAAACTGTATGGAGGTCTGTCCTGTTAGCGCTGTGGAAAAGAGGTAACGCACATGAATGAGAAAATGACAAACGATCAGCGCCTCGACTATCTGGTGGAGGCATTCAAGGAAGATTCCGGTACATACCGAGACCTGCAGACGCCTTCCGATTCGGAAGGACAGCGAAGGATTCTTCGCTCTCTGATGAACATTCGTCTGCCGAAGGCGCTGCCGGACGAGGTGCTTGCGATCCAAGACGAATATCTGATCGAACGGAATGCCGAAAAAGGGATCGTAACGGTCAAGGAGATTCCCGTTATTCGGGATTATCTTTCCATCTGGCAGGGCGACATCACGCGCCTTTCTGTAGACGCCATTGTGAATGCCGCCAACTCGCAGATGCTGGGCTGCTTTGTGCCCATGCACACCTGCATCGACAACTGTATTCATACATTTGCAGGTGTCCAACTTCGCGCGGAGTGCAATCGGCAGATGAATCGGCTGCGGGCAAGATACGGCAGCAGCTACGAGCAGCCGACCGCCGTGCCCATGCTGACGGACGCCTATAACCTGCCCGCCAAGAAAGTGATCCACATCGTCGGCCCCATCGTGTCCGGTCGGCTCACCCCTGCGTTGGAACAAGACTTAGCGGATTGCTACACCAACACGCTCAATCTGTGCGCCGAAAAAGGGCTGCGCTCTGTCGCGTTCTGCTGTATCTCCACGGGTGTGTTCGGCTTTCCACAGCAGCGTGCCGCCGAGATCGCGGTTCAAGCGGTTGAGGATTGGATGCAAACGCACGAAGGGCAGATCGACCGCGTGATCTTTAACGTATTCAAGGATGAGGACAGAAGATACTATGAAGCGCTCTTATCATGAACAGCCCAATGGGTATCTTGAAACAATCGAAAAGGGGCTTGCCGCAGTGCGGTCGTTCCGCGCCGGACTTTCCTACGGAACAGGCAGCCGTGAGGAGAACATCGCCCTGCTGAAACACGAATTGGAGACGGCCGACGCGATCGTGATCGGCGCGGGCGCGGGCCTGTCCACTGCCGCGGGACTGACCTATTCCGGCGAACGCTTCGAGCGGTTTTTCTTCGATTTCAAAAAGCAGTTTGGGATTACGGATATGTATTCCGGTGGTTTTTATCCGTTCCCGGACGAGGAAACACGCTGGGCATGGTGGGCGCGGCATATCTACTATAACCGCTATATCGACGCGCCGAAGCCGGTTTATAAGAATCTGCTTGCGTTGGTTAAGGATAAAAACTATTTCGTGATCACCACCAACGTGGATCATCAGTTTCAGCGTGCGGGCTTCGAAAAAAAACGCCTGTTCTATACGCAGGGGGATTACGGGCTGTTCCAGACGATCAGCGGAAAAAACGGCAAGACGTACGACAATCGGGACTGGGTAATCAAAGCAATGGCTGCCCAGCGCTTTATTCCGGACGGGAACGGTGTCTTTCAGATTCCGAGGGATCGGCTGATCTCCATGCGTCTTCCCCACGAACTGATCCCGCGCTGCCCCGACGACGGGAGCGCGGTCACGATGAATCTGCGCGCCGACGATACCTTCGTGGAAGACGCCGGTTGGCACGAAGCGTCGGCTCGCTACGCCGCCTTTTTGGAATCGTGCAAGGAAAAGCACGTTCTGTACTTAGAGATCGGCGTGGGTGCCAATACGCCGATCATCATCAAATACCCCTTCTGGGCGCTGACCGTGGAGAACCCGAATGCGGTCTACGCCTGTCTAAACTATAACGAAGCGATCTGCCCGAAGCAGATCAAGCCGTACTCCATCTGTATCGACGGCGACAGTGGAGAGGTATTGAAAGCTCTGCAATCCTGACCGAATCTGTGAAAAATGCTCGCCGGGTACGAATCCGACGAGCATTCTCATACGGCTGTTATGAGAAAATCAATTCATGATTAACTATTTCTCTCACGCGAGATTGAATGCTGTTCATCGCGCCTACCCACGCCATCTGATCTTTGCGTTTCAATTCCTCAGTCACGCCTTCAGCTTTTGCCATCTGCTTTGTCAGCGTCCACATCAAATCCTGCGCCTGTTCTTCCATGTCGGCAAGGTGATCGTTCAGTTTGCCCGAAAGCAACAGTTGATAATACAGCGATTGCCGGTACCGTTTCAGATAGTCGCGCCGCATAGTGCCCCATACGCCGATCGGTCTCGCCGGCGGTTCGTCCTCACCGGCGACGATGTAATAATCCCCGACCAATTCATACTCCAATCCGTTCTGCTCATCCACAATGTACTTTTCCATGTTTCACACCTCCTTTGTGTTTTTCTGCTTTCAGCATATCAGCATCTTCACAGAAACACAAATGTGCAAACATGAAAATCGGAGAGAGCTTTTTCACTCTCTCCGAAATCCTTTGCCCTTACTGCGAAACCCGATATGATTTGTTTACTTCCTTATCGGTGTCTCGCATTGCGGCGGTCCTTTGTGTTTTGGGATCACTTCAGGCAGTCCTCAATAAACGCCTGGGTCAACGCCTGATACCGGGGCGTATCCTCCAGATAGCTCATGCCGTGGCCGGCGTTGGGGAAAGTGAAGCGGCGGACCAAGGCGGGATTGGCTTTCGCCATAGGTTCGCTCATATAGGCGGGCACGAAACGGTCGTCCTCGCCGTGGATGATCTGGATGGGGACGGCGGCGTGCTTCACCGCCTCATGGCAGCAGACCTGTCCAAAGCGCAGGCCGTCGGCAAAGAGGAAGGCGCCCACGCAAAGGAAGGGCCACAACAGCCCGGCAAGGGGGCCGCTGTGCTTCTTTGCCGTCAAGGTGATGATGTCCTTCGGCACGTCATAGGGGCAGTCAGCCAAAATCCCCTTCACGCGCCCGGGCAAAGGCAGGGCCGAGGCCATGAGCACCGTAGCCGCCCCCATGCTGATGCCGTGGAGAAACAGGGGCGCATCGGGAAAGCGCTGTTCGCAGTATCGAGCCCAGCGGAGCACGTCCTCCCGCTCCCGGATGCCGAAGGTCATGGCATGGCCTTCGCTGTCCCCCTGAGCCCGCTGGTGGATGAGGAGCACCCCGTCCCCCCGGGCCATAAGGGTCTGGGCCCCGCCGCAGAAATCCCGGACCCCCAAGCCCCGATAGCCGTGGCAGCAGATGTGGACCGGGTGGCCCGCCTCACCGGCGTAATAGTCCCCTGCCAGTTTCAGACCTTCCTTGGAGTCAATATATACCCGCTCGGAAGGCATGGCCAGGAGCTCGTCGACAAGGCGGTGCATCTCTGCTTTTTTGGGCCGATACTGGGGGCCGTCCGGCAGATGATGGGGCTCATTTTGTTGGCCCACCGGCGCATACAGAACGAAACGATATACCCCATAGCTGATTGCCACCACCAGCAGCAGGATCAACAGCGCGACGACAAGGACCATGCAACGACCTCCCGGTTATTTTTTAATTGTAGTATACCGTCTTTGCCCCGGCCTTGCAAGGTCTTCCCTCATTCCAGCCGTTCCTGCACCGCATGGTAGCTGCCCACCGCCGCCATGGCGATGATGACCCCGTTGACAAGGCAGAGAAGGATGTCCTCCGCTCTGACCTGGTCTGCGGTAAATACCGCCGCCAGCACCAGCAGGACCAGGGCGATGAGATACGCCCACAGCCGGGTGGGGATGCGGCGGATGCCGGGTAGATCCTTGGTGAATTCCGTGATGATGAGCACAGCCATCACCGCGCCTCCGTAGGTGGCCAAATCGCCCCAGGTAAAAAAGTGTTCAATCATGTTTCGTTTCCTCCTCCGTTTCGTAGAGAAGCCGTTTGAGCTTCTCCTTTAGTCCGTTCAAGTCTCCGTTGCCGCCCAAGAGATCGTGATAGATGTGGTGGCCCCGGTTCCAGTTGCGCAGCTCCTCATAGGAGATGGCGCCGCGCCGGAGAAACTCCAGCGCCTGCTGCTCCAGCCGGTCCTGCAGGAGCCAGCGCATGCCCTGGCTCTCGCCGGTCTCGGTACGCATCTTTTCCGACCGCCGGCCCACGAGGCCCGTCACAAGCGCCGTTGCCGCGCCGCTCCCCAACAGAGCGCACAGGATGGTGATGATTCCGTCCATGTTCTTCTTTCCCCCGCCGCATACCGGCAGGGGTGCTGCTTCCTCCTTTTTCTTCGTTTCTGACCCCAGCTACAGCATACCGCAGAAGGAGACGGCCTGCTTCCGATAATTCATTCATAATTGTCCTGACCGCGTCTCGTCCATCGCCCCCGACGCCCCTCCTTCCTTCCATGGGCAGGGGCGCCTTTGGGCCGTTTTTGTGCAAAAACGCTGTTTTATGGTTGCATTGCGGTGCAAAATGGGATATGATGCGGTACAATGATGTGGAAACGATTTCGAGACAAGTATATCGGGGACAAAGCGTTCTATCGGCTGGTGCTGACCATCGCCCTGCCGGTGATGATCCAAAACGGCATCTCCAGCTTTGTGAATATGCTGGACAACCTGATGGTGGGCGGCATCGGCACGGAGCAGATGTCCGGCGTGGCCATCTGCAACCAGCTGATCTTCGTGTTCAACCTGTGCGTGTTCGGCGGTCTCAGCGGCGCGGGCATCTACGGGGCCCAGTTCTCCGGCAAACGGGATCTAGACGGCGTGCGGAACGTGTTCCGGTTCAAGTTCTGGCTGGTGGCGCTGCTGTCCGTTCTCGGCGTTTTGGCCCTGCATTTTTATGATGAGCCCCTCCTCTCCCTCTTCCTCCATCAGGGCAGCGAACAAGGGGATCTTGCTTTGACGCTCCAGTGCGCCAAGGCGTATCTGACGGTGGCCCTTTTAGGGCTGCCCGTGTTTGCCCTGTCCCAGGCCTACGCCTCCACCCTGCGGGAGACGGCCAGCACCACGCTGCCCATGGGCGCGGGCATCGCCGCCATGCTGGTGAACCTTATCGGCAACTGGATCCTCATCTACGGCCGCTTCGGCGCGCCCCGGCTGGGCGTGGTGGGCGCCGCCTGGGCCACGGTCCTGTCCCGGATCGTGGAGCTTGCCATCATCCTGCTGTTTACCCATCTGAACACCAAGGCCCATCCCTTTGCCAAGGGGCTGTACCGGACGCTGAAGATCCCCCGCGCCCTGACGGCGACGATCATCAAAAAGGGCATGCCTCTGCTCCTGAACGAAGCGCTCTGGTCCTCGGGCCAAACCACCCTGGTGCAGATCTACTCCACCCGGGGCCTCGCTGTGGTAGCGGCCATCAACATCTCCAACACCATCTCCATGCTGTTCAACATCGTGTTCATGTCCCTGGGCTCCTCCATCGGCATCGTGGTGGGGAATCTGCTCGGCGCCGGGGAGATGGAGAAAGCCAAGGATACCAACACCAAGCTGACCGCCTTCTCCGTCCTGTGCTGCTTCGCCATCGGCGGCCTTTTGGCGGCCACATCCGGGATCTATCCCCTGCTCTACAACACCACGGAGGAGGTGCGGCACATCGCCTCCCGGCTGATCCTCATCACCTCCGCGGTCATGCCCTTCCACGCCTACACCAACGCCTGCTACTTTACGCTTCGGTCCGGCGGGCTGACCCGGCTCACCATGATCTATGACTGCTGCTTCGTCTGGTGCGTGTGCATCCCTCTGGCCTTCGGCCTCTGTCGATTCACCGTCCTCCCCTTCGTGCTCTGCTACGCCGCCGTCACGGCTACGGAGGGGCTCAAGGCCCTGTTCGGCCATCGCTTCGTCCGCCAGGAAAGGTGGCTCAGGAACATCGTCGCGGACTGAACCAGAATAAAAACGGACCCGCCAAGCATTTTGGCGGGTCTTTTGTTTTGCGAAGGTCTTTTATCCGCGGCAAGCGTCGACGAAGGCTTTGAAAAGCCCGGCCTGCTCCGGCGAATCCGGCATGAACTCCGGGTGCCACTGCACGCCGCAGGTGAAGGGATGGGCGTCAAGGATACGGATACCCTCGATCACGCCGTCGGGCGCTTTGGCCGCAACGACGGTGTTGGGGCCGAGGGCCTTGATGGCCTGATGATGCATACTGTTGACAAGCATTTCGCCTGCTCCGAACAGTTCGCCAAAACCGCCCTCGGGGGTGAAAGTCACAGGGTGTCTCGGCGTCCTGTGTATGTCCCCCTCCAACAAGACATGGGAGGCAAAGCCACCCTCCTCAAGATCCTGGATGATCGTGCCGCCGGACGCAATGTTCAGCAGCTGCGCCCCGCGGCAGATCCCGAAGACCGGCTTCTTCGCGGCGATGGCGCATTTGACGAGGGCGATCTCGAAAGCGTCCTGTTCCGGTACAGCGTAGCCGCATTTTTCACACTTCGCCTCACCGTAGAAAACTGGGTCGATATCCCACCCGCCGGGGATAAGCACGCCGTCCAATCTGGAAAGGAGCTCGGAAATGCAGTCAGGATCCTGCGTCTGCGGGATGACGACGGGAATGCCGCCCGCTCGCTGGACCGCCCTGTAGATATCCTCAAAGAGAGCGCAAACGTCTATGCTGCCGAGCACCGGCGTTTCCTTTGGAAAGAGCTGTCCCGGTTTGACGACCATTCCGGTGACTCCGATGAACGGTTTCATACGCCTTTCCTCCTTTCCGCTGTCAGCCGTCCTTGCGCAGGCCGCCGCCGTACAGTTCCATGAGATCCGCCAGCCGGCCGCCTTCCTTCAGCAGCTGACTGAAGGGGATCTTTTTCGCATGGTCTGCGGAAAAGCCGCTGTTCAGGAAGGACTGCGCATACAGGACATGGCACGCGACCCCCACGGGAAGGGAATCCTCATCCAGGTCGAACTGTTCATTGTGCACTATCGCACCGGTCCCCTTCTCGGGATCGTTCACACCCAGGAACGCATAGCACCCAGGCCACTGCCGGATATACTGTCCGAAGGAATCCGATCCGGTCTCCGGATCGATCTGCACCACGTTGTCCGCTCCCAGCTGCTGCGAGAAGATTTCCCGCGCGAAGGCGGCGTAGGCTGGGTCGTTGATGGTGGCAGGCAGATAGGCCGACAGGTACTTGATCTGCGGGGTGCAATGGTACGCCCGGCAGGTGGAATCCACCAGCAGACGCATCTCTGACACGAAGGTGCTCACGGACTCGTCGTCATAGTACCGCACCGTCCCGGAGAACTCCAGCTTCTGCGGGATGATATTGGCCTGGGAGCCCGCCTCCAGCTTTCCGACGGAATAGCTCAAGGGCTTGAAGGGCGGGATCTTGGTGAGCCGCAGGGTCTGCATCCGCTGATAGATGGCGACGAAGCAGTCGATGGGGTTGTCCGCCAAGTCCGGACGGGAACCGTGGCCGCCCTTGCCTTCGATGCCGATGACGAAGCCGCCGATGCCGCCCAGGACCGCGCCGTCGTTGACAGCCAGCACGCCGGTTCTCAGACCGGGACGGACATGGATCGCGAAGCAGGTATCGATCCGATACCCGTGCTTCTCCAGGTAGGCCAGGATATACTTGGCGTTGCCCGAAAACTCCTCGCCCCGCTCGAAGCAGAGATAGACCGTGCCCGTCAGGGCCTCGCGATTCTCCTGCAGGATCTTCCCGGCCCCCAGCAGCATGGCCACGTGGGCGTCATGTCCGCAGGCGTGCATGACCCCGTCCACCTTGGACCAGGTCTGACGGGTCCCGTTCAGGTTCTCCTTCTCCTGGATGGGCAGGGCGTCGCAGTCGGCTCTCAACAGCACGCTTCGCCCGGTGTCCTTCTCCGCCGGTCCCTTGATGGTGGCTAAGATGCCGCCGTTTTCGATCTCGGTATGCTCTATCCCATAGGACTGGAGGATGGAGGAGATATACCTGATCGTCCCGAACTCTTTTCCGGAGAGCTCCGGATTCTCATGGAGATGGCGCCGGATCGCGACGACGGCGTCCCGATCCCGCTCGGCCAGTTTCATTACATCCATGATGCTACCTCCAACGAATGCTTTGGATCAAACGCCGCCCGTCCAGCCGGTCTGGCTCAAAATGTACAGCACCACGTACCCGTAGGCCAGCACGACGAGGATGTAGGGCATCAGCCACTTCACCCATTTTCTGTACGGCACGCCTGCGATCTCCAGACCGCCGATCAGCATGCCCAGCGCGGGAGAGATCATGTTCGTGACGCCGTCGCCCACTGTGAAGGCCACGATGCCGGCCTGGCGATGGGTGCCCAGCGCGTCACACATGGGCCCAAGCAGGGGGCACATGACGGTGGCCTTGGCTGTCAGGGACGGGATGAAGATGTTGATCACCGTGACGACGAAGGCGATGCCGATCAGCGCGATGCCCAGGTTGACGTTCTGCAAGGGCAGTATAGCATAATGGACGATGGTGTGCAAAATGTTTCCGTTACTGAGGACCAGGCTGATGGCATTGGCGCTGGCGATAATGAAGGCGACAAAGGCGATGCCCGCGATGCCTTTGGCGAAGATCTCGCAGATCTGATTGATCCGGTAGCCGTGGACGAGGCCAATCAGCAGGGAGTACACGATGGCTACCGCGGGGAAGACGGACGTGTCCATCTGCAGCTTCAGCATGAACACTATGGTGGTGATGATCTCGGCGACGAACAGCAGGGTGACGATGATATCCTTCTTATCCAGCTTGGCTTCCTTGATCTGCACGTCGTCATAGTTCTTGCTGAGCCAATCCGTGTTGCCCATGGCGGATTTGGTCGGGTCCTTGGCGACCTTCTTGGCGTACCGCCACAGATAGAACATGGTGAACAGATAGATCGGCATGAGCAGCAGCACCCTGGTGCCGAAGCCGGAATACAGCTTCACGCCCATGAGCATCTGTCCGTACAGAGCGCCCGTCATGGGGGCGAAAACGGAGGTGGAGATGATGGAGACCAGCACGAAGCTGGCGCCCAGGATGGGATCGCAGTTGAGCTTACGGGCGATCATGCAGCCGATGGGGACCATGGCGATGCACCAGT
>JAEEGL012253011.1_pt1 | contig 11544 bp, 12 predicted proteins | sample 9134231 | NCBI WGS metagenome assembly JAEEGL01 (sample SAMN16246548, study PRJNA631951) | gut metagenome | biome: gut microbiome; feature: rumen; material: fiber-attached | host: Bos | place: Iran: Karaj | collected 2018-10 | reverse complement strand
TTCCACCAATACACCGCTTTTTTGTCGTCCTGCTCCACGCCATAGCCATATCGGTAGCAGATACCCAGCTGATTCTGAGCAGGAGTGTAGCCCTGCTCTGCTGATTTGGTCCACCACTCAACGGCAAGCTTCTCGTCCTGCGCAATGTATTTGTCGCCTACATAGAAACGTTTGCCAAGTTGGTATTGCTCAATCGGGTCTTTCAGGTCAAGCTCACGCAGACCGCTGTCTTGTTTCAGATTCGGATTCTCTTCCTGCATACTGTTATCTTTCTCGCCCGGCACCACGTCCTTGCGGCGGGGCAGAATCCTTGTGTGAATGCTGTCCTGACCTGTCGTTGTCTCACGTCCGTTGGTGGCTGATTCGCCTGCCGAGGCATCCTGCCTCAGAGGCTTCATCTGCGTTTTATCGATTTGAATGCGAATGGCTTCATCATTGCCCGAGCCGGATTTGTCCTGCCCCCATGCAGTGAAAGAAGCGGTCAGCAATATGACTAATATGAGTAAATTCCGTTTCATCATTTCCTTAAAAGTGATCTGTTTGCAAAAATACAAAAAAAAAGTAGAATCCTCAACTTTTCAATTTAAAATCTTGCAAACATAAAAAAGTATCTACTGCCATCACCAAATCGTTCCCCATTGCACGAACGTTAGGAGATGAAGTTTTATTACTTTACAAGCATCCACGTCTTTGAATCGTAAGATGGCAAGACGCACTGATTATTATTAAAGTGAATAGTGAAAAGTGAAACCTGCGAGTAAGCGAAAGCAGAAGAATGCTTGCATTCATTATGCCAAGCGTGAGCGGGTTCGGCGAAGCCAACAGTGAATAGTGTATTTACTTTTGAAGAAGTGAAATAAAGAGAAACCACTAATCAAACGACTCCCAGCTCCTTAGCTTTTTTTGTCAGCAGTTCCATCAAGGCGTCGTGCTCATTCTCAACCTGATTGTCGAGTATCGCGTCTTTCATCGCCTTCTTAAGCTCGCCTATCACCGGACCCGGGCTGAGATGAAACAGCTGCATGATTTCATCACCTGTTATCACAGGCTGAAGCAGGCGCACATAGTCGCGTGCCTTCAAGTCTGCGATTTTTTCTTTCACCGCACGGTAGTTTTCCTGGAACCGCGCTTTCTTCAGCATGTTTTTCGATGTGATGTCGGCACTGCACAGCATCATAAGGTCGTCAATATAAGGCGACACGTCGTGTACCAGCCGGCGCACGGCTGAGTCTGTCACCTCATCGTCGGCAATCGCCTGCGGACGCATGTGCATACCCACCAGTGTCTCCACGTATTTCATGCGCTCGTCGGTGGGCAGCTTCATCCGTTTGAACAGCTTGGTCACCAGGCGTTTGCCAACATGGTCGTGGTTGTGGAATGTCCAGCCCTTACCGTCCCACTGCTTGCACTTCGGCTTGCCGATGTCGTGGAGCAGCGCTGCCCAACGGAGCCATAACGGATCGGTTACGGTCTTCTCCGGCTCGCTGCTGTCAGCCTCAGTCGGCTGGTCTGTTTCTGTTTCTTCCGTCTGGGCTGCTGTCTGCGCCGCAGCCTCTTTCTGCGCTTTCACCACGTTCTCAAGCACTTCGAGCGTATGATAGAAGTTGTCCTTGTGCCCACGGCCGTTCACCGTCTGTACTCCCTCTAGGGCATGAACTTCCGGAAGGATGATTTCAAGCAGCCCGCATCGCTCCAAATCCACAAACCCTTTGGAAGGATGCTCGCATAGCAGAATCTTATTCAGCTCATCGATAATCCGTTCCGAAGAGATTATCTTAATGCGTTCTTTGTTCCGCTCTAAAGCTTCGAACGTCTCATCCTCAATCATGAAATTGAAACGGGTGGCGAAGCGGATGCAGCGCAGCATACGCAGCGGGTCATCGCTGAACGTGATGTCAGGGTCGAGTGGCGTACGGATGATTCCGTCCTCCAGGTCGTAAAGGCCGTCGAACGGGTCCACCAGCTCTCCGAAGCGGTTGTGATTCAGACATAGCGCCATCGCATTGATGGTGAAGTCGCGCCGGTTCTGGTCGTCTTCTAATGTGCCGTCCTCAACGACAGGCTTGCGTGAGTCATGGCTGTAGCTCTCCTTGCGGGCACCGACAAACTCCAGCTCCACCTCCTCGTCACCGCCCAGGTCGATATATCGTCTTGTCAGACGGATTTGAGCCGTGCCGAAATTGGCAAAGGTCGACACATGCGGACGGTGATGACAACGACGGTATAAGGCATCGGCAACCGCCTCTGCCATCTTGATGCCGCTGCCCACCACCACGCAGTCGATATCGCTGCTGTGACGCTCTAGAAACAGGTCGCGCACATATCCGCCGATAGTATAGCACTCGTAGCCCAGCTCGTCTGCCACACTGCCTATCAGCCGGAACAAATCGGTGGACAGGCAGACCCTTAACTCTTCATCTGTCAGTAACTTCATGATTTTGTGTCTCGTAGAAATATTTATATAATGGTCCCACCATCAAAGACTGCATAATCTGGTTGTTGTCCAACAATTGTTTTACGAACGACGGTGAGACGATATGCACCTCCAAATCCTCTGTGGCATCCAGGTTCTGTGTGCCGGTTTTCTCCACGCCAACGGCGAGAAAGGTATGCGACAGGTTGGTCATCGCACTTGCATTGGCAGAGAGTGTCATCAGTTTCTCCCACTTTCCCCCGCTGTAGCCTGTCTCTTCCATCAGCTCACGGCGTGCGGCGTCCAGCGGATCCTCTCCTGCTTCGACCACACCGCAGGGGAGCTCATAGCAGGTCATGCCAAGACCGTGGCGGTACTGGCGTTCCATAATCATCTCTCCATCTTTCGTGATGGCAATCACATTCACCCAGTCGGGATATTCAAGCACCCAGTATTCAGGATTGATACGGCCGTCGGGCAATTCCACACAGTCTTTCCTGGCGGTCATCCACGGACGCCTGCTGATATATTCCGATTTCAACACTTTCCAGCTTTTGTCTTTCGATATTGTATTTTCCATTTTTCTCCTTTTTTGCATTCGTCAGTCAGTTTGTTTCAGAATACGTTTTTTGATTCGTTTTTTTACCTTTTGCAAAGTTAAGCATAAATTTTTAATTGATAAAATTGTGTAATTAATTTCTATTTCATATCTTTGTCAAGTTGTTTGTTTGCTCAAAAATATAATGCCCAAGTGGCTAAGTGAAGTAAAAAAAATAAGTTGATTCATTTTGCTGCCGTCTGAGATATGCCGTCCTAATGAGTATCGTCTTGACTTCTTGTCTTCTTGACTTCATTAAAAACGAGACAACTTTTTTTTCACCATTACTAAATCAATAGTAAATCGTAAATTGTAAAACGTAAATTAAAATGTTAAAACACTTCTTATTAACGCTCTTTTCCCTTGCCTTTGTGGCTTTCCTGTTCTCCCGGTGTTCGTTTTTCTCTCACGAGGACTACAGTCCTCAGGCGAAAATGAAAGAATTTCCCAGTGCTAAAATCACTTCTGTCCGTTTTGTGGAGCAGGGAACCATGGCGATTCCCAATCAGGTCCGTTCGTTTGAGAGGCTCAGCGACGGACGCTGTCTCGCGAAGAAGGCAAACTACGACAAGGCTGATTCCACTTACTGTTCACAGGATGTGGCGGACAGAATCCACGATTGCCTGAAAAATGGTCAGCTACACAAGTACAAGAGTAATTACCGGACGAAGATGCACGTGCTCGATGGCTCTTCATGGTCGATTAATGTGAGATTCGAGGACGGCAGTTCCATCCGGTCTGGTGGATATATGGCACATCCCAATGATTTCTCAGCTGTTATCGGGTTCAACGCCATTATTGAATCCCTTTTCAGTAAGTGATAATTCTCTGTTTTACATTACTAAAAAGTGGTTTTTTCGTTTTAATTTTCACAGCAGAATCTTGAATTACGTGAAACATGTCTTCTTTCCTCAATATTAATAATATCCAAAAATCGACTGACGGAATCGAATATCATCCCCTCCAGCCTTTCATCTTTCCCGACACCCGTATGCTTTTTCTCGGCAGTTTTCCTCCGCAGCGCAAGCGTTGGTGCATGGATTTCTTTTATCCGAATTTCATCAACGACCACTGGCGGATTCAGGGACTGGTGTTCTATGACGACAAAGATTATTTTGTTGATAATCAAAACAAATGTTTCAAACTTGACCTCGTCATCGCTCATTGCCGTAAGTATGGTATTGGTTTCTACGACACAGCCACTGCTGTTCGCCGTCTTGCCGACAACGCATCCGACAAGTTCCTTGAAGTAGTTCAGCCGACCGACATTCTTAGTCTCATCCGTCGTTCCTGCAAATTAACTGCCATCATAACCACAGGCGCGAAAGCCACAGAGACCGTCTGCCGCACCCTCAACATCAGCTCCATTCCCGCTGTAGGCGAGACCGTCCCGGTTCCCCAAACAGAAGGTCTGTCTCTCGGTCGTCTCCCTTCCAGTTCCCGTGCCTATCCCATGAACATCCTCAAAAAAGCAGAGGCATACAAAACGATGTTCCAGCGTTTCATCTCCTTATGATTATCCTGTTTCCCAACGTTCCTCCATTCGAATTTAAAAAAACTCTTTTTTATTTGCTTTTGTGCTCGCTTAATCGTAAATTTAGCTTCGCTGAATTTACTACCGCTCGACAAAATCAAATTTAAAAAACTGTTTTTTATTTGCTTTTGTGCTCGCTTAATCGTAAATTTGCAAAAAGAAATATACGACAATGGAAAGAACGTTCAATACAGCCGGACCACAGATAGCGGAGGATAACTATACCATCGACCCGCTGTCGCGTATTAAATTGGAAGATGTCCTGATGTTGATACGTCAGAAACGCTATTTCGTCCTTCATGCTCCCCGTCAGACGGGCAAGACGTCATGTCTGCTTGCTTTACGCGATTATCTCAACAAGCAGGACGACTATATCGCTGTATATGTGAATGTGGAGGGAGGCCAGGCACTACGTAATGATGTGAGAGGAGTCATTGAACCGTAGTGGAAACTATTGGAAGACAATTGTGGTTAGTGACTGGAGACAATTCCCTTGACTATTTACAGGATGAAGCAAAAAAGAAGGAAACCGGATCCATGCTTTCAGAATACCTCACTCGGTTATCGATGTCCCTCAAGAAGCCTCTCGTCCTTTTTATCGATGAGATTGACGCCTTGGTCGGTGACTCCCTCGTAGGTGTGCTCCGTCAGCTGCGCACCGGTTATCCCGACCGCCCTGCTGCTTTCCCGCAGTCGGTCATCCTGTGCGGAGTGCGCGACGTGCGCGACTACCGCATTGTGCTCTCCAACCAGGATATCATTACTGGCGGCTCCGCTTTCAATATCAAGGCTGAGTCACTCAGACTTGGTGATTTTTCAAAGAGGAAGTTCATGAGCTGTTTATGCAGCACACCCGTGAGACGGGGCAGGAGTTTGATGCGGCATGTTTTCCGCTTATCTGGAACGCCACAGAAGGGCAGCCCTGGCTGGTGAATGCCATCGGACGCGAGGTGACATCGAAGATGGAGGAAAACCGCGACCGTTCAGTCCGAATCACTTCAGAGATGATAGATCGTGCCATCGAGAACATCATCTACCGGCGCGACACGCATATCGACATCCTGATCGACAAGCTGAAAGAGGAGCGGGTGCGCAGGGTGATTCAGCCGATGCTGACTGGCAGCGAAGATGCCGAAGACAGCAACATTCCCACTGACGATATCCTGTATGTGGAGGATCTGGGACTTATCAAACTTGAGCGTGGGAAACCCCGTCGGATTGCGAACAACATCTACTGTGAGATTATCCCCCGTGAGCTGACCTGGAGCACACAGGACGGACTCTCTCAGAATCCGGTGTGGTTTCTGAATCCCGACAACAGCATCAACATGGAGAAGTTGCTTTTGGATTTCCAGCAGTTCTTCCGTCAGAACTCTGACTCTTGGATAGGCACGTTCTCCTATGCCGAGGCGGGTCCTCAGCTGCTGCTGCAGGCCTTCCTGCAGCGTGTGGTCAACGGAGGAGGGTATTTCGACCGTGAGTATGGGCTGGGACGCCGCCGCACCGACCTGCTTATCCGCAAGCCATTGACCGACGGTTACGGCGGACCGGTTCAGCGCATCGTGCTGGAGCTGAAAATCAAACGGGACAGCATGGAGAATGTCATATCAGAGGGCTTGGAGCAGACAGTTGCTTATATGGATTTATGTGGCTCCGTGGATGAGGGGCATCTCATCATCTTCGACCGCTCCGGCACAAAGTCATGGGAAGAGCGTATCTGGCATGAGCGCCGTGAGTATGCAGGTCGCAGCATCATGGTGTGGGGAATGTGAAAAACAGAATTCGTGCTGCAAACTTAGAGTCAAACTCGTTGACTCCCAACTACAGATTATAATTTCAGTTTGTAGATTTTATAGCATATTCCTCTTCCTCCCAGACCTTCTTTCTGGTAAATCAGGTTTTCGTTCAGGTATCTCCCGTTTTCCTCTGTGGATATGCCGAAGTCAAGGTAGTCAAAGTCTTTCCGGTAAGTCTCAATCAGACGGCTTACCATATAATCCAGTGCGCCGATGCGTTTGCCATGGTCGCTCACAGTCATATATTGCGTGTGGACCGTCAGGTTGCATAGAAACAGCCAACAGCCAGCCACAAGCTCACCATCCTGTTTTCTGCATACATAGAGTTTGATGTGACCGGGGAAGCGGTTGCTCAGCAGTTGCAGCTCATCACATCTGTGAATGGGATGAACACCGTGACGCTGATACAGGCATGAGTCAAGCATCTGCCAATAGCTTTCGAATTCTTCTGAAGCAGACGTCTCGTAGAGGTTAAGTCCTGAAGCCTCACCCTTGCGGAGCATCCGCCGGCGGCTTTTGTCATACCCGATAGGGTGGTGGAGGTCGATGCACGATGAAATGCCGCATGCCGTCAGTTCTGCCTTGTTACGGAAAAGCGCATAGGTGTCTTCCTCACAAGGATAACGATGATAAATCGCAGGAATCTGCTTGTAGATAATGCTCTCTGCCCCCAATCCCTTCTTGTAGTGCTTTTTCAGCATATCCGTAATTTCCAGCACCTGGCTGGCGCTTGTCTCATTGTGGAGAATCAGCCCGCCGTAGGTCAGTCCTTGATGTGAATAGACCGTATGAGATGCCGCATCATAATTGGCAGGAAAACAAGCCAGCACCTTGTCCCGCTTACGTATCATCACTGAGCAGTCCTGGAACCTGTCGCTGTGATAGTCCATAAAGCGCCGGTCGAGCAGAAACGTGCCGTTACGGCTTGTCGCTATGCTCGCATTCCATTGCGCCTCGTCGGCTTCTGTATATGGTGTCAACGTCAACATCTACATAAGAGTTTCTGAAGTAAAAAAGGAAGATATAAAAAAATCATTATTTTCCCAAACAGTTTTCCATCAAAACTGGAATAATAATTCTTAATTCTAAATTTTTAATTCTTAATTATTCTAATAAACTCATCATAATCCTTCATGTATCCGTCGGTGTTGTATTCCTCTGAAGCCAGCACCACACAGATGGTTCCCGCGCTGAAATTACGCAGCTCACACCACACGTTCTTGCGGATATGAATGCCTTTAGTAGGGCTGTCCATCCTCACCACGATGCGCTCATGCCCGTCGTCAACCACCATGTCGAAACAGCCGTTCACTGCCACCACCACCTCCTCGCAGCTGCGGTGGGCATGGCCGCCGCGGGTCTTCCCCTCGCCGATGCCATAAATCCAGAACACCCGCTTTACCTCAAACGGAAGTCGGTTTCCCTCGGCGATTGTCAGGCTGCCCCGGTGGTCTGTCACTTCTGGAAAATGGATAACGATATCTTCTTCTTTCATGCACTTTCAGATTCCTGACTATGATAAATCAGAGTTGTGGGAATAAATTGTAAACTGTTAAACCGTAAAAAGTTTTAATTGCCTGTTTTTTCTTGTTCCTCGTGGTATTGAGTCCGCACACGGCTTAATGTCTCAGGTGACATCTGAAGATAAGATGCCACAATATTCAAGGGAGTGCGTCGGATAATCTCAGGATATTCCTCAAGTGTCTGGCGATAACGCTCCATGGCACTAGAGAAACGCAGGGTGTAGGCTTTGCGCTGAGAGAGTATCAGCGACTCTTTCAAGATGGAATTCAGAATGTAAAACATTTCAAACGACTTGTGCGACACACGCACGATGTCATCATAGGGCAGGGCATAAAGCCAGCAGGGCTCCAGGCATTCTATCGACAGATAGGAAGGAACCTGATTAAACAGGCTCTCAATGCAGATGATCATACTGCCCTCATAGCCGATATGCTCAGTCAGCAGTTTCCCTTTCTTGGTATAGGTCTGACGGACCAGTCCGCGGTCGATATAGTAGATGTGCTTGCACACACTGCCTTCTTCAAGCACGATGTCGCCCTTCAGCGTACGGATTGGTATGATAATCTGAGACAGCCACTCCAAGTGCAGATTGTCCAGCTTACCACCCTCGCCATATTTCCGGGCTAAAAGATTTGCTATTTCTCGCTTTTTTTCCATTTGCTTTTCTGTTTTTTGCCCCCTTTCCTGAATAATTTCCAAATATTTTTAAATCATTATTTTATCATTCCCTAAAATCCTTTTAAGCATAGCAACCACCATAAACTAAAAACCGAAATTCCAAAAAAATCTATACACTATACACTATACACTATACACTATACACTATAAACTATAAACTATATACTATAAACTATAAACTATAAACTATACACTATACACTATAAACTATAAACTATAAACTATACACTAAAAACTAACCATACACCCTTTCACCGAAAATCCGTGTGCCAATCCTCACCATGGTGCTGCCATGCCGCAAAGCAATCTGGTAATCGTCGCTCATGCCCATCGACAACTCTTTGAAATCGTCGTTCCCGGGAAAAAATGATGTTTTCACTTCCTCAAAAATCTGTCGGGCAAGTGCGAATTCCCTGTCTATCTGTGTTGTGTCGTCAGTAAACGTGGCCATACACATCAGGCCGCATATTTTTGCATGGGTGAGTTCCTGATGAACGCCCGTGGAAAGAAATGCCTTCATCTCATCGGGCGTAAACCCGTATTTTGTCTGTTCCTGAGCGATATGAAGCTGCAGGAGGCAGGGGACTGGTCTGCCGATGCGTTTTCCCTGGCGGTCGATTTCCCGAAGCAGCTTCTCGGTGTCTACCGCATGAATCAGACTGATAAACGGAGCGATGTATTTCACCTTGTTCGTCTGAAGATGCCCCGTGAAATGCCATTCGATATCCTTGGGCAGCTCATCCACCTTGCTCATCAGCTCCTGTACATGATTCTCACCGAACAGGCGCTGTCCGGCGTCGTAGGCTTCCCTGATGGCAGATGCAGGATGATATTTGGATACAGCCACCAGCCGGACACCGGCTGGCAGCTCATATTGTATGTCTTGTAAAACTTCTTTAATCACAATGCTGCAATCTTTATTCTGCTTCTTCGGGGTTTTCGCCGTTCTTCGGTTCTTTGCTCACCACCTCAAACGGGAACACATCGAGGATGTTTGTCTCCTGTATCGTATGAATTTCGTAGTCTGCCATGCTGCCTCTCATACCGTTCACAAACGTGTCGACGGCGTTCTGGAAGTCGCTCGCCTGAACCAGGATGAACGAGGCGCTTTTCTTCTCTGCCTGGCTTTTCTCATCGTAGGTGATGAACATCGCCTTCACCTTATACCATTTGTCAGCACTGTCCGCGTCGTTTGTGAACATCTCTGAATACTTCACACGGCGGATATTCGCCACTTCCAGCTCACCGTTGCAATAGGGGGTGATTTCTTTGATGATCCGTGCCTCTGCCTCGGTGAAATTCAGGGCATCCACTAAATAGGGTTCTGTCACTTTCTTTTGGGTTCCATCCTCGAGTGTCTTTTCTGTCTTAACCTTACACTCGAACCAGTTGTTCATCAACATGATTTTCTTCGTTTATTGTTGTTGGTTTTAAAAATTTATGCAAATATAATAAAAATAATTGACATATATCAATGATTGCCATTCAAAAAGCAGGGATTTATTTTATATTTGTCCAAATAAGTATGTGGTGAAAAAAAGTGGACTCGTTTTTAAAGAAGACAAGAAGTCAAGACGATACTCATTTGGAGGGCATATCTCAGACGGCAGCAAAATGAATCTGGCAATGTTTTATGTTTCACTAAATAAATCACTCAAAACAAAAATTAATCGTAAATTGTGAATTATTTAACAGCTTCTCCCACTTGGTCTGCAATCTGACGCATCCCTTTGACTGTGGGGTGTCCGTTCTGTTTGTCTATATCATGGAGCTGTATCATTTTCACTCCGTAATGATTGCATATAGTCTGCATCGACGACGGAATCTCCTCACGCAACTCGCAGTTAGAAATCACGTAGAGGTCAGCGGTGGGATAGCGCTCCTGAAGCTGTTCCAGCAGATAGGCGAAGGCAGGACGGAAACTGTAGAATTCCTCGTCTTTGAAGTTCTCGTATTTGAACTCACCGACCGGACTGCCTGCCCAGGCGTCGTTCGTGGCTCCGAACAGCAGGATGATGTCGGGATTTCCCAAGTTGTCAGCACGGGTGATGAACGACCGGTGTTTATAGTCCTGTTTGTTGTAGCCTGTATAGCTAATTGTCGCACCCGACCATGAGTTGTTGCGCTCGAGTTTCCACCCTTTCTCTTTTATCAGCTGCCACCACCAAGTCTGCTTCACGTCAACCACGTCGGTGCGGTTCAGCGTTTTATCTTTAAAATACCATAGCTCCATGGTGTCGGGAGTTATATATCCCTCAAATGTGGAGTAGGAGTCACCGAATACCGTAACCGACGGTTTACTCTGAGCAAACAGTAACATGCTGAACAAGCATGTCATGCCTAATGTGAAAAATCTTTTATTCATTTTTTATATAATTTGGAGTTTTTGTTACTTCATCAGCCTCCTGACAAATTTGTTTCCGACCTCCAGAAATAAATCATGTCCTTTCGCATTCAAATGCGCATTGTCTGTGGGACTCTGGAAATACTCCTTGCGGAAATCGGCATCACGGACTTTGATGATGCTTTTCTTGCTGTAGTTGTTCAGAAACGCCACCTTTTTCTTTTTACAGACCGCTTTGATCACTTTGCATACCGGACCGAATCCGGCATGGTCAACCCACCACGGAGAGACCCATCCGATGCGGGCATTCGGACAGTGGGCACGGATTTTGTCAATCAGCAGCAGGGCGGAATCTTTAAACTGCGACAGCTTGTCCTTGTCGTCACCAATTTTCACGGCGTCGTTATGACCGGCGATAATCACCACGATGTCGCTGTTCGGCTCCATCTCCTGATAGCGTACCAGCAACGACGGGCCAAACCCCTCTTTGCTGCGGTCGAACGCCACACAACCGCCGTTACGGCCGTGGTTGCGGTAGTCCAGACCGTTTATCGTTGCCACTTTGTAATGCCATGTCTCTTCGTAAGGACGTTTGTGCTTCCTCACGTAGGAGTCGCCAAGCACACTGATGATTTTTGTCTGACCAGTGTAAATCGA
>JAEEGL011577542.1_pt1 | contig 11544 bp, 9 predicted proteins | sample 9134231 | NCBI WGS metagenome assembly JAEEGL01 (sample SAMN16246548, study PRJNA631951) | gut metagenome | biome: gut microbiome; feature: rumen; material: fiber-attached | host: Bos | place: Iran: Karaj | collected 2018-10 | reverse complement strand
CAATCCTAAGTTCATTACAATCTAAACTTGGTAAATTTGATTCTAAGGAAATTGCAGAACTTACATCAACAGATACAATTAGTTTTGAAAACATAGGGAAACAGAAAACAGTTGTATATGTAATATCATCAGATACACATACAGCATATGATTTCCTACTTACAATATTCTTTGCACAGATGATACAACAATTATATGATTTTGCTGATGAAAATGGTGGAAGATTACCAATTCAAACATTCTTTATACTAGATGAGTTTGCAAACATTGGACATATTCCAGATTTTGATAAGAAAATTTCTACAAGTAGAAGCAGGAATATTTCATTTAGTGTTATATTACAAAACTTAGATCAGCTTGAAGCCGTATATAAAGATACACATGAAACAATTATGGGAAACTGTGATACTCATTTATTTTTAGGAAGCAACTCCCAAAAAACAGTAGAATATTTTTCAAAAGCGCTAGGTGAAAAGACAATTTCAAGAGAAAGTATTTCTGTAAACAGGGATAGACATGATTGGAAACAGGGAAAAAGTGTATCAGATCAAGTTATGGCAAGAGCTCTGCTTACACCTGATGAATTAAGAAGGTTAGACAACGATACATGTATAATTTATGAAAAAGGCATTAAACCAATAAAAGCCCAGAAATACTACTACTTTGAAAATTCATCTGTTAAAATTGCGCAAAACTACCCAGCAAATCATAATGACATAAATATAGACAGAGGAAAATGGAGAAAATACAATCCATATAATCCATATGAAGATGATGATGAAAGAGTAGAAAACACAAAAATAGAATCATTAGATGATTTGTTTGAAGAAAACGAAAATGAAGAAATAAATCAGGAGATAGACAATAAAGAAGAACAAAAAATAGAAAAAAAGCAAAGTAGCAAACCTAAAAAAGCAGATGAGAATTTACTTAAAGAAGAACCACCAGTATTACCACAGGAGGAAAAAGAAGAAGCATTTTCAGAAGACATACAAAAACAGCTTGAAGCAAAATTTGATGAATTATTTGGAAGCGTAGAAGATGAAAATGACAATTCAAATAACAATCAACAAAATGAAAGCGGAACAGATGAAGCAGAAGATCCTTTTGCAGACATTATGGGATAAAAATTAATACTTAATTATCAAAACATACCAAAAATCAGGAGACTCATCTCCTGATTTTTTTTGTCAAAGATAAATTATCTTGACGAAGAAAAATAATTGTGATAGACTTATAAAACAAAAGTTCTGTATAGAAAAGAGGATAATATATGAAATTTGTACATGTCGCAGATATGCATTTTGACAGTAATTTTACAAGTTTAGAGAATAAAAGAGAGTTAGCAGATATTAGAAGACTTGAACAACGTGAAGTTTTTAAGAATATGATAAATATTGTTAAAGAAAATAATATACCATATTTATTTATTGCAGGAGATTTGTATGAACAAAAAAATATAAGACTATCGACTATAGAATATATAAACAATTGCTTTAAGGATATTCCAAATACAAAAATTTTTATTTCACCAGGAAACCACGATCCATATTTGGCAAATTCTCCGTATGCAAATTATAATTGGGAAAAAAATGTATATATTTTCAAAAACAAGATAGAGAAAATAGAAACAGAAGAGGCAAACATATATGGAATTGGTTTCTCAGATTTCTATGAAGGAAATTTAGGCATAGAAAATGTGGAAAGTGCAGGTTCTGACAAACTAAAAATTGCAATAGTACACGGAACAATCGATGGATCGGATAAAGCAGAAAAAATCTACAACCCAATTTCAACCAAAAAGCTAATTGAAGCGGGCTTTGACTATGTTGCACTTGGGCACATACACAAAAGAGAATATATAGAAAATAATAAAATTGTTTATCCTGGTTCAATGATTTCTTTTGGATTTGACGAATTAGGAGAACACGGTATGATTATTGGAGACATACAAAAAAACGGAAATAAAATTAATTTTATAAAATTAGATAATAGAAATTTTTTAGAAAATAATATTGATATTTCAGAAATAAATTCAGAAGAAGAATTAATTGAAAAATTAAATAATAATTTTTTTGAAGAAAATACAGAAAATAAAATTATTTTTACAGGTACGAGAAATTTTGAAATAAACTTAAATAAAATAAACAAATTAATTAAAAATAAGCAAATTATAAAAATAAAAGATAATACAAAAATAAAATATAATTTAGAAGAAATATCTAAAGAAAATAATTTAAGAGGAATATTCGTAAAAAAAGCGTTAGAAAAATTAAACAACGAAGAAGTAAACAAAAAAGAAATAATTAAAGCCATAGAAATAGGACTAGATTTATTTTAAGGTTATATTAATAAATAATTATTTAAGGAGAAAAAAATTGAAAATAAAAAATATAAAAATAAATAGTTTTGGAAAATTAAAAGATAAAGAAATTAATTTACAAAATAATATTAATATTATTTATGGAAAAAACGAATCAGGAAAATCCACATTATTAAAATTTATTTCAAGTATATTTTATGGAATACAAAAAAATAAAAACGGAAAAGAAATTAGCGATTTTGATCAATATTTGCCATGGAGCGAAAATGATTTTTCGGGTAAAATTTCTTATGAATTGGATAATGGCGAACAATATGAAATCTTTAGAGATTTTAGAAAAAAGAATCCTAAAATATACAATAATAAATTAGAAGACATTTCAAATAATTATAGTATAGATAAAACAAAAGGAAATAGTTTTTTTAAAGAACAAACAGGTATAGAAGAAGAATTATTTTATAGTACTATATTAGCTGAGCAAGACAGAACAAAACTAGATGAAAAGGAACAAAATGTATTGCTTCAAAAAATGACAAACTTAGTGTCTACTGGAGATGATTCAATTTCGTATAAAAGAACACAAGAAAAATTAAAAAGTAAATTATTGGAAGAAGTTGGCACAGACAGAACTACGGACAGGCCAATTAATAAGATTGAAGAAAAATTAGCAAAATTAAACATAGAGTATGCAAGCACAAAGAAATTGACAGAAAGGCAAGAAGAGCTTAGCATACTTGAAAGACAAAAAAAAGAGCAGGTTGACAAATACAATAATTATGTAAAGGCTTTAACAGAAATAAAACAAAAAAAACAAGAAGAAAATTTAGAAAATGAATTTGTAAAAATTGGAAATGAAGAGATAAAAAATTTAGAAAAAAAATTAAATTCAAAAAAATTAGAAATTGAAAATCAAAATCAAAAAAATAAAAACAAAAAAAATAACAAAATTAAAAAAATAATTCCAGAATTATTTTTAATAATTTTTATAACGATAAATATTATTTTATTTTTATTTAATAAAAATAAAATAATTAATTATATATTTTTGTTTTTATCAATTATTTATTTTATTTTTTATATTACAAAAAAAATAAAAACAAATAAATATAATAAAAAAATTAAAGAGGAAGAAATAAAAAATAAAAAAGAAATTGAATTACTAGAAGAAAATATTAATTCTAAAAATACAGAAATTAATTCAAGAATAACTGCAATAAATAAAAAAATGGAAAATAATAAATTAAAAATTAAAAATTATTTTCCCAATATTTATTTAGAAAATGAATTTGAAAAAAATCAAAACGAAATTGAAAATGATTTAAAAGATGAAGAAGGAAAAAATAACAAATTAAAATTCGAATTACACGAAATAGAAATTGAAAAGAAAAATAATAATATAAAGTTAGAAAAAATTCCTGAGTTGGAATATGAAATTAATTCAACAAAAACAGAAATGGAAGAATTAATTTCACATGCAAATTCAATTAATATTGCAAAGCAAATATTAGAAGAAGCATATAATGAAATGAAAGACAATTTAACGCCAAAATTTACAAATGATTTAACAGAAATTGCAAAAAATATTTCTTCTAATAAATATAATAAAATAAAATTTAGTGACCAAGAAGGGTTAGTTGTAGAAATAAAGAATGGAGAATATAAAAAAGTTGAAAGACTAAGTACAGGAACTGTTTTACAAATGTACCTTGCATTAAGGCTTAGTATTGCAAAAGAAATTACAAATGAAAATATGCCAATTTTCTTGGATGAAGCATTTGCATATTATGATGATGAAAGATTAAAAAATATTTTATTGTATTTAAATGAAAATTTCAAAAATAACCAAATTTTTATTTTTACATGTAGCATGCGTGAAAAAGAAATATTACAAAAAAATAATATTAAATTTGAATTTATTGAAATGTAAATATAATTGCTTGAAAAACGACCTAAATTATTGTATAATAATTAGGCCGTAATTATTTTTAAAGGAGAGAAGTTTATGTTTCAAAAATTAGAGGCAGTAGAAAAACGATACGAAGAATTAAATGAAAAAATATCAGATCCAAATGTTATTAGTAATCAAAATGAATGGAAAAAATTAATGAAAGAACATTCAGACTTGGAAGATATTGTTGCAAAGTTTAGAGAGTATAAGAAGGTTATTCAAAACATTGAAGATGCAAAGGCAATGCTTGAAGATAAGGAACTAAAAGAACTTGCGGAACAGGAAATTGAAGAAAATAAAGAAAAGCTTCCACAAATAGAAGAGGAAATGAAAATACTTTTAATTCCGAAAGATAAAGATGATGAAAAAAATATTATATGTGAAATACGTGGAGGAGCTGGAGGAGAAGAAGCTGCACTTTTTGCAGGAACGTTGTTCCGTATGTATTCAATGTATGCAGAAAGAAAACATTGGAAATTAGAGATATTAAATGAAAACGAAACAGGTCTTGGCGGATATAAAGAAGTATCTTTTATGATTACAGGAAAGGGTGTATATAGCAGACTAAAATTTGAAAGCGGAGTCCATAGAGTACAAAGAGTACCAGAGACAGAAAGTAGTGGAAGAATTCATACTTCAACAGCAACAGTTGCTGTTTTACCTGTTGTAGAAGATGTAGAAATAGATATTAATCCTGCTGACATTAAAATGGAAGTATTCCGTTCTTCTGGTGCAGGAGGACAACATGTTAACAAAACTTCATCTGCCGTAAGATTAATTCATATTCCGACTGGAATGGTAGCAGAATGTCAAACAGAACGTTCACAAGTTCAAAATAGAGAATATGCAATGAGACTGCTACGCTCAAGACTTTATGAACAAGAAAAGGAAAAACAGGATGCAGAACTTGCAAACCAAAGGAAAAGTCAAGTTGGAAGTGGAGATAGAAGTGAAAAAATAAGAACATATAATTACCCACAGGGAAGAATAACAGATCACAGAATAGGATTTAGCATTTACCAAATGGAGGACTTCCTAAATGGAAATTTAGATGAAATGATAGACAACTTGATTGCTGCTGATAGGGCTGAAAAATTAAAAGGAGAAGAAGGCTAAAGAGTAATTTGCAAAATATATGATTATGCAGTCCGCTCCAAGGGAAGAATAAAAAGTACAAACTCCCTTGGAGCGGATATATTAATAATTTAAGGAGGCAAATTATGAAAAAAATAATGTTCATATGCACAGGTAATACATGCAGAAGTGCAATGGCAGATGCATATTTAAGAAGATTAAGTATTGAAAAAAATCTAGATTTAAAAGTGTATTCATCTGGATTAGATGCGCAAGAAGGAGAACCTGCAACAAATTATGCTAAAATAGCTATTTCAGAATATGGTGGAGATTTGAGCAATCATAGAGCTCAAAATACATTTAACTCTAATATAGAAGATATGGACATTATACTATGCGCAACTGTATCTCATAAGCAAATACTCTTATCAAAGAAACCCAAATTAGCTGGAAAAGTGTATACAATTAAAGAATTTGCTTACGGAAATAAAGCCGTGAGTTTAGACATTAGTGATCCATGGGGATATGATATAAGTGTTTACAGGCATTGTGCGAAGGAAATTGTTGATGCAATTAATATAATTGTTACAAAATTATAATTGTATACAAAAATTACTATTGACAAAATAAAAACAAGATATATAATGTGTACAAACATAAGTTCTTAAAAAGGAGAATAAAAATGCAAGAATTATTAGAAGGATTAAATAACAAACAATATGAAGCTGTTGTGCAAACAGAAGGACCTTGCTTAGTAATTGCTGGTGCAGGTAGTGGCAAGACAAAAGTATTAACTCATAAAATTGCATATTTGATACAAGAAAAAGGTATTAAGCCATGGAATATATTAGCTATAACATTTACAAATAAAGCGGCAAAGGAAATGCAAGAAAGAGTAGAAAAATTAGTTGGAGAAGATGCTAAAAATTTGTGGATGGGAACATTTCACTCAGTTTGTGTTCGCATTTTAAGAAAATGGATTGACAGAATTGGTTTTGATAGTTCTTTTATAATTTTTGATGCTTCAGATCAAAGAACCTTGATAAAACAATGTATAAAAGAACTTAATTTAGACGATAAAATGTTTACAGATAGAGGAGTACTTGCGGAAATAAGCAATGCAAAGAATGAAATGCTTGAACCTGAAAACTATAAAGCAAGAGTAAATGGAGATTTTAGAAAAGAAAAAATTGCAGATGTTTATGGGCTTTACCAAAACAAATTGCAAAAAAACAATGCAATTGATTTTGACGATATTATCAATTATACTATAAAAATATTATCTGAAAACCCAGATATATTAGAGCATTATACAGAAAAATTTCACTATGTACTAGTAGATGAATATCAGGATACAAACAAGGCACAATTTACACTTATTACGCTTTTGGCATCACGATATGGAAATATTACAGTAGTTGGAGACAACGATCAAGGTATTTACTCCTTTAGAGGAGCAGATATAAAAAATATATTAAATTTTGAAAAAGATTTCCCTGGAACTACAATTATTAAGCTAGAGCAAAACTACAGATGTACAGGTAACATATTAAAAGCAGCCAATAGCGTTATTAAGAATAATGAAACAAAATATGATAAAAAATTATGGACAGAAAATGATGAAGGAGAGCTTCCAAAGTTTTATGTCGGAAATGATGAATATGATGAGGGTAGATTTATTGCAGAACAAATAGAACACTTAAAAAGGCAGGAAAAATATCGCTATTCAGATTTTGCTGTTTTGTATAGGATGAACACACAATCTAGAGCGATAGAAGAGATTTTAAGAAGAGAAGACATTCCATATAAAATAATAGGTGGATTGAAGTTTTACGAAAGAAAAGAAATAAAAGATATTATTGCATATTTAAGGCTTATACAAAACGAGGCAGATGATTTGAGCTTACAAAGAATAATTAATGAACCTAAACGTGGTATTGGCAAAACAAGTTTGGAACAAGCACAAGCAATAGCCGGAAATTTAGGTATATCTATGTTTAATGTTATAAAAAGAGCAGATGAATTTGGATTAAACAGGTTATTTGCTTCATCAAGAGAGTTTATAGAAATAATAGAAGGATTAGAAAAGGATAAAGATTCTTTAGGTATAACAGAATTAGTAAAAGAGATACTAAATAGAACAGGATACACAAAAGCTTTAGAAAATGAAAATACAGTTGAAGCAGAAAACAGAATAGCGAACCTAGAAGAATTTTTAACAGTAACGATGGAATTTGAAGAAGAAGAAGCGGATAACAATTTGCCAGATTTCTTGGAAGGAATTACTCTATCAAGTGATATTGATGGAATGGAGGAAAGTGAAGATTCCGTAACACTAATGACATTACATAGTGCAAAAGGACTAGAATTTCCAGTTGTATTTTTAGTTGGAATGGAAGAAGGAATTTTCCCAGGATATAAATCTATTGGAGAGCAAAAAGAACTAGAAGAAGAAAGAAGATTATGCTATGTAGGAATTACAAGAGCAAAAAACAATTTATTTTTAACTTGCGCAAAACAGAGAACAATATTTGGTTCTACAAGTTGCAATGCAATGTCAAGATTTGTAAGAGAGATCCCAAAAGATTTATTAGACGGTTTTGAGGATGTTCAAGAAACAAAAAATAGGCAGTTTGGAGATATGCCGTACACATGGCATTACGGAGACAGACAAAATTCTTATAATAGCAATGTAAAAACATATTCTTTTAATGAAAATAGAGATACAATGGTTGCTGCAGCAAAGCCAAAAAACTCATTTGCTTTTAGAACAGCAGAAAGTTTCTTAAATTCATTAAACAAAACAGCAGATATAGACTTAAGCAAATTTGCACAAGGGCAAAGAGTATACCATAAAAAATTTGGTGAAGGAACTATTTCAAATTTAGAGCCTGAAGGAAACGACATGAAGGTAGATATTGACTTTGACAAAGTAGGGCATAAAAGGTTAATGGCAAAATTTGCAGGACTTGAAATTATTGAATAAAACATAAATTAAAATTGATAGTAGGAGGATAAAAATAGTAATATGTATGATGTTATAATAATTGGAGCAGGACCTGCAGGGATTTCTGCGAGCCTTTACGCCAAAAGAGCAAATTTAGATGTTCTAGTACTATATAAAGGTGAATCTAGTTTATGGAAGGCTGAAAAAATTGAAAACTACTATGGATTTACAAATGGAATAAAGGGAAGCAAATTATATGAAGATGGAATAGAGCAGGCAAGAAACCTAGGGATAGAAGTAAAGGAGACAGAGGTAATTGGAATACAAAATAAAATAGAAACTTTTGAAATAAAAACAGAAAATGAAATTTTCGAGTCAAAAGCGGTAATATTATCCACAGGAAATAAAAAAGTAAGACCTAATATAGCTGGAGTAACAGAATTTGAAGGTAGAGGTGTTAGCTATTGCGCAATATGTGATGCATTCTTTTACAGAAAGAAAAATGTAGTTGTTATAGGCGATGGAAAATTTGCAATAAGTGAAGCGGAAGAACTTTCACATGTTGCCGAAAGTGTTACTATTTTGACAGATGGAAAAGAAACTTTAGAAACAAAATTTGATGTAAACAACAAGAAAATTAAAGCAATATTAGGGGAACAAAAGGTGGAAAAAATTGAATTTGAAGATGGAAGTATACTAAAAACAGATGGAGTATTTATTGCACTTGGAGAAGCTGGAGCATCAGATTTTGCAAAAAAGATGGGATTGCAACAAGAAGGAGACAACATTATTGTAAACGATAAGATGGAAACTAATGTTAAAGGTGTTTATGCATGTGGAAATATTACAGTAGGATTGCAACAAATATGCAAAGCTGTATATGAAGGAGCGCAAGCCGGAATTTCAGTAGCAAACTTTGTAAGAAACAAGAGCAATTAAAAAATAAAAACAGAAAGAAGGTACAGATTCTTTCTGTTTTTTTGTGTCCTTTTTGGAATATTTAGTATAAAAATAAAAAAGCTGACCATACTAGTAGTATAAAATAAACAGAAAGGAAGGAAGAATATGCCAGGATTAAATCAAGTTGAATTACAAAATTTACGTCATTTAATTGGAACACAAGAGACATGCTATCAGAAATTAAACACATACGCATCACAATGCGTAGATCCACAAATTAAGCAAATGTTTACTAAATCAGCTCAGGATGCACTTAATAGCAAAACAAAGTTAATGACGTTCTTAAACAATTAGGGAGGTAAAGATATGGAAGAAAAAACAATGGTAAATGATATTTTGGCAGGGGTAAAATCCGAACTTACTACTTATCAGGGAGCAATATCAGAGGCGGCAAACCAGGAATTAAGACAAACAATACAAACAATAAGAAATAGTAGCGAAGCGTTTCAATATGAACTTTTTAAGGTTGCACAAACAAAAGGATATTACAAACCGGCGGCGCAAGCTACTCCTATGGAAGTAACAAATGTGAAAAATGAATTACAACAATAATTAAGAAAAAAAGCAAAATAGGCATTCCAAACAATAAGGAATGTTTATTTTTTATAGACTAAAAAAATCTTACGGAAATAAGAAAAAGAGAAAATGCAAAATAATAAGAGAAAACAGGAGTAATAACGATGTAAATAAAGTATAAAAGGCAAAATCTGCCTTGTTAAAAATATTTTTTTTAGATAAAATAAAAGCGTAAAATAGATGCACAATTTATGGAAAAACTAAAAACAAATGCAAAGGAGAAAGATTTATTAATGAAAAAAATACTAATTCATATTAGAAGAAGTATGAGATTAATATTGCTAATAGCTTTTGCAACAATTCTTATTTTTATTGCAATTTCAGGGATGTATAAACCAACTTATAGTGTTACTTTAAATGGAGAATTTGTTGGATATACAAATGAAAAAAGTGAATTACAAAAAAAGATAAATGAATATATTGAAAAAGGTGAAGGCGGAAATGTTGCTTTTGTAAAGATTGATACTTTGCCAGAATATAGTTTGTGCTTGTTAAAGAGAGAAACAGAAACAAACGACGAAGAAATATTTGAGAAAGTTAAATCATTAGGAACAACATATTATAAGTATTTTGCGGTAACAGAAGGAACAGAAGAAAAAGTTTATGTTTCATCAAGAGAAGAGGCAGAAAAAATAGTTGAAGGACTAAAGGAAAAAAATAGTGAAAATAAAGATAAAATTGCTTTTACAGAAAAATACAATACAGAGCTTGCAACGCTTGTTGATACGGAAACTGCAATTTCAAAATTATACGTAAAACCAACACCGGTAATAACATATGCTTCTAAAGGAACGGTTACTACATCGGCAATAAATTGGGGGAAAAAAGTTAATATAGGTGTTAACTTAATAAGACCAATTTCAGGAATTATAACATCTCGTTTTGGTTCAAGAGCTAGTGGAACACATAAAGGATTAGATATAGCTGCAAACACAGGAACGCCAATAAAGGCAGCAGCTGCTGGAACGGTTACATATTCAGGATATAGAGGATCATGGGGAAATCTTGTTATTATTTCACATGGAAATGGAGTTGAAACATATTATGCACATTGTAGTGCACTATATGTAAAAGTTGGAGCTAAGGTTGCACAAGGACAACAAATTGCGGCAGTTGGTTCAACTGGAAATTCGACAGGACCACATTTACACTTAGAAATACATGTAAATGGAGTAATACAAAATCCACAAAATTATTTATATTAATACAATAAGAAAAGTGGCCTAGGCCACTTTTCTTATTGTATTTTACAAAACTTTTCTAAAATAATCCCAATAGCATTTTTTGAAATTATTCTTTTACCATATTCTTTTAGTTTTCTCTCGAATAAATCTGAAGAATCAACATATAACCCAAATTCTGTTAAAGCAGAACAGAATCCCTTTAATTCTTCAAAAGTTCCGCGTAAGTTCTTAAAACATAAATAATAATGGTTGTCGTAAGAGTAAAGAGATACAGTTTGCTTTTTTAATAAGGCTATAAAACTACTTTTATTTATAAATTCACAAAATGAGCAAATTTCATCAAAAGAAGTAAATGAATATATTACAACATTTTTAGTTAAATCAACAGATTTTCTCTTTATATGTACCTTTGACTTTGGAATAGACGGATAGCTATTTTCTATATCTTTTGTTATAGTTAATATAAAAATTCCCTCGGGCATTGCAATTGTTTCAATTGATATTTTGCAATCTTTTGTAATAAAGCCAATTT
>JAEEGL010731143.1_pt1 | contig 11544 bp, 11 predicted proteins | sample 9134231 | NCBI WGS metagenome assembly JAEEGL01 (sample SAMN16246548, study PRJNA631951) | gut metagenome | biome: gut microbiome; feature: rumen; material: fiber-attached | host: Bos | place: Iran: Karaj | collected 2018-10 | reverse complement strand
TCTCTTTTTGCTGCGGGAAAGCCTTGACTACAGCCAGGTAAACCAACGCTTCCATGTCCCTTCACGATTTGCACGGGTCATGTCAGCCTGATCCTCCCGATAATTGTGGAAAGCGGCAAAGCCCTTCTCTTTAGCGTGGCTGGCCACTTCGGGTACATCCGGGAATGTCTGCTCAATGTACTGATACCGCTTCCACGCCGTACCGTATTTTTTCATGTGCCAGAAAACATCGGCGATATAAAGCTCATGTTCTGCCATAAGCTTTCGGCATTTTGCCATGTTCTCTTCGGCGCCCTTCACGTAAGGGGATGAAGGGTACGTCTGGCAGAGGCGATTGAAATACTCGTAGGCCTCCGCGACGCCGGTCGTCGCCCTATCTATGGACTTAAACTGGTTCAGGAGAGACATTCCCGTCTGATACAGAACATAGGGAATGGCCTCATGCCGTGGGTGCAACGATTCAAAGTCCTTGTATGTCTCCGCTGCCAAAGTGTATTCTTCATCAAGATAATATGCATCGGCAAGTGAAAGTTCTGCGTCAATCGTATAGGGGCTGAATGGATATGTATCACGGAGTTTGTTATACAATTCAACAGCGCGTACATAATTTTTCTCGCTCATGGCATCATTGCCGGCTTCAAAGATCTCTTGAGCGGTGTCTTCAGAAGGCGGCAGATAGATCATGTCGATAATACCGCACCCGGTGAGCGTGACTAAAAAACAAAGAAGAAAAATCCTAAATAAGAATTTACGCATTGAGTTGTCCCAAAAAGACAAAAGCAGCCTGTGCTGCTGTCGCACCGTCACCTGCAGCGGTTATTACCTGACGGCAGTTTTTAGAACGAATGTCACCGGCTGCGAAGATCCCGGGAATGTTTGATGCCATTTCAGTATCGGTAATTATGAATCCTTGGGGATCCACCTTGATCGTATCAGGCAGGAAACTCGTAACCGGTTCAAATCCGACATAGATAAAAACGGCATCGCAGGCAAGAGTTTCTTCCTCGCCGCTCTGCACATTCCTTATCGTTATGCCATCAAGATCAGAATCGCCGTGCAGCCGGCTCACAATGGAATTCAAATGGAGTGAAACCTTGTCAGAGTTCAAAAGGCGGCTCTGGTATATCTGGCGCCCTCTGAATTCACTTCTCCTGTGAATGAGATGCACCCTGCTCACTATATTCGCCAGATACAAGGATTCCTCAAGGGCGGCATTTCCCCCCCCCACTACGGCGACCGGACGCCCACGGAAAAAATTGCCATCGCAGAGGGCGCAGTACGACACACCGTGTCCCGTAAGCCGTTCCTCATCAGGCAAGCCCAGTTTTCTGTGCCGGGCGCCAGAGCAGACGAGTACCGTGCGGGCGGTATAGGATGCGCCGTCAGCAAGTGACACGGCAAAATCGCCTGCCCTTCCGGAAACCGCAACGACTTCTCCCGTCACGCGATCAATATTGAGGCCGTCGAGATGTTCAGCCATGGCATCGGCAAGTTCATAGCCCTTGATTCCCTTGGGAAAACCCGGATAATTTTCAAGGGATGCCGTTTGCAACACCTGCCCCCCCGGAGTCATCTGCTCCACGAGCATAACGGAGCAACCTGAACGGGATAGGTACAGTGCCGCCGTGATTCCCGCCGGCCCTGCTCCGATTACGCAGGCATCAAAAGCTTTCATGCCAATGCCTTGGTTTCAAGCAAATTTTTGATGACGTCTTTCGTAACTGCCCCCGTGCTCTGCTCAACGACATGGCCGCCTTTGAACAGTATGAGGGTCGGTATGGCACGGATGCCGAACTTTGCCGGAGTCACGGGGTTCTCATCAACGTTCATCTTGAATACGCGAACGCTCCCCTCATAGTCATGGGCAATTTCGTCTATGACGGGACCGAGGGCGCGGCAGGGACCGCACCAGGGCGCCCAGAAATCGAGCAGTACGGGAAGATCGGATTTGATGACGGAAGCTTCGAAAGTGGAATCGGAAATTTGTTCAGCCATTGCGATGACCTCCTGAATAAGTGGGGGATGTATGTTTCAAAATTACGTTATCACAAAGAACAAACCGCTCACTGCCAAGTTAGATAGGCAAAGACGGTATGTCAAGCAAACGAAGAATTCACGCCGTTGCCCACGAAGGGTTCATACGAAAGAGCATGTCGTCCGGCATCTTTTTTCCCCTTGGCACGGTTTCCATGTCAAGGGGATGGTAAGCGCCTTCCGTTCCGAGCAGGCAACCGGCATAGGCGACCATGGCCGCATTATCGGTGCAAAGGTCGGCACGGGGCATGAAGAGGCTCCCCCCCCTCGCTTCCATCAGAGCCGCCATTTTCTCCCTCAGGAGAGAATTGGCGGCCACACCGCCGGCCAGTATGAGAGAGTCAATGCAAGGATATCTCTCGAAAGCACGCTGTATTTTTGCGGAGATGGTCTCGACCACAGCCAAATTGAATGATGCGCAAAAATCCTTCAGTTCTTGCGGCGCGTCATCGACCCTGCGAAGCGGCCGGGGCCACGCATCCGCAGGAAAGGCTTTTTCAATGTACTGAACGGCGGCGGTCTTCAATCCGCTGAAGCTGAAATCGAGATTGTCGTTGAGCAGATACGGCCTCGGCAGCAGATCCCGGTCGGCATGGCCGTAGCTCGCCAGTTCGTCCAGAAGCTTTCCGCCTGGATACGGTATCCCCAAGAAGCTCGCAATCTTGTCGAACACTTCGCCTGCTGCGTCATCAAGAGTTCTCCCCAATGGCTTGAAAGACGAAGGAGAGGCGACACGGTAGATATTGGTATGCCCACCGGAAACCAGGAGACCAAGGCAGGGGAAGGAAAGTTCACGATCAAGCCCGGCGGCGAGAAGATGGGCGTGCAGATGGTTGATACCGAGGAGTGGTATGCCGACACCAAGCGCCAAGCCCTTCGCAAAGGCCACACCGACCAGAAGGCTGCCGAGAAGACCGGGGCCGCGCGAAACGGAAACGAGATCTATCTCGCCAATCCGCTTGCCGGTGCGTGCCATGAGCTCGTCAAAGAGCGCGGATGCAAAGCGATAATGCTCGCGCGAAGCCAACTCGGGAACAACGCCGCCGAAAAGGGAATGAACGGGCACCTGACTCGCAAGGACATGATCAAGCAGATGTCCGTCTTCCACAAAAGCGAAGGCGGTTTCGTCACACGAACTTTCAATTCCTAGGCACAACACGACGATTCCCAATGCCGACAGCCGTGAAAGGGAAAAAGCCTGCCTGAAACGCTATGCGTACTTCGCATAAATGCGCTCGACGGCATCAACATCCTTTCGGGAGCCGATGAAAAGCGGCGTGCGCTCATGCAGCTTTTCGGGCTTTTTTTCAAGTATGCGATTACGCCCGTCAATCGCCTTTCCTCCCGCCTGCTCAGCCAAAAATGACAGTGGGGACGCCTCGCACATCAACCGCAGCTTGCCGTTGGGCTTGCGCGTATCTGCCGGGTACATGTAAATACCGCCGTAAATGAGCGTGCGGTGGAAATCGGCTACAAGGGATCCAACATAGCGTGAGGAATACGGAGCGCCGTCGGGAGTCTGGCATGTGTGAAACCAGTTGAGGACTTCATGGGTCGCATCGTGCCAATAGCGGGAATAGCCCTCGTTGACCGAATAAATATGTCCCTGTTCGGGAATGGTCATATTGGGATGGGAAAGAAGGAATTCTCCGACGCCGGGATCGAGGGTGAATCCGTGGACGCCCTGCCCCGTCGAGAGAACAAGCATGGTTGAAGGCCCGTAGAGGATGTATCCAGCGCCTACCTGCTGCATGCCGGGCTGAAGGACCTCCTCAAGCCGCACTTCCCCCTTGTTGCCCTCCGGTCTGCGGAGAATCGAGAATATCGTACCGACATTTACATTGACGTCAATATTGGAGGAACCGTCAAGCGGGTCGAATATCAGTATGTAATCGCCGCGGGGAAATTCCGGCCCGACGCGTATCAGATCGGACTCTTCCTCGGACCCCATGGCGCAAATGGCCCCGCTGCGCTCCATGCGGTATATCATGATGCGGTTTGCGATGTCATCAAGCTTCTGCACGTTTTCGCCCTGGACATTGACCTCTCCCGTGCCGCCGAGGATATCAAGCAGGCCTGCTTTGTTAATTCTGCGGGAAATCGACTTCCCGGAAAGGATGAGGTCGTACAGCAAACCCGTGAACTGCCCGGTAGCCTGCGGCGCGGAAAGTTTTTGATGCAGGAGGAGATGTTCGGTTACTGTCACATCAGGCATGATTGTCTCCTTTTAACGCTTGTCAACAAGGGATACGTCCTCAACGCGAGCCAAAGGGACTGGGTCTGCCGCCGGGCAACATCGGCACCTGCGGCTCACTGTTCTTCTTCTGTTCATCAGCGGCGGCCGGAGCCTGTTCTCCGGGCTTTTCCGAAGGGCTTGCATCGGGCTGGGCATCTGATTTCTCTGAAGGCTTTTCAGTACCCGCTGCTTCGGAAGGCTGCGCTTGAGGGGCGGATTCTTTCTTATCCGTACGGCTTCCGAAGGGATTGGGCCGGCCGCCCTCAAGGGTGGGCGCGGATTCCGTGGGTATCAGCTCCAACGGTTTTTCATCTTTGCGCGGCTTTTCATCGACGGGTTTTGAGGAACGGGGCTCATGTTCGACACGAATATTCTCGCCTTCAAGCTGGCGTTCCTGAATCCTCTGACGACGCGCGCTGCGTTGCTGCTTTTTCAGGAGCAGGCTGTCGTTGCTGCCGGGTTGAATCTCATTTCCGGCCTTTGCCGCACCGGCGGGCGCTCCTTCGGGATTGACGGCGGCCTGAACCATCGCATCGGGATTTTCAGCAGAATTCGCCTCGAAAACAGGTATGCCCTTATGTTCGGTCTTTTCCTTGCGTTCCGGTTGCGGAGGCGGAGGAAGTTTTTCCCGCTGTTTCGGGAAATAGGCAAGGCCCTGCTCGACAGAGCCGTTGCCCGTACCTAAGCTACCGTTTTCCGGAACCGCGAAAACGAGGGGCAAGTTGCCTAGATACCTTACCATGTAATAGAAGGAACCCGCCGCATTCTTGCATCGGCCGGAAGAGCTCTTTGTTGCGGTTTTGGCCCAATCCACGCCGGCAAGAGGCGTCTGCGCAAAATCATACTTGCCGGGCCAGAGCAGCGCATACGGGGAAAGGATGACGATATCTTCCGATGCCTCCGAATACTGAATCAGGGAACGCATATCGAAATGGACGGCGACCACGCCAAGAAAATCGACGCTGTCATACAAAGGCGTCGCCACGATGACTTCAGGGCCGAGGGGGGTATTCTGAACATCGCACCGCAGGGCGCGGCTATGCTGCTTCTTGTCCTCATAAAGAACCGGAATGAAATCAAGCTCCTTCAAACCGGTAGCGGGTTCCCGCCCCAGAATGGTGCCGTCATATTTCACACCGGCGATGCCGTTCACCCACGGAAAAGAGGAGAAGAACCCCGTCATCCATTCGCGCGTCGGCGGCTTGTCGGCATTCATCATGGTGCGCTCAAGCCGGCTCAATTCCACGTCTATACCCATCATGCTCTTGCTCAAGCCCATCGCCTGAGGGGAAAGATCACCCTTTTCATCGTAATCAACTTCAGCTGGCGGGCTTACGTAGGTATACCAAAGCCCCTTGGTTCCCTTCCAGACATTTTTGGTGGGCTGATAAGAACTGCACCCGGCAGCGAGACCGAGCACAAGGACAACGGATGCACAACGGGATATGCGGCTAGACACGTATCTCTCCTGTTACTAGCTTTGCGCTCGCGCCTCAACGCGTTCGGCAAGCGACTCCAATATGCTGATGAGCCTTGTTTTGCCGGTGCCGGAGGTCTCATCCCTCGCCGACGGCGAGGATTCCTTTTGAGCGTGTTCGCTTGTCAGCATCGAACGAAGGGTCGCCATGCGATGCATAAGTTCGGCATTTTCCTCGGGCGTTGATGCCGCAGCGGCAAGTTCATGGTAGATGTCAAGGGCGCCTTTGATGTCGCCCTGCTCGGCAAGGACCTCCGCCATAGATCGGGTGCGGAGCGAAAAATGCTCTTCCTCTGCCTCAACATGCTCGATAGGAACTTGCACCGTAATTGAGCTGGCCGCCCGGATATCGGTTTTCGGACTGCCGGTAAGCCGTCCGTCAGACAAAGGGATTTCAATATCCCGGCCGGCAGTGCGCTCATCTGAAGGCTCACGGAGAGGGGCATGGCTAGCGGGGTCTCCTCCAGCCGAAGAAGGGGCGGCGGTTTGACCAAGGCCGCCGGAGACAAAGGACGGCTTGTGTTCCGCAGCATCAGCCTCGCCGCTTTCATGCAAAATCGCGTTGAGCCCTTTCTCAAGAACCTCGCTCAAGGATACCGGGGCCTTTAATGTAAAGGAAGCGGCCAGGAAGTGGATAACGCTCGCCGTATCCGCCGAATCCGGCTCAATCTTTGAAAGAAACGCCGCCCACGCCTGCCAAAAACCGGCATAGCCGGCGAAGAGAGCATGCATCTTCCGAATCTGTTCCTGAGTCTCCTCGGGATCTGTGCCTGACTTGTACAAAAGATCTATGAAGAGAAGACGAGCCTCTATATATTCGTCGTGCCGGGAAAGGCCCTTGCGCAAAACATCCAGGGCTTCGTCAACACGCCCTTCTTCTGAAAGCATCCGCGCCAATGGGAAAAAAAGCTTTGAATTCGGCTCAAGCGTCAATACTTCTTTATACCATTCTATCTTTTCAGACATACTCTGACGCTCCGGCATTAATTGGCCTTCGATTTTTCAAACAGATATATGGTCTCATTATCGCGCACATAATGAAGACGTTCGCGGATCATTTTTTCCATATAGCTTCTATCAGACTGCAAAAGGCGTATCTCTTGGCTGATTGCCAGGTTTCCTGAGTCCAGGTCGGCTATCTGTTCCTGCAGGTGTGCGTATTCCTTTTTTAGTTCATGATATTGAATCAGGCCTGTCGGCCCCCAAATCATACGTATAAAGAGGGCGGTATTGACAGCCCCCAATATCAAAAAAAGAATGACACGCCATCCCATACGTTACTCACAGTCATATCAGGCGGAACACAGGGCTAAACTCACCGGGCATCGTTTCTGATGCCAGCCTGCATCTGCTTGTAAAAATAATAGGAATAATTGCATCCGGAAAGTACGGCGAGAAACAAGGCTGTGTACAGCAGATACTCCCCGATGGGCCAGAGAGCATAACCGAAAAGCGGATAATGCAGCATGAGAGGAATGATCGCTATAATCTCGCAGACAGTCTTTGCCTTGCCGAATTTGTCGGCGGCAAGCACTATGCCCTCGTCAATCGCCATGGCCCTAAGGCCGGTCACGACGAGTTCTCGGCAGACTATCACTATGACTATCCACGCGGGCGCCCATTGGTGATAGGCGAACATGATGAGCACCGAACAAATCAAAACCTTGTCGGCAAGCGGATCAAGGAATTTGCCCATGCTGGTCACCATGTTCTCCCGACGCGCTATGTATCCGTCGACCCAGTCGGTAAATGCCGCCAGCATGAAAGCCAGGGTGGCGAGCACACAGCAGACCGGGCCGGGGAAGTACAGAAAAATGACGACGAGCGGCGTCATCAGGATACGCAACAGCGTTATCTTATTTGCCAAATTGAGCATTCTGCAACCTATTCGAAAACGGACGGAGATGAATGAAGGGCGCTGTAGTTAGCCTAAGGGCGCCCTCCTCACGACGCCCGGCTATCCTTTTGAAGTGGATATTGCCTCAAGGCTGTTTTCCGCACAAGCCGCAATTTTATCGGCCAGAGAAAGAAAGCCTTGGCGCGCGGGAGTATCGCAATCCATGGCGACGACGGGCTCTCCTCGATCCGCAGCGACCACCGAAGCCGGATCCAGGGGGATTGCCCCGAGGAAATTGATTCCGCAACGGGTGGCCAGATCCTCACCGCCGCCCTTCTTGAACAGGTCAATCTCCTTGTGGCAGTGAGGGCAGACCAGGCCGCTCATGTTTTCCACAAGCCCAAGGATATTCGCATTTGCATATTGAAGGAAATTCAATGTCTTGCGGACGTCTGCCAAAGCTATTTCCTGCGGTGTGGTCACCACGACGCACAGGGCTTCAGGCATTGCCTGAAGAATGGTCATGTGCTCGTCGCCGGTTCCGGGAGGGGAATCGATGAGCAGAAAATCCAGGTTGCCCCATTTGACGTCCGACAAGAACTGACGGATGGCGGCCGTCTTTTTTGGGCCCCGCCAAAGAACAGCCTGATCCTTGTCTTGCAGCAGTGCGTCCATGGACATGACGGAGAGGTTGCTGCTGTATTCGGCGGGCAGCATCCTGCCTCCGTCATCCATCTCGATGGCGCTTTTCAGATTGAGCAGATTGGGTACGCTAGGCCCGTGTATATCGACATCCAGGATACCGACTTTATAACCCCGGCTTGCCAAGGCCACGGCTGTGTTGACGGTTACGGAACTTTTGCCGACGCCGCCCTTGCCGCTCATGACGAATATCTTGTACCGTATCTGCCCCGCCGTGGCGGCAATCAGCCGATCCTGACGGGCCGCTGCATCGCCGCAGTTCCCGCTGCCGCCAAGCGCCGTCGAGGACGAGCAGGACGATTTGGAAGAACACGCTGAACAGGAACCCATTTTCCCCTCTCTCTTCAAATCTCAAGCGTTCCTTTGGGGACGCCAACCATGATTTCCAACTAGATCAACGAAAACGGCGGCGCCGAGATCCTCACGGATGAGCCGGCCTCTCATCTTGCGCACCCGCACCAGGCGTTGGGAGCGCGGCTTGTCGCCGACGGGAATCAGCAATACGCCGCCCTCATCAAGCTGATCGACAAGAGGTTGAGGAATCTTCGGCCCTCCGGCCGTAACTATGATTCTGTCATAAGGAGCCCAGGCGGGCAGACCGAACGTGCCGTCCTCCCGCAACATATGGATACCCTGAATGCCTAATTGGCGCAAGAGCGCTCCCGTAATCAGGTAAAGTTCGCGTAACCGCTCAATGGTGAACACCGTGCATCCGAGCTCCGCCAAAACAGCGGCCTGATAGCCCGATCCGGTGCCGATTTCGAGTATCCTCATACCGGCCTTGGTCTCCAGCATTTCCGTCATCAGGGCGACGGTGTAGGGCTGGGATATCGTCTGCCCGTAGCCGATTGGCAGGGAGGTATCCTCGTAGGCCTGCGCACGAAGCGCCTCCTGCACGAAGAGATGGCGCGGCACGGTTGCCATGGCCCGCAGGACTTCGGGGGCCTGTATGCCACGGGGCTTGAGCTGTTCCTCAACCATGCGCAAACGCAGCCGGCGCGGATCAATCGCTGATACAGGGCGGTGGGCAAATCTGGGGGGCATCCCCAAGGCATCATCATTCGACATGGGCATAAAAAAGCAAAATTTGCTACTCACGTCAATGGGATAGTTGCTGAACCACAGGAAGGAAGACCGGCTATGGTGGATTTCATCCCAATTCCCAGGATGAGCGCTTGCAGTGTTGGACAATTTCAAAAGTTGCGCTATGGTGGAAAAAACAGTCCTTGTATCCATGTTCCCGGGGTCTGTTTCCCAATCCTCAATCCCTGCTTCCGCAGGAAAATCCGGAGTTCTCCGCATGCCGCAACTTTCCTATGGCGTATGGGACGGTGTCGTCTATGACACCCGCGCAGGGCAGTCCGCCAATCCGCCCATGCTGGATCTATCTGATTTCGACAACTTCAATAAGGACAATCCGGCCAGAATCTTCCTGAGTCATCGGGGCTTTCTCGTCTTTGACGAAAAGGCCCCGCTTCTCTGGGCGTTATGGAAACACTTTGAAAAGGTAGCCTCCGAATCCTGCGGCAAATGCTCTCCTTGCCGTGCGGGTGCGCCCCTTCTGCGCGATGCGCTGGCCGCTGCCTGCAGGGGTGAAGCCGTCGACCGGGGGAGATTCCTTGAAATCGCCGAACAGATGTCAGCGACATCCCTCTGCGGCGTCGGCAAAACAGGCCCCCTGCCCCTGCTTGACGCGCTGAAGCATTTTCCGACTGAGCTGAAAAACCGCGGGTCGTCTGACGACAGGGCATTTTTCAGCACGATGACAAGCCCATGCATCGAGGCATGTCCGGGCCTGGTCAACATCCCACGCTACATACAATACATTAAAGACGGACATGAAGACCTCGCGGCCAATACCGTTCTGCGGCATTATCCTTTTGTCGGAAGCTGCGGCCGCGTCTGCGTGCGCAGCTGCGAAAAAGCCTGCCGCCGGGCTCACGTGGATGAATCGATCTCCATCCGCAATCTGAAACGCTATGCGGCGGATCAGGCGATAGCCTCGGGCATGCTGAAACCCCAGGCCGCGGAACCCACGAAAAACTCCAGAGTCGCGGTCATCGGAGCCGGCCCCGTGGGCATTTCCTGCGCCTATCATCTGCTTGAAAGCGGCTACCCCGTCGATATTTACGAGGAGAAGCCCAAAGCCGGCGGCATGATACGCTATGGAATACCGGTCTACAGACTTCCGAAAGACATTCTGCAGGAAGAGGCCGACATTGTTTCCGCCATGGGGGCGAACTTTTTCTTCGGGCAGAGGCTCGGCCGCGATTTCGACGTCGATGCGCTTTTTGACAAAGGCTACAAAGCCGTCTTCATCAGTTGCGGCTGTCCGCAGGGTTCCTATCTCGGCATGCCTGATGAGGACGTCAGCCTAGAAGGTTATGAAAACGGCATAGAGTTTCTCGAGCGCGTCTACAAAGGTGTCGAGGCTGGCAATCCGCCCGTTCTTGACGGCGACGTGGTCGTGGTCGGCGGCGGGAACGTCGCAATGGACTGCTGTCGCGGCGCCGTGCGCGTTGCAACCGGCAAGGTTCATCTCATATACCGCCGCACCGAGGCCGATGCGCCCGCAGACCATGAGGAAATTGAAGCCGCGCGGGCCGAAGGGGTGGAATTTCATTTCCTCTGCGGGCAGGACTCGCTTGTCGTCGAGAACCGCCTTATAACGGGCCTTCGCGTCGTCGACATGGAACGGACGGAACCCGATGCGAGCGGTCGCCGGGGAGTGCGCCCGATTGAAGGCTCAGCCCACATTCTGAAGTGTTCTCATGTCATCGCCGCAATAGGCCAGAAGACCGACAAGGCCATGCTGAAAGACGATGAGGGCATCGAGAGGGATCGCAAGAACTGCATCGTCGTCAATGAGGCCCACGAAACAAGCCGCGAAGGCGTTTTCGCCGGGGGCGACTGCACTTCTGGCCCCCGGGCAAAGGGGCCCACGACAATGATCATGGGCATGGGCCATGCCTATTTCGCAGCACGCTCCATCGACCGCTATCTCTCCGGCAACGAAACTTTTGATTCGCGCTGGCGGATGAGCGAGTGGGTGGCGAAAAACCGGCTGATGCTGGACAAGATACCCGTACCCCAGAAGCAGAAAAGCCCCCGCGTCGCCGTGCATGAGCTGTCTCCTGCAGAGCGGGATCACAACTTCCGGGAAGTCGAACTGACCATGACCCGGGAGGAAGCGTGGGCTGAGGCGTCGCGTTGCATGCGTTGCTACCGTATCCTTTCCGTGCTCACCGCCGCCCCCAT
>JAEEGL016969753.1_pt1 | contig 11545 bp, 8 predicted proteins | sample 9134231 | NCBI WGS metagenome assembly JAEEGL01 (sample SAMN16246548, study PRJNA631951) | gut metagenome | biome: gut microbiome; feature: rumen; material: fiber-attached | host: Bos | place: Iran: Karaj | collected 2018-10 | reverse complement strand
CAAAATCATCAGCATCTTCATGGTTTTCTGCAAAGTTGGATACGTAAATTCGCCCGATACTTGCAAATCTTCCATGAGTACTGTTCTTATAACCGATTGAAGTCGAATATCATACGTGTTAATAGCATTTTTATAAAACGGATAGCAGCCATACTGAAGATATTGCGTAAAAAGCGGAAGAATTTTTACATTTTCCGTCAGATTAAGCGCATAATGCACGTGGTTTACCAGCAATTCGTCAAATGGAATGGCAGGACATTCAATATTCTTTTCGTATGCAAGAAATTCCCTGAAAGAAAGATTATGTAAGGTATAAAGCACCTGCCGCCGCGACAAATCCCCCTCGTTGAGATTAATCTGCAGCATAGAGGAACCTGTATATACCACATGCAGATCAGGATACTCGTCGTAAATGTTTTTGAGTAGCGTTTGCCAGTGGGGATATTTATGAATCTCATCCACAAACAGATGTGTTCCCCCATGGGTATAATGGTACTCCACGACATCTGACAGGGTATGGTTGGCAAACCATAAATTGTCAAGCGACACGTACAATGCTTGCTCGGGGTTCTCTGAAAAAGCCTCCTTGATACGCTGTAGCACTATTGTGGTTTTCCCTACTCCACGGGCTCCTTTGATACCAATTAGCCGGTCATCCCAGTTAATCTGGTGGTATAAATATCTGAAGAAATCCATACTTACTCTTTGGACCATCTTCTGAGATGTCCTATACAGACTTTCAAATGCGATGTCTTCCATATTTCAAGAATTAGACCGCAAAAATACAAAAAAGATTTTATATAGTCTTTTTTTTATAAAAAAAAGTCTTTGCAAAGTCACTTTGCTTTCTTTGCATTTTATAAAACTGACTTTCCTGAGAATATATCCCATTATTTTCTATTTGGAACGTGTAATACAATGACAAACCAATAATGTTACTATCGGTATTCCATGTGCTGTCCGGTATCTGGTTTGGTCGGTCGGAATCCGCCCATCGCCATTATTCCCAGCGAAAAGGACGCGCCCATTTTCCGGTGTGGGGCCAGGTTTTATACCCTGTTGTAGAGACGCACGGCCGTGCGTCTCTACAACAGGGTATAAAACAAAAACGCCCGGCCTTCCGACCGGGCGTTTTATCATTTCGGACGGAGAAACCGCCCTTTTTGATTTTATGCAGAAGGATATTAGATAATACCTTGTGCTAACATGGCTTTGGCAACACGCATGAAACCAGCGATATTGGCACCTTTAACATAGTTGATGGTACCATCAGCTTGTTTGCCATATTCAACACACATATCATAAATATCATTCATGATTTTGTGCAATTTTTGGTCAACTTCAGGAGCAGTCCAGTTGATATGACCTGCATTTTGGCAGATTTCAAGACCGGAAGTTGCTACACCACCAGCGTTAACAGCTTTACCTGGGCCGAAAGGAATCTTAGCGGCTTGGAATGCAGCGATAGCTTCTGGTTGGCAACCCATGTTAGAAACTTCAGCAACATATTTAACGCCATTAGCGATCAATTCTTTAGCATCAGCTTCGCTCATTTCATTTTGGAAGGCGCAAGGACAAGCGATGTCACATTTAACCATCCAAGCTTTTTTACCAGGAGTGAAGATAGCTTTTCCTGGGAATTTGTCAGCCATATCTTGAACTTTGTTACGACGAGAATCGCGCATTACAAGCATATAGTCAATCATTTCTTTGTTAACACCTTCTGGTAATTCGCAAACACCATCAGGACCTGACAAAGCCACAACTTTAGCACCCAATTCGGTAGCTTTGGTAGCAGCACCCCAAGCAACATTACCGAAACCAGAGAGAGCGATTCTCTTGCCTTCCATCTTGTCGCCTTTTTGTTTTACCATGCGTTCTACATAGTAAATAGCACCGAAACCAGTAGCTTCCGGACGGATCAAGGAACCACCCCAACCATAAGATTTTCCAGTTAATGCACCGGTACTGTGTTCGCGGGCAAGTTTTTTGTATGCGCCATAGAGATATCCGATTTCACGACCGCCAACGCCAACGTCGCCTGCAGGGCTGTCTTGGTCAGCACCGATATTTCTCCATAATTCATACATGAAAGCTTGGCAGAAACGCATGATTTCAGCGTCTGATTTGCCAGTAGGATCGAAATCAGCACCACCTTTACCACCACCTAATGGAAGGTTCGTTAAAGAGTTTTTGAAAATTTGTTCGAATCCTAAGAATTTCAACATTGAAACGTTTACTGCAGGGTGGAAACGGAGACCGCCTTTATATGCACCAAGAGCAGAATTGTATTGTACACGATAACCTAAGTTGTTTTGTACTTCGCCTTTGTCGTCAACCCAAGTTACACGGAAAGTGAAAATACGATCAGGTTCAACCAAACGTTCGATGATTTTTGCTTTTTCGAATTCAGGATGTTGGTTGTAAATGTCTTCAATGGTTACAAGTACTTCTTCTACTGCTTGTAAATATTCTTTTTCACCTGGATGTTTGGCTTCCAAGTTAGCCATGATTTTTGAAACTTGCATAATATTACTTTTTGGTTATTTAATGTATTTTTGGTACAAATTTTCGAGGGCAAAATTATAATTATTTTTTGAATTAATCTCTACTATCACTTTATTTTTTATAAATTATTACGCATCTACATTTATCACAATTTGAACACTTTTAAACGGAATTTGTTGACGAAATTCTAAAATAATTTTTTCTAATTCCATTTTTTCTTGAACTAACAATTTGTTTTTTGGGAATTTTATCCAGAAATCTTTCAAATAATATGTCTGCACTCTCGACACAATGGGGAATTCGGGTCCTAATACTTGCTGATGAAACGCTTCCCGCAATTTCCCTGACAACACCTCTGCCGCACGATTCAATAGGTTCTCATCTTTATGCTTTAATGTGAGTTTTATCAACCGACAAACAGGGGGATACATAAATTGCTTACGTTCTGCTATTTGCGATAGATACATCGCTTTAAAATCGTTGTTGCATACATATTTTAAGGCAGGATGCTCGGGCTGGAAACTTTGAATAATCACTTTCCCCGGCACCTCTTTGCGCCCCGCTCTCCCGCTTACTTGCGACAAAATTTGAAACGCCCGCTCAAACGACCTGAAATCAGGGAAACTGATTAAACTATCTGCATTTAATACTCCGACTACCGATACTCTGTCAAAATCCAACCCTTTCGTAACCATCTGTGTCCCCACAAGGATATCCGTTTTATGCTGTTCAAAATCTTGGATGATTTTCTGATAAGCTGTTTTGGAACGCGTTGTATCTAAGTCCATCCGTTGTACTACCGCTTCAGGAAACAATTCTGCCAGACTATCTTCAATCTTTTCCGTCCCAAACCCCTTCATCTCCACATCCAAACTATGACAGGTCGGACAATAAGCGGGTACCTCAATTGCATAACCGCAATAATGGCATTTCAATTGATTGCTTTTTTTATGATAAGTGAGCGTTACGTCGCAATACCTGCATGTTGGCATCGTCTGGCACGCATTGCAGAACATTCGAAGTGCATAACCCCGTCGATTTTGGAATAGAATCACCTGCTCTTTTTTCTTCAAAGCCTCCCCGATTTGGTCAATGAGGAACTGGGAGAAAATAGCATTCCCCTTCCTTTGCCGCAGCGTTTCCACCATATTCACAATCCAAATAGTGGGTAGTTTGCTGTCCGCATAGCGTTGCATCAAAGGGATATATCCATAACGATGGTTGGAAACATTATAAAAGGACTCTAATGAAGGGGTGGCCGTGCCTAACAATACTTTGGCTTGGTGAATTTGCGACAGGATGATGGCGCTGTCGCGAGCATGATACCGTGGCGCAGGGTCCATCTGTTTATACGATCCATCGTGTTCTTCATCCACAATGATCAGTCCCAAATTATGGAAAGGCAATAATAAAGCGGAGCGGGCGCCTAATATCAACTGATATTTTCGCAATTCGCCATTTTTCTCCTGCTTATCCAGTACACGATTCCATATTTCCACCTTTTCAAATTCATTGAAACGAGAATGATATACCCCTACCTTATCTCCAAAATATTTTCGTAATCTGTTCACTATTTGCGTGGTAAGGGCAATCTCCGGCAGCAGATAGAGCACTTGCTTGCCCGATTGCAACACCTCTTGTATCAGTTTGATATATATTTCCGTTTTGCCGCTTCCGGTTACTCCGTGAAGCAACGAAACATTCTTTTCCCTAAAACACTTTTTTATCTCTTGAAATGCTGTCTCTTGCGGTGCCGTCAGCACAATTTCTTCTGCATCAGTCTGCTCCCTTATATCCACCAGTCTGCTCGCAACCACTTCATGAACTACGAAAACGCCTTTTTTGACCAAACTCTGGAAACTGCTTGCTGAAACACTTTTGTTTTCTAATAATTCTTTTTTAGGAACAGTGGCAGTATAATTTTTTGTTATGCCTTTTTTTTGCAAAACAGTAAGAAATGCCAAAACCACTTGCGCTTGTTTTTCCGTCGTTTTCGATTGTTCCAGGTCATCCAAAAGTTGGTACAAAGCTTGTTCTTGAGTGGCATATTTTTCGGCGAGGGAAACCACCACCTCTTTTTGGGGTTTGTACCGCTCGTGTATCTCTTCTTCAACTATCAGTATTTGCTTCTTTACCAAAGATTTGACAAGGGGAATGATTTTTTGTATTTGAACCGATTTTGAAATTTCTCCAAGGCTAATGGGCGATTTTTTTGCCACCTTTTCAATTACTAATATCTCATTTTCAGTAAGATAAGATAAATCTCCACTAAAATCGGGATGAATCATCACTTGGGTTTCCCCCGCCAGTTTGAGTCCGGCAGGAAGCGAACAGGCCATCACTTCTCCCAAGGTGCACATATAATAATCCGCCATCCACTGCCAGAGTTGGAGTTGCTGTTCGGAAATAATGGCGGTTTCATCAAGTACCTCCGTAATGTACTTTACTTCCACTTGCGTCGGCGGAGTGTTATGCACATTGACGATCATGCCCGCATAAAACTTATTTCTCCCAAAAGAGACCACGGCTCGAACACCAAATTTGACTTGCGATTGCAAAAGTTGCGGCACACGGTAGGTAAAAGTTCCCTTTAAGGGCAATGGTAATAAGATATCTACAAACAAATCCACCGGTTTCATCGCATCCACATTATTGAATGACCTCCAAAATTCTTTCACATGCGCCCAAATTCTGTACTACAAATGCCCGACAAGTATTGCAGATGGCTTGATATTTCTTTTCATCTGCTGAAAAAAGTTGAATCTCATGCATCATTTCGTCAGCGTTATGGATAGAGAAAGCGCAACCGCGATTCACCAACTCTACTGCTTCATTAAAGTGATCGTAGTGAGGACCAAAAAACAGAGGGATTCCAAAAACGGCGGCTTCCAACGTGTTGTGCAACCCCGTAGCAAAAGCGCCCCCGATATAAGCCATTTCACCGTATCGATAAATCTTGCTCAAAAAACCGATGGCATCAATAATCAACACATTGTATTGGGAAAGCTCCTTCCCTTCTATCGCTGAATAACAAATCACATTTTCATCTTTAAAAAGATTTTGAATGGATTGAATATGCTCTTTATCAATTACATGCGGTGCGATAACCAACTTGTACGCTCCTTTTATCTGCGAAAACACCGATTGTAAAACCTGTTCATCCGGAGGCCATGTGCTCCCAGCCACAATCAGCTTGCTGTTATCTTTAAATTGTTCAACAAAAGAAAGGGCTGCTTTTTGTTGTGCAATGGTATAAACACGATCGAAACGAGTATCGCCTGTGATGGTAACATTTTTTATGCCAATACTTTGTAATAAATCTTTTGAAACGGTATTCTGTACAAAGAAGTGATTGCATTTTTGCAGTTGCTTTGCAAACCATTGTCCGTATGGCTTAAAAAAGTATTGTGATGGGCGAAAAATAGCCGATAAATAGTAAAAAGGGATTTTTTGCCTGTATAATTCGTCCATGAAATTAAACCAATATTCATACTTGACAAAGAATGCCGATTCGGGCTGCACCATTTCAATAAAACGGCGGGCATGACGTTTTGAATCGCTTGGCAAATAGACAGCGCAATCTATTTCCGCATCATTTTTCTTTATTTCATACCCTGATGGTGAAAAAAAGGAAACCAAAAATTTCCTGTCAGGATACAGTGCCCGCATTTTCTGAATCAGCGGTTTGCCTTGCTCATACTCGCCCAATGATGCACAATGAAACCAGATGGTTTTTTGTTTTTTTGCCCCCCATTGGCGCAAATGTTCCCAAGTTTCTTTACGCCCTTTCCGCAATAGTTTGGCTTTTTCACTAAACAAAGCAGCAAGGGTTATTCCTAAAGAATAAAGATGAATGCCAAAAGTATAAAGTAAACGCATGATGATTAATAGCGGTACAAAGTTTCTATTTTTCGCTTTTCATAGATGGGGATAATCCAACCAACCTTGATGCCCAAAAGTACACTGAATTTTTTACTTTCATCCTTCCCATGAAGCAAGAATTGGAAATTACGGTTGCTCTTTGTCCAGATTTCAGAAACTTCCACTCCCGCATAAAAACTGGTTACACGTACTTTCCTCATAAATACATACCCAATAAATTGCGTCATGCAAAAACCGCCGGCTCGTTGGTCGTATCCTTTTTTATAATCTCCCAATAATTGGGGGATTTGTGAATCAGGGTCATTGATACGGATTTTATGTTCAAAAAAACCGAAATCAGCCCGAAACCAAAGCCCCGAATTTTTCCATTTGTCCAAAGGAACAATTTTCCCGAAAGAAGCACTTAAATTCCAGTATCTGCCTTCAAAATAGATGGTGGCTTTTTGACCGTTTCCATCAATCAAATCCCCATTGGAAGTCAGCATATTTTCTCCCAAGACAGCGGCTTGATTCTTGACTTTGGAGCCGAACAGATAGTTGAAGCAGACCCCATACGTCCAGTTCCCCGCTGTTTTATAGGTAACTCCTATGCCAATATTAGAATTGTTTTTAAATGTTTTTGCCAGACTGCCAAAGGGGAACTGATAAGCATAATTAGCATCAACCCACACCATTTTGGTCGCAGTATCAACAGCATTATTCCTCAACTCCACATCGGCTCTATATTGCGCTTGCAGGGAGAAAAAAATCCCACAAAATAAAAAAAGGAAAAAAATCAACCCTGTTCTCATTATTTATTTAAATTTAGGGTGCAAAGATACACATTTAATTGAAAAAAATAATGTAATTTTGCCCCTTGATAATAACTGCATTTTACGACCTTTTTGGAAAAGATAAAACGATTTAAAAAAGCTCTATGGAACACTTGATAGAAGGATTTAAGAAATTTTGTACTGACATTTTGTTTCAAAATGTCCCTAAAATTGTGATGGCTCTCCTTATTTTATGGATTGGTTGGAAATTAGTGAATTGGGGGGCTAAAATTTTAAAGAGGGGATTCGATAGAAAGAAGATGGATGTATCCTTGCAATCTTTCTTGTTGTCGGTCATCACCATTTTGCTGAAGGTGCTGTTGATTATTACGGCTGCGGGAATGATGGGAATCCAGATGACCTCCTTCATAGCGATATTAGGTGCTGCAGGCTTGGCTGTCGGCATGGCTTTACAAGGGACTTTGCAAAATTTTGCCGGCGGGGTTATTATTTTGCTTTTACGTCCTTTCCGTGTGGGGGATGAAATAGAACAAAACGGCATTACAGGCATTGTAAAGGAAATACAGATTTTCAATACCGTCCTCCGTACCCGTGACAATAAAATTATCATTGTTCCCAATACCGAATTAGCCACAAAAACTTTAACGAATTATACCAAAAGTGAGAACCGTCGCGCGGACATCAATATCGGAATCGCATACGGGGAGGATATTGAAAAGGCAAGAAAAGTTTTAATTGATATGGCGATGAAACACCCCTGCTCTTTTAAAGATGGCGATTTTGCTCCTGTTGTGGTTGTAGCGGACTTGGGCGCAAGTTCTATCAATTTGGTGTTAAGGGTTTGGGGGAAAACAGAAGATTACTTTACCTTGATGTCAGATCTCAACCAAGGAGCATACGATACGCTCAATGAGAATCATATAGAAATACCTTTTAATCAATTACAAGTTCACATAAACCAAAACTAAAATGGGAAAGAAAATATTGGTTGCAACGGGCGGCGGCGATTGTCCCGGATTAAATGCAGTAATCCGCGGTATTGTAAAAAGAGCTGATCAGGAAGGGGATTGGAAAGTATATGGTTGTATGGAATCTTTCAATGGCATTTTGAAAGATCACATGGATATTCGCCGACTTACTAATCAGGATGTGGCAGGAATCCATGTGAAAGGTGGAACGATTATCAAAACCACCAATCGTGGCGGCCCATTCCATTTTCCTGTGCAAAAACCAGATGGCAGTTGGGTGATTGAAGACCGCTCTGCCTTGCTCAAAAAAAGAGTGGAAGAGTTGGGCTTTGATGCCATTATTAATATTGGAGGAGATGGCTCCCAACGTATCTCATTAGGATTAAGCCAAATGGGGCTCAACGTGGTGGGTGTCCCCAAAACGATTGATAATGATTTATCCTCTACAGATTTTACTTTCGGATTCCAAACGGCGGTGGAAATAGCGACAGAGGCTTTTGACAAACTCGTAACGACGGCTTCAAGCCATAATCGTATTTTCATCATGGAAGTAATGGGTAGAGACGCAGGGTGGATTGCACTTAACACCGCTATTGCGGGTGGTGCCGAGGTATGTATCATTCCCGAAATCCCTTACGATCCGCGTATCATCGCCCAGAAAATTGCTGCCCGCTACCAAAATGAATACGGATTTTGTAATATTGTCATCGCTGAAGGTGCCAAAGCCTTGGATGGAAAGGTTACGGGAGTGGCCCCTTCCGCTGTCGGCGATCAGCATATCAAACTTGGGGGTGTGGGCGAAAAACTAAAATCAGAACTCGAATCTTTAGGGGTCCAACACGATATCAGGGTAACCGTCTTAGGGCATCTCCAACGCGGAGGAACCCCGATTGCCTACGACCGTGTGTTGGCTACCGAATTTGGCGTGAAAGCCGTTGAATTAATCAAAGAAGAAAAATATGGGAATATGGTCGTTTATAACCATCCCAAAATTTCATACGTATCTCTCGAAAAAGCTCTTGAAACACCTAATTTTGTTAAACCAGAAACCAGCGACTTGGTTCGTACCGCCCGCGGAGTAGGAATCTCTTTCGGCGACTAATCACCTAATTTATTATTAGTTAATTATGGATAATTTTATCGTTTCCGCACGCAAGTATCGCCCAACTACTTTTTCTTCTGTAGTTGGTCAAGAACACATTACTTCCACCTTGAAGAATGCCATCAAAACAGGGCAGGTCGCTCAAGCATTTTTGTTTTGCGGCCCCCGTGGTGTCGGTAAAACCACTTGTGCCCGTATTTTAGCGAAAGCCTTAAATTGCAACCACTTGACAGAAAATTATGAACCGTGCAATGAGTGCGAATCCTGTCAAGCTTTCAATAAATCAGCTTCTTTCAATGTTTATGAATTGGATGCTGCCTCCAACAATTCTGTGGAAGATATTCGCGAATTGGTCAATCAAGTGCGGATAAGTCCCATCGGGGCAAAGTATAAAGTATATATCATTGATGAGGTTCACATGCTATCCCCCAGTGCTTTCAATGCCTTTTTGAAAACATTGGAAGAACCCCCCGCTTATGCGAAATTTATCATGGCAACTACCGAAAAACATAAGATTATTCCAACTATCCTTTCACGTTGTCAGGTATATGACTTTAAACGGATTCAAGAAATTGACATCGTTAACCATTTGAAATATGTTGCCCAAAGTGAAAATGTAACCGCCGATGATGATTCCTTGCGCATTGTAGCCGCCAAAGCCGACGGCGCTCTCCGCGATGCACTATCCATCTTCGACCAACTGGTGAGCTTCTCGGGAAATAACATCACTTACCAATCTACTATCGCTAACTTAAACGTATTAGACGTTGACAACTATTTTAAAATGGTGGACTACCTTTTTAGTGAAGACCCCACACAATTTTTGCTCCTTTTTAACGATATCTTATCAAAAGGATTTGATGCACAACATTTTATATCTGGCTTGGCTTCCCACTTCCGAAATCTGCTGATGGCGCAAAACATTGCAACGATTCCGCTGATGGAAGTTTCGGAAACCATTAAAGCAAAATTTGCCAAACAAGCCCAAGCATTGGATAAAAACTTGCTGCTACGTGCCGTTGACTTAACCAACAACTGCGATTTTAACTACAAAGCATCCAACAATAAACGCCTCTCCGTTGAAATTTGCCTTATGCAAATTCATGCAAACTATATCTTTGTCAAAAATCGTGCGAATGCCGCTTTCGTCAGGCAACCACGGGGGTGATAAAAAAATAGACATACCTGCTGAGATGGCACCGACCATTCCAAAGCAATCACAAAATGTTTTTGTGGCACCTGATGCTATTTTAAAAAATAGCCCCTCTATCAAAGATTTAATCAAAGAGCCTGTCCCTCAAACTTCTTCACTTGCTGCTTCTTCTGAAAATAAAACAAATGAAGAGGGCAATACTCACACAACAGAAACAAAACAACCCGAAAATCAAAATAGGGAAGATACTTCCACTACAGATAATGCCGTTGAAGTATCAATACAGGATTCGGATGCCCCAAGTAATGAAGCTGAAACCACCCCAGAACCAATTACTTCTCCAGCTCCAACTCCCCAAGCTGAAATATCAGAAACAGAAGATAATCCCGCTCAACAATCTACGGAAAATGAGCCTGTGCCACCCACTACGGCCCCTATAGAAAACGCTTCCCCTCTTTCCAATGAGGATTTTTTAACTGTTTGGAATAATATGGTGGAAGTTGTTTTCAATAAGGTGCCTACATTATATTCTTCCTTGAAACATTCGGCGCTAACACACAAAGACCATACTATTTATCTGACTTTTAAAAACGACCAACAGGAAAATGACTTTAATATCAAAAAGATAGAAGCCTTGCGTGTTTTGCGAGAAGCAGATAATACTATCAATGATATTGTTACCAAGGTGGATCATCAATTGGCAACCAAAAAATATATTATTGATGATACCGATAAAATGCAAGAGTTACGTCGCCAGAATGTGGATATTGACGACTTTTTAACCACTTTAAATTTACGTGTCCATTAATATGAAAAATCCTCTTCTCTTTTTCTTACTGCTACTTATCTGTTTTCCTCTGTTTTCACAAGAAATAGCACAAGAGGAGTTATCGGAAATATTATTGGAAGGTACATATACCGGACATAATATCTACATTTTGAATCCGAATCAGGACGACCGTTTTTGTGTACAGAAAGTGGTGCTGAATGGAAAGTCATACGCCTTTGCCAACCATTCCAACGCTTTTGAAATCAATTTGTCCGGCTTTATGCCGAATGATTTTATTGTGATTCAAATTTTTCACACCCCCAATTGTACTCCGACCATCATCAATCGGGATAAATTGAAAATGGTAACGGAGTTTTCACTCCCCTCTTT
>JAEEGL016217292.1_pt1 | contig 11545 bp, 12 predicted proteins | sample 9134231 | NCBI WGS metagenome assembly JAEEGL01 (sample SAMN16246548, study PRJNA631951) | gut metagenome | biome: gut microbiome; feature: rumen; material: fiber-attached | host: Bos | place: Iran: Karaj | collected 2018-10 | reverse complement strand
TCTGATCTATGAATTATACATGGTCGCAGTAGAAACAGAGAATTTTGAAAAAGCCAAGATTCTTATAGAGAAGGAAAGCGCTTTTGCAGAGTTGTTTGAAATGGGATTGTATAATCAATTGGCAGGAAAAGCACAATTGGCTGTTGATATGAAGGATGGAAAGCAGACACTTGAGCTTCTCGATAAAATGTTATCAAGCTCGTCTACCTTGATGGATTATGCAAAATCAAGCTTGTTTGAGCACATGACATTTGGTGAATTTAATCCGGCGGTTTTAGATATGGTAATTAGCAATCAGATTAAGCAATATTGTGAGGATGACAAGTATCAGTTCATGCGAGAAACTGCAGGATGGGAAGATTTCAAAAATAAATGGTGTAAGTAAACTTAAAAACCTCTGTCCACTTACGGACAGAGGTTTTGGCATTTAAATCAAAGAACAATTAGTTCGTATATACGAATTGATTATAATCTATTTCAGCATACCAAGGATAGCGTCCTTGTCTACAAATTCTATATTTTCAAAGTCTTCTGGCTTGGTGTTCTCAGTGGCTTCTTTAAATTTCGTTTTATATTCGTCGGCGGTTACTTCTTCATCGTTCCAGTAGTGAGTACCGTTTTCTTCGCATTCTTCTTGGCTGTCACCTTCACCAATTTCGATATAACCAGTTGCTGCTTGTTCTAGCTTGCCATCCTTAAGCTCATAGATTAAATCGGATGGGCAGCCATCGTAAGCAGAGAGTGAAGGAAGGGATAGTTTGCCTGTGCCAGGAAGATAGTAAAGCTCGCCGCGGAAACCGCCGCCAGAACCTACGCCTGCTTGAAGAACTTCATTATCAACGATGCCGGATTCGTTACAGCCAACTACTTCATAGTAGGTAAGGCCTGGGTTTGTTTCGCCTGCGTCTGATAAAATGAGCTCAGATATTCCATTATCATCCAAATCGATTAGCTGAAAAGCAGTCCATTCGAATTCGTCTTGTTCACGAGGTAAGCTAGATATCAGCTTGGCATATTCTCCGTATACAAATTCTTTTGTTAAACCTTGATCTTGAGTAGCTGAATCATCTGCGCCGTCTGTAGAGGTGCTAGCATCTGAGCTATCTTCTGATGTAGATTCTGCAGTAAAAGTTGAATCTTGAGTGCTTGCATCGTCATTGGCTGCAGTAGCCTCTTTTCTGCATCCTACTAAAAGTGCAAGTGAGGCTATGGATATTAAAACAAGTGCTTTTTTCATAGTCTTATTCTCCTTTGAATCTTGAAAGTTAATTAGGTATTTTGAATATTATAACACAAAAATTAAAGATTAACGCTAACCTTTAGAATTGAACTCTTATTGAAAAAATATTCTGGATAGTATATACTTTGGATATACAGGAGGCGTATTTGATTATGGAAACCAAAGTAGTTTCTTGGGGCAATAGCCAAGGTATAAGAGTATCAAAAAGTTTATTAAAAGAAGCTAATATCAACATAGGTGATTCGCTTGAAGTAAATGTTTCAAATGGTGTTATTACTCTTTCTAAACCATTTAAACATAGAACGCTAGAAGAGCGAGCATCTGAGTATGGTGGGAAGTTAAATCTTACAGGAGAATTTGATTGGGGCAAGCCTGTGGGAAGAGAGGTTTGGTAGTGAGCAAGGTAGAGCAAGGTGATATATTAAAGTTTGAAAGAATAAAACAGCCAGTCTTGGTTATTAGCAAGAATTTTTTCAATGAAGAAAATGAAATTATGGGTTGCCCTATTTTTAAAACAAATGATATTCCTAGTCCGTTACATATAGAAATAAATTATAATGATGGTTCTGGTGTAGTTCATTGCGAACAAGTTCATTTGCTCGATCTAAATCTGCGAGGGTATAAAAGGATTGGAAGAATTAGTATTGAGGAAATTATGAATATTACGGATGCTATACAGTCGATTTTTGATTATATATAAACCTAGTTTTTGAATTGCAAGTAACGCAATGATAAATAAAAGATTTCGCATAGCGAAATTGTACAAAAATGCCCTAAAATGGTAAAATGCTGATGTGAGTGACAAAGTAACATTTGACACTCACATTATTTTGTGAATTCGTGTTTTCTTAAGAATAGGATGGCAAAGATACAGTACCTGAAAAGTATTACTATTGGGATATTTGCACTTTAGTAATACTAGAATCAGCTAATTTGTTCACAAGTTCACATATTAAGTATTAGTCATGCTTAAATAAAGCATTTCTAATACTCGAGTTGACCCAAAATAGAAGATTTAATGGCGAATGTGAAGAAAAAAGTATTACTCAAATCGATATAATTAAAAAGTAATACTTTTTACAAATGAACTTGATGTGAACCAACATTTTCTGCGGGAAATGATGTGCTGTAAAGAAGAAAAGCTAAAGAGTTATTAATTTATTGTTAAGATACTATATTTATTTAGATTCTAGGAGGATTAATCATAAATGAAAGTTGTTTTCATGGGCACTCCCGATTTTGCGGTGGAGACTTTAAAAGCTATATACGAAGCGGGGCACGAGATTATCCTTGTTGTCAGCCAGCCTGACAAGCCAAAGGGACGCAGTGGCAAGCTTCAGATGACTCCAGTCAAGGAGTGGGCGGTGGCAAATAATCTTCCAGTATATCAGCCTATCAAAATCAGATCTGAAGAATCAGTTGAATATTTGAGTCAATTCAAGGCTGATGTTTTTGTTGTGGCAGCCTTTGGGCAGATATTGCCAAAGGTCATTCTTGATATGCCTAGACTTGGTTGTGTTAATGTTCATGGCTCCCTTCTTCCAAAGTACCGTGGAGCTGCACCAATCCAGTGGGCGGTCATAAACGGTGAGAAGGTTTCCGGCAACACAACAATGCTCATGGGACCAGGACTTGACGATGGCGATATGCTTCTCAAATCTGAGGTTGTTCTTGCGGAGAATGAAACTGGCGGCAGCCTGTTTGACAAGTTAGCCATTGACGGCGGCAAGCTTGCAGTCAAAACGATCGAAGCTTTAGACCGCGGTGAAATCACCCCAGAGCCTCAGGATGAATCTCAGGCGACTCATGTTGGCATGATTAAAAAGGAAATGGGGCTTATCGATTGGGGCAAGCCTGCAGTGGAAATAGAACGACTCATCCGCGGATTAAATCCGTGGCCATCGGCTTTTACTTTTCTTGGTGGAAAATCTCTTAAGCTTTGGAAGGCAAAAGTACTTAGTGATGTAGATGAATCGATATTAAATCAGGCTAAGCCAGGTACCATAATCGAAGTAAATAAAAACGGATTTACGGTAGCCTGTGGTGCATCCGCGCTAGCAGTAGAAGAATTGCAGCTAGAGGGCAAAAAGCGCATGGCGGCGGCAGATTTCCTTCGAGGATATCAGCTGGAGGTTGGCACAGGCTTTACTAATAGTAGAGAGTAGAAGTTAACAAGAAAGCTATTAAATATTAGAGAATAGAAGCTAGTGAGAAAGTTACTAATTAATAGAGAATAATATCTAGTAAGATAGTTATAGATTAATAGAGAATAAAATCTAGCAAGAAATAGACTAAATACTAGAGAACAGAAGTTAGAAAGAAATTCATTAAATATTAGAGAATAGAAGCTAGTGAGAAAGTTACTAATTAATAGAGAATAGAAGCTAGTGAGAAAGTTACAGACTTATTAGAGAATAAAATCTAGCAAGAAATAGACTAAATACTAGAGAACAGAAGCTAGCAAGAAATTCATTAAATATCAGAGAATAGAAGCTAGCAAGAAAGTTACAAATTATTAGAGAGCAGAAGCTAGTAAGAAAGTTACTAAATAACAGAGAATAATATTGCTAAAAAATTTTCAGATTAAACATAGAATATATCTTAATAAGGATTTAAAATGCCAAATATTAACAACAGAGAAATTGCCCTTGATACTCTTGTGGAGATTTTGGAGCATGGGCAGTTTTCCCACATCTACCTCAAGGCCGTTCTGGATAAATTCGCTTATCTAGAAAAGAACGAGAGAGCATTTATCACTCGCCTTGTAAATGGTACCGTGGAAAGAAAAATAGAATTAGATTATATTATCGACAATTACTCAAAGACAAAGGCTAAGAAGATGAAGCCTCTTATTCGTACCATGATTCGCATGGGGGTTTTTGAGATTTACTATATGGATGCAGTTCCTGATTCTGCCACCTGCAACGAATATGTTAAGCTGGCCAAGAAGCGAGGCTTTGGCGGTCTGTCGGGTTTTGTAAATGGCGTTCTTAGAAATATTGCTAGGGACAAGGGTGGCGTCCAGATAACAGACCTTGGTATCAAATATTCAATGCCACAGTGGATTGTAGATAAATGGACCAAGGATTACGGCAAAGAAACCTGCGAGAAGATTCTATCAGGATTCTTTATGCAGCAGGACTTATGTATTAGAGTCAACACTGCATTGACTACAGCAGAGGCTTTAATAAAGGAATTACAAGAGCAGGGCATTTCAGTTCGTAAATGCGATAATTTGGATTCAGCCCTATATATTTCTGATTACGACTCAGTTGCTAATATACCAGCATTTGCTGCGGGTAAGTTCTATGTTCAGGATTATTCCTCACAGCTGGTGGCAAATTTGGCTAAGGTGGCAACAAGTGATAAAATAATAGATGTGTGTTCGGCGCCAGGAGGAAAGGCTTTGCATTTTGCCCAGTTGGCTAGAGAAGGCCTAGTTGTTGCACGAGATCTTACCGATGCAAAGGTATCTCTAATTCTAGAAAACATCCAGCGCGCTGGTGCAAACAACGTCAAGGCAGAGGTGTGGGATGCAACCCAGCTAGATGAAGCTTCAGTTGGCAAATTCGATACTGTAATTGCGGATTTACCATGCTCAGGTCTTGGTATCATCAGGAAAAAGCCTGACATTAAGTACAATCAAAGCGAGGCTTCGGTTGCAGAGCTAGTCAAATTGCAGCAGCAGATTCTCGACACAGTACATTCATATGTCAAGGCGGGTGGTACGCTTTGCTACAGCACCTGTACCATCAACAAAGATGAAAACGACAATCAGGTAAAGGCATTTCTGGCAAAACACCCAGAATTTACAGTTGCCCAGCAAAATCAGCTTTTCCCTGATAGTGAACATGATGGATTTTTTATATGTGTAATGAAAAAGAACTAACAGACATTAGGTCGTTAAATTTAACAGAGCTCACGGATTTTGTTACTGGTGAGTTAAAGGAACCTAAATTTCGTGCCAAGCAGCTATATGAGTGGATGCATCAGCATCTTGCTCAAAGCTACGACGAAATGAAAAACATCCCAAATTCACTCAAGGCAAAGCTTAAAGAGCACTGTAACTACCATCCCCTCAAGCAGGTTGAAAAACAGATTTCTAAGCTTGATGGCACTCGCAAATATCTATTTGAGTTATTCGATGGCGAGATGGTAGAAAGCGTGTGGATGAGCTACAAGCACGGTAATTCGGTCTGCATCAGCTCTCAGGTTGGCTGCAAAATGGGCTGTCGATTCTGTGCATCCACGTTAGATGGTTGGGTTAGAAACCTTACACCATCTGAAATGCTCGGTCAGATATACGCGATTCAGCGTGACACTGGCGAGCGCGTATCCAACTTGGTTGTCATGGGAACAGGGGAGCCGATGGATAACTATGACAATATAGTAAAATTTGTTAGACTATTGTCAGATGAAAACGGTCTTAACATTTCCCAGCGAAACATCACTGTTTCTACCTGCGGAATTGTTCCAAAGATAAAGCAACTGGCTGAAGAGGATTTAACAATCACTCTTGCGATTTCCCTTCATGCTCCAAATCAAAAAAAGCGAGCAGAGCTTATGCCAATTGCAAACAAGTATGATATTCACCAGCTAATCGAGGCCTGTGAGTACTACTTCAACAAGACGGGGCGGCGCATCACCTTTGAGTATTCATTGGTTGGAGGCGTCAATGACAGAGATGAGGATGCCAAAGAGCTTGGCGAGCTGATTGGCCACCTAAATTGCCATGTAAACCTTATTCCAGTCAACCCAATCAAAGAAAGAGATTTCGTTAGTCCATCAATGGATAGGGCTTACGCATTCCAAAAAAAGATTGAAAAATATGTGAATAATGCTACTATTAGAAGGGAAATGGGCCGGGATATTGACGGGGCCTGTGGACAACTTAGAAAGCGTAAGATGAAAGGATCACCTTAATGACAAGCTACGGCAAGACAGATGTCGGAATCGAAAGAAAAGTGAATCAAGATACCATATATGCTTCCGACAGCAGAGTGGGTAATCTACCGAATCTCTACATTGTCGCAGATGGCATGGGTGGAGAGCTGGCAGGAGATTATGCTTCTGCAAAGTGTGTGGCAACAATCGTCGATGGAGTTCAGCATTCCTTAGAGACTGAGCCTGTTAGAATTCTCGAGCAGGTTATTCAATCGGCAAATCATCTTATCTACACCGAATCAATGATGGATCCAGCCAAGGCAGGTATGGGTACCACGTTGGTTGTTGCAACCATAATAGAAGATCACCTTTATGTAGCTAATGTTGGCGACAGCAGATTATACGTTGCTATTGCCACCAAGCTAAAACAAATCACCAAGGATCATTCAGTGGTTGCTGAGCTGGTTAGAACCGGCGAGATAGATGAGGACGATGCCAGAACAGACAAGCGCAAGCATCTCATAACTCGGGCAGTAGGTGCCAAAGACACAGTTAGCCCAGATTATTTTGATGTGGCATTAAAGGGCGGCGAGCGGATTTTACTTTGCTCAGACGGTCTTACAAACATGGTAAGTGACAAAGAGATATTCAACATTCTTAAGTCAACGGATTCATTAGAAACTCGGGCTGTTAGACTTATTGAGCTAGCCAACATAAGAGGCGGCGATGATAATATCTCAGTTGTAGTTATAGAATAGGCACATAACCCAAGGAAATAAAGGAGAATACATGATAACACAAGGAGTATTTATAGCGGACAGATATGAAGTAATTGACAAGGTTGGTTCAGGCGGAATGTCAGATGTATACCGCGCAAAGGATCATATCCTTGGAAGAGAAGTCGCTATCAAAATTTTAAAACAGGAATTTTCAGAGGATGCTACTTTTGTGGCAAAGTTCAGAACAGAGGCTCAGTCTGCAGCGGGATTAGAGCATCCAAACATCGTTAATATCTACGATGTAGGTTCGGAGAACGGCATGTATTTCATCGTTATGGAATACGTCGAAGGTATCACTCTTAAGACATATATCGAGAAAAAGGGACAGCTTAATTTCAAAGAAGCTATCAGTATTGCCATTCAGGTTGGACGTGGTATTGAGGCAGCTCATCAAAAGGGTATCATCCACCGTGATATCAAGCCTCAGAATATCATCATTTCCACCGAGGGCAAGGTTAAGGTTACAGATTTTGGTATCGCTCGTGCAGCAAGCTCAAACACTATCCATGCAGATGTTATGGGCTCGGTTCACTATTCGTCACCAGAGCAGGCTAGAAACGGCTTTGTGGATGGCAAAAGCGATATTTATTCCCTAGGTATTGTTATGTACGAAATGGTTACAGGTCGTGTGCCATTCGATGGAGACAATACTGTTGCTATAGCAATTCAACATTTGCAGGAAGATATGGTTGTACCTAGTGCATATGCGCCAGACCTACCAATCTCCCTCGAAAAAATCATCTTAAAGGCAACCATGAAGAGTCCAGATAGACGCTATGACACTATCTCTGACATGCTCATGGATTTGAAGAAGGCTCTCGTTAGCCCAGATGATGATTTCGTTTCATTTGTAGAAAACGACCTTGGCAAGACTCAGGTCATGAACAAGGTTTCAATACCAGATGATGAAGAAAGTCTTGCTCGTAGAGCAGCCGAAGCCCTCACCTTCGAGGATGAGTACTATGACGAAGAGGAAGAGTACTATGATGATGAGGATGAGTACTATGACGATGAGGACGAGTACTACGACGATGACGACTATTATGATGACGAGGATGAGGAGGACGAAGAAGAAAGAAAGTCTAAGACAGACCGCATCCTTACTATCTCAGGTATAATTGCAGCCATTGCGATTGTTGTTGTTTTCGTAGGAATTTTTGGTAACTTCCTTGGCTTATTTAGCTTTGGTTCTAAAAAGGTCAACATGATTAATGTTGTTGGCACACAGGATAGCGATGCAATACAGCAGTTAGTTAAGCTTGGCTTCAACGAAAAGAATATTACAATCCTTTATGAGGAGGATGGTGGTGAGCAGGGTAAAATCACTACACAGAATCCTGAAGAAGGCAAAGAGGTATCAGTCAAAGAATCAATCAGACTTACAGCTTCTGGATCTAAGCCAGGTGAAGCTGCAGGTGCATCAAACGGCTCTGGTAATGGTGGTTCGAATTCCGGTTCAAATAACGGAAATGCGAATAACAACCAGCAATCTAACCAAGATGAAGAAAAAGAGGGCGATGTTTCAGTGCCTAACGTAGTTGGTCTTTCACAGGCTGATGCTACAAAGATGTTAGATGAAAAGGGTATCATCGTTACTGAAACAACAGAGGAATTCTCTGATGAGTTTAAGGAAGGCAAGGTAATTAGCCAATCAATAGATGCAGGTGAGAATGTTGAGAAAAATGCCAAGATTTCACTTGTTATCAGTAAGGGCAAAAAGGAAGTAACATATAGCTATGTTGTTTCTAATCCGTTCAAGGACAAGGCTTGCAATTACAACGTTGCCGAGCTTAACAAGCAAGATAGCGTTGGAGTAGGACAGGCTATTCAAATGAAGGGTGTCACTCGCCCAGAGCTTACTATTACATTTACACCAGTAATTACTACTACAGATGGTAATCTATTGCCACTTGCAGACCAAGCGCAAGTAATCAAAGTTCAAGGAACACCGGAAGAAGAGTAATGACAGGTAAGATTATTAAAGGAATCGCTGGTTTTTACTATGTGAACGTAGAAAACTCCGGCATATACGAGTGCAAGGCAAAGGGTGCCTTTAGAAAAGATAAAATCAAACCTTTAGTTGGGGATGACGTTGAAATAGACGTCATCTCCGCTGAGGAAATGACGGGCAATGTTATAAGCATTTTACCTCGCAAGTCTGAGCTCATCAGGCCTGCCGTGGCAAATGTTGATCAGGCATTGCTCATTTTTGCTACTAAGAATCCGGCACCAAATCTTAATCTTTTAGATAGATTCCTTTGTATGATGGAGGAACAGCAGGTTCCGATTGTCATATGTTTTAATAAAGCAGATTTAGCCGATGATGGGTTTATGCAGCAGATGCTAGATACCTATCAAAGAGCTGGATATAAAGTGATTTTTACTTCTGCAAAACAGGAGGAAGGTATTGATGCTATCAGAGAAGTGTTGAGGGGTAAGACTTCTACTGTGGCGGGGCCATCGGGGGTTGGCAAGAGTTCAATAGTCAATCTATTGACGCAAGGCTACACAATGGAGACTGGTGAGGTGTCCGAGAAAATCGGTCGAGGCAAACATACCACCAGACACTCCGAGCTTTTGTATTTAGGGGATGATACTTATATCATGGACACCCCTGGCTTTTCTTCTTTATTTGTACCTAAATGCGAGCCAGTGGATTTGTACAAGCTATTCCCAGAGTTCATCGAGCCAGAAACTCATTGTAGATTTGGCGGATGCGTGCATCACAAGGAACCTGATTGCGGTGTGAAGGAGGCTGTTGAAGCCGGGAAAATCGCAAAGACTAGGTATGAAAATTATTTGCAGATATACTCAGAAATGGTAGAGCAGCAAAACAACAAATACAGATAATTTTTATTTAAAGGAGAGCCTATGGAAAATTGTTTGGCACCATCTATTTTGTCAGCGGACTTCGGAAACTTAAAGGAGCAGCTAGAACTCATCGACGAAGCAGGAGCGCCATATGTTCATTTTGACGTGATGGATGGAGTATTCGTGCCTAGCATTAGTTATGGTATGCCAGTTCTTAGAAGCATACGAAAATACACAGACAGGTTATTTGATGTACATTTGATGATTGTAGAGCCAGAGCGTTACATCAAAGAATTTGCTGAAGCGGGAGCAGATATAATCACCGTTCACGCAGAGGCTTGTAAGCATCTAGATGCTACTATCGACATCATCAAGGATTGTGGAGTTATGGCGGGAGTTGCCATCAATCCCGCAACACCTTTATCGGAAATCACACATGTACTTGAAAAGGTTGACATGGTTCTTATAATGACGGTCAATCCAGGCTTTGGCGGGCAGAGTCTGATACCATATACCTTGGACAAGGTTCGGGAGCTATCGGTTATGGCTCGCCAAAAGAAGCTCAAGATAGACATCGAGGTTGATGGCGGCATCAATATCGATACCATTGAAGATGTTCTTGAGGCTGGCGCCAATATTATCGTAGCTGGCTCAGCCGTATTTAAAGGTGACATCAAAGCCAACGTAAAACAGTTATTGGAGAAGATGGAATGAATACAGCGATAATTGCTGGGGGAATGCTCGAAGAGGCTTTTATCAAAGCTTTTGTTGAAAGCTACGACGCAGGCGATCTAAAGATTATTGCCTGCGACAAGGGCTATGACGCCTGCGAGCGAATGGGACTCAAGGTTGCATATGCAATAGGGGACTTCGATTCTGCAGAAGGTGGAACTCTAAGCCGTATCAAGGCAGCCGGAATACCGTATCGTGTCTTGAATCCCGTCAAGGACGATACCGACACCGAGGCCGCCTTAGCATACGCCATAGACAAATCCACCCCTAAGGATGAGATATACCTTCTTGGAGCCACAGGCTTTAGGCTCGACCATCTGCTTGGCAACGTCAGTCTACTTGGCATGGGACTCAAAAATAACCGCGTAGTTATCATGATGGATTCTCACAACCAAATCCAAATGATTACCTCCGGCGAAACCTACCGTATCCAAGCCGACAATCAGTTCGGCAAATTCATATCGGTTTTCCCATACATGGGCAAAGTAAAGGGCCTCACCATGGAGGGCTTCAAATACCCTCTCAATAACGCCGAATTACAGGGGTTCAACACCTTAACCGTCAGTAATGAGCTTACGGCGCCAGAAGGCCGTATTTCGATAAAATCAGGCTATCTAATAGTGATGGAGACCAGGGACTAAGGCCCCTGGTTTTTTTGCGCCCCTCGCCCCTTATGGCTCCGGCCTTCGCCTCCGCCACCACACGCCGCGCTCCACGCCCCGCCGCCCAGTGCTATTGGGGTACCCCGCTGACAATTGAGCTAAAATTTTAGATTTTCTTAATGCTAAAATACCACCATCTGTGGGTGTGCGTTCGTCGATTTTACAATTCGAAGGTTCTGTATTGTCTCTGACGGACATACCTCTGTATACAAAAAAGTTCCACAAACTAGACTTAGTACAATTGCACGCAAATCCATTTGCAAAGTGAAAGTAAGCAAGTGATTTTTACATATATAGTCACCAATGCACATTCGGCGTCCTGCCTCAGCGTGCATTTTCAGCCGCCGTCCTGGCGGCTGATGACTATATATGTAAAAAATCACTTCCACTTTCACTAAGCGCATTCCAATGCGCTGCAATTGCTACTAAGCTAGTTT
>JAEEGL015767898.1_pt1 | contig 11545 bp, 8 predicted proteins | sample 9134231 | NCBI WGS metagenome assembly JAEEGL01 (sample SAMN16246548, study PRJNA631951) | gut metagenome | biome: gut microbiome; feature: rumen; material: fiber-attached | host: Bos | place: Iran: Karaj | collected 2018-10 | reverse complement strand
CTCAATGCGGTCATGAAGAAGACCAAGGACGGGCCTACTGACTACTCCGTGAACGGAGTCATTTACAATGTCGACCTTCATGAACTCGGTTTCGACAGCAAGGAAGTCTCAAAAGTGTCCATGACCTTGGGCAGTGACTTTTCACTGGATGGTTACGGCGGAATAAACGGAAAGGCCGATATCGGCAATCTTGTTCTGGAGGACGCTTCCGGTGCTCATACCATAGGCGACATTCATCTTGAAGGGGATGACACCGACGGGAGGAACTCTCTTGCTATGAAGTCTTCTTTCCTTGACGCGGACTACTCCGGCAGCGAATTCGTAGGGCAGTTCGTGAAAGACCTTCTCGGAATCACGGTCCAGAGGCATCTTTCAGCCCTTTCGGCCCAGAACAAGGATTCAGGAAAGAAAAAGAAGAAAGCGGAGGATACAGTCCCCTACTCCCCGTATGATGCTGAAGGAAAGTATATCGGCGGGAACTATGATGTCAAAGTGAACCTCCATGACACAAGGAACCTCCTTTCGTTCCTTGCTCCGGGAGTGTACATTGCCGACAGTTCGACTGTCAGAATAGGCATCGGGGAAGACGGAGACCTTACCGGGAAAGTGGTTTCAAAGAGGATCGCGATGGGCGCGAAGTTCTTGAAGGACGTGAACCTTTCCCTCAACAATGAAGATGATGCCATCAGAGGTGACCTGTCAACATCTGAACTGAACATCTCACCCCTCGATGTTCTGGACGGGAAAGTATCCCTCTACGCAAGCCACAATGACTTCGGAGCCATGCTGGCTTTCGACAACGGTACAGTTCCGGAGAACAAGGGCGAGCTTTACCTGACCGGCAATCTTTCCCGCTCTGAGGAAGACGCGCTCCGGATGGCTGCCCAGTTCATTCCTTCCGGAATATACTTCAACGGAGAACCATGGAACATAGTCTCCGATGAAATCAGGATGGTCGGCAGCGACATTTCGGTTGGCAACCTGATCCTGACTAACTCCGAGCAGTACATCAACATTGACGGAGGCATTTCTCCGACCAAGGCCGACACATTGAGGCTGGATCTCAAGCGTTTCGACATATCGATCGCGGATGCGTTCATACCTTCTTCTCCCGGAATAGCCGGACTCGCTACCGGCAATGCGGTGCTCATTTCCCCGATGAAGGGAGACCTGGGCATTCTCGTCGACCTCACCACCGAATCCACTTCCATAGCCGGAGAGAACATCGGTTCACTCAAGCTCAACTCTTCTTGGGATGATGAGCTCAAGGCGATGAAGATAGCCGTATCCAACGAGTTGAACGGTGAAAACAACATAGACCTCATCGGCAACTACTACACTTCGGACAAGAGCATAGCGGCGACCCTTGATCTCAACAAGTTCCAGATAGGATATTTCGAGCCGTTCATAGAAAGCTTGTTCTCAACGATGGACGGAACAGTGAGCGGAAAGGTGGACATCCAGGGTCCTACGAACAATCTTGACATACGTTCATCCGACCTCAACATTGACCAGGCGGACCTCAGGCTCGCGTTCACCAACGTCCTCTACAAAGCCAAGGGAGCTTTAGGCATTGACTCTGGAGGAGTCTATTTCACCGACGTTTCTCTCGCCGACACCGGCCGAGGAACAGGAAAGGTGACCGGAAAGATCGGATGGGACCACCTAAGAGACATGCTTCTTGGCCTCAGGGTTGACTTCAACGGAATGCAGGTTCTGGACGCGCCCGAAGGACACAATCCTTCATTCTACGGAAAAGCATACGCGAACGGCTCTGCCGTCATTACCGGTCCTTTCAACGCCATCAACCTTGATATCACCGCCACTACAGTGGACAACGGAGAATTCCATCTGCCGCTGGGAGGCAAGGGTTCAGCCAAGATATCCGATCTTCTTATCTTCAAGCAGGAGGAGATTCCGGTGTACCTCGATCCATACGAGGAGATGATGCTTACCGAAAGCAGCAAGTCCAAGAAATCCAATGACCTCCAGGTCAAACTGAGGGTGAACGTCCACTCCGGAGTGGAAGCGCTGGTCGAAGTAGACAAGGACAGCGGAAACGTCCTTACCGGAAGAGGTACCGGCCGAATTGAACTTGACGTGCGTCCCGCCAAGGCGGTATTCGATTTGGGTGGAGCATATAACCTCCAGAGCGGAAACTACCATCTCGATGTCATGGGCATCGCCAAGAGGGCTTTCCAGATACAGGACGGAAGTTCCATCCACTTCGGTGGAGACGTCATGGAAGCCGACCTCGACATCAACGGTATCTACAGGACCAAGGCGGCCATAGGGACACTGATTTCGGACACGACTTCCACAGCTCGAAGGACAATCGACTGCGGAATCTCCATAACCGGAAAACTGAAGAACCCCATTGTGGAGTTCTCGCTCGAAGTCCCGGATATCGATCCTTCCACTCAGGCCAAGGTCTCCAGTGCCCTTTCCACCCAGGACCGCATCCAGAAGCAGTTCCTTGCTCTTCTGGTGACCGGCGCGTTCCTGCCTGACGAACTCGGCGGAGTCAACAACAACTTCGACATGATCGGAAACACCTTCTCCGAAATGATGGCGAGCCAGCTGAGCGCGATACTCCAGGAGTTCAACATACCGGTTGATGTGGGGCTCGAGTACGGCGGGTCCGACCAGTTCGACGTTGCCCTTTCCACGGAACTCTTCGACAACAGGGTGATAGTGAACGGAACCTTCGGCAACAAGTACGGGAACACCACCGGAAGCAATGACGTCGTAGGTGACCTCGACATAGAAGTGAAACTGGACAGGAGCGGAGCCCTCCGCCTCAACCTCTTCTCCCACTCAGCTGACCAGTACACCCGCTATCTGGACAACTCCCAGAGGAACGGCGTGGGTATAACATACCAGAGGGAGTTCAACAACTTCAAGAGGTTCTTGTCCGACATGTTCACTTCCAAGAAGAAGAAAGCCCTTCGTGAAGAAAGCATGGCCGGACGGGATCCTTCGGATGAAAGGATGACCATGGAGATCCGCGAAGAAACTTCTTCCGCTGAAGAAAGGGAACTGACCAAGGAAGAAAAACGCAGATGGAAGGAACTGAGGAAGAACCGCAGGAAGGGTCAACCCGCTGAAGAGGAACCACAGGAAAACATCCAAGAAGATGGACAGCAATAAGGAAAACAGAGGAAGGCTATTCCTCATCCCCTCACCCCTCGGGGATTATGATCCATCGGAGGTCATACCCTCTCCCGTTCTCGAAAAAGCACGGCAGATAAAGACTTTCGTGGTGGAGGAAGTGCGTACAGCGAGAAGATATCTTTCCGCTGCAGGCCTTAAAGGCCATATCCAGGAGCTGGAGTTCCATGAGCTGAACGAACATACCCCTGAGATTGAAGTCGAGAAGATGAGGAGCCTGTTTGACGGGGGGAATGATGTCGGGCTCATTTCTGAAGCCGGACTTCCAGCCGTGGCAGATCCGGGAGCAGTCCTTGTGGCCAAATGCCATCAATGGGGAATAGAGGTAGTCCCCATGGTGGGTCCTTCTTCACTGATGCTCGCCCTTATGGGCTCCGGTCTCAACGGACAGAGCTTCTCATTCGTCGGTTATCTTCCCGCGAAGACCGACGAAAGGAGGAACGCCCTAAAGACTATGGAGAAACGTTCCTCCAGCCTTCGGCAGACCATCCTTTTCATCGAGACTCCCTACAGGAACGACCAGATGCTCTCTGACATCCTTTCCGTATGTCAGGGAACGACAAGGCTCTGCATAGCGGCGGATCTCACGACTGATAACGCCTTCATACGCACCATGACGGTTTCCGCATGGAAAAAGGAAGTTCCTGTAATAGGCAAACGCCCATGCGTATTCCTAATTCTGGCAAGATAAGCACTTTACCACGATAAGATGAAAATCGCCCTTCTCACACTCGGATGCAAGCTCAACTTTGCGGAGACCTCCACCTACCAGAGGGGGTTCGTCGCCCATGGACTTGAGGTTGTCCCATGGAACGAGAAGGCTGACGTTTATCTCGTCAACACCTGTTCCGTTACCCAGCACTCGGACAACAAGTGCAGGAACATAATCCGGAAGTGCCATAGGGTTTCTCCTGATGCCGTGATTGTCGTTACCGGATGCTACGCTGAACTCCGCGGCGAGGAAGTGAAAGCGATAGAAGGAGTCAAGCTTGTATTCGGAGCGAAGGAGAAAAGCCGTGTCGTACCCGATACCATGGCTTATCTGAAGGGCGAGAATCCCGTCCATGAAGACAACTCTCCAAAAGCGTCAATGCCTGAAAGGTACCGTGGAATCTCCTCCACGATCATGGCGGCTCACTCCCAAGGTGACCGGACAAGGTCATTCCTTAAAGTGCAGGACGGATGCAACAACTTCTGCGCTTACTGCACAGTCCCCTTCGCCAGGGGCGAGAGCAGGAACATCCCGATTGCATCCCTTGTTGAACAAGCCCACGAAATAGCTGCTTCAGGTACCAAAGAGATTGTACTCACAGGAGTGAACACCGGAGACTTCGGAAAGACTACGGGAGAAAGTTTCCTTGACCTACTCAAAGCCCTCAATGAAGTGGATGGAATAGAGAGGTACAGGATTTCTTCAATAGAGCCGAATCTCATCACTGACCCGATAATAGAGTGGATCGCATCCGGAACCAAGTTCATGCCCCACTTCCATATACCGCTTCAGGTAGGAAGCGACCTTCTGCTGAAAAAAGTCGGCAGGAGATACACCACTGAAGAGTTCGCCCGGAGGATCGAAACCATCCGTGAAAAGATGGAAGGTCCCGGAAAACTTCCCGTCTTTTTCGGGATTGACGTCATAGTCGGTCTTCCAGGAGAGACTGACGCTCTTTTCGGTGAAACAGTATCATTTTTAAGCGAAAGGATAAGGCCGGCATATCTGCATATATTCCCCTACTCCAAACGGCCGGGGACCAAGGCGGCCACAATGCCTGACCAGGTCCAGGACAGCATAAAGACAGCGAGGGTGAAAGTCCTGGAAGAGCTTTGCGAAAGGCTGAACGCTGACTTCACGGGGATGTGCCGAGGGCTGGAAACCGAAGTCCTCTGGGAAAGCACCTGCCACGAAGGGATGATGTCCGGATACACCCCCAACTACATAAGGGTTTCGGCACCATATGATCCGGAAAAAGTAGGCACGATAGGACCTTTCATAATCGGAGAAGGCTCCATCGGAGAAGAATTATGAAAAAAGGGTTAATTTTTCTGTAATTATTGCAATAACCTAAACCATTTAACTTTATATATTTGCAAAAACACAAAACAGACTTCGATATGAAACGGACTACTTATAAGAGAATATTGCACGGATTCCTCGCCGTGACAGCGGCCATGCTGCTTCCTTCCCTCTTCTCTTTGAGGGGAGCGTCAGCATACGCCCAAGATCCCTCCCCTTCTTCCGAAGAATCCCTCACAACTACCTCTACGGTGTATTACTTCCCTGACATCCAGAGAGACTCTGTGAGACTTTCATACGTTGTCAGCGGAAATGTACGTGACGCTGAAAGCGGCGACCCTCTGCCCTACGTGACGGTCTCGATCCCAGGAAGCCATTTCTCGACGGTCACAAATGAAGATGGAGACTTCACCATCAAGTCAGGTTCCCAACCCCAGAGGATAATGTTCTCCCTTATCGGGTACAAGACTTTGAGCCAGGCACTCACTCAGACGGGAGACAACCAGATCTCAGGACTGAGAGTGAGGATGTCACTTGACCCCATCACTCTAAAGGAGGCCGTCATCATCGCCGATGACCCGTATGAGATTCTTCAAAAAGCGATCAAGCTCATTGAGAAGAACTACCCTTCAGTACCCGAACTTATGGACTGCTTCTACAGGGAGACTGTCCAGAAAAGGACAAGGTACATCTACATCTCTGAAGCCGTCACCAAGCTCTACAAGACTAAATACGGCGACAGGAACACGTTCAGGGACCGTACTGCAATCAGCAAGAGTAGAGTCCTTCTCAGCCCCAAGACTTCCGATACCCTCAGTGTAAAGGTACTTGGAGGCCCCAACCAGTCCATATCGCTGGATGCCGTCAAGAATGAGGATTTCATACTGAATGAAGAGGAACTTTCCCTCTACAGCATCGAGATGGGAAGACCGGTCATGATAGACGGAAGAGCCCAGTACGCGATCAATATAGCCCCCCACGCGGAAACCGACTACGCCCTGCAGACCGGAACATTCTATGTCGACAGGGAGACATTGGCATTCACCAGAGTCGAACTGTCCCTTGACATGAGCGACGAGGAGAAGGCCACCAAAGCCATGCTCGTCAGAAAGCCCGCTTCACTGAGGTTCAGGCCAAGGGAGCTCTCCCTCATGGTCAACTACAGGACGGAGGAAGGCGTGACAAGGATAAGCTACGTAAGATGCACTATGAGATTCACCTGCGACTGGAAGAAGAAACTCCTGCGCGGAACCTCCTTCACGGCAGTCAACGAAATGGTGGTGACGAACCGTCACGAAGGCGATATCGAGCTTATCACCCGTGGAGAATCCTTCAGGGACAATGAGTCGCTCTTCGACAAGTCCGGCCTTTATCTCGATCCGGAGTTCTGGAAGGACTACAACATAATTGAGCCGTCGGAAAGCCTCGAGCATGCTCTCGGAAGGCTGAAGAGGCAGTCTACAAGACGATAATTATATAATATATATAAAGTGGAAGAGAAGGGAAACAGAACGACTTTGACATTCTTAGGAACGGGGACATCCCAGGGCATTCCCATAATAGGATGCAAGTGCAGAGTCTGCACTTCGGGAGACTCCCACGACAAGAGATACCGCGCGAGCGCGGTGGTGAAGACAGGTGGTCTTACCATCCTCATCGACGCAGGACCGGATTTCAGGATACAGATGCTGAGGGCAGGCCTTTGCCATCTGGACGCGATCCTTCTCACCCACAACCATAAGGACCATACCGGAGGACTGGATGATCTGCGCAGCTTAAATTACATTGACCGCAAGGCCGCTGAAATCTACTGCGAGCAGTCTGTCCTGCATGCACTGGAGAGAGAGTACCCTTATGCCTTCGCTAAGGAAAAATACCCCGGAGCCCCGGAATGGCATATGAACATCATCGATGAATCCCCTTTCATGGTCACCCCGCAGAATGACGACAAGAAACTCACTTGGGTGCATGATGTAGGATACAGGTATGAACTTCCTGACGGGACCTTGGTACCGCCAAGTGACCAAGTGGTAACAGCGACTCCCGCAGAAGAGGGTGCGGAAGGGGTCAAGGTCATCCCGATTAGAGGATACCATCATGACCTTCCGGTGCTGGGATTCAGGTTCGGGAAGATAGCCTACATAACCGACATGAGTTCCCTGCCCGAGAGAGAAATGCAGAAGCTCCAGGATCTCGAGCACGTGACTCTCAACACGGTCGGATACAAGCCCCACCACTCGCATTTCTCACTTGACGAAGCGTTGGAACTCGCGGGGAAGATTGGAGCCCGGCACACGTGGCTTACACACCTTAGCCACAACTTCCCCGTCCATGAGGAATTCTGCTCAGAACTGGACAGTTTGTGCAAGGAAAGAGGCATCTCTTCGATCGTACGTCCGGCTTATGACGGCCTTGTCATAGAAGGCTAGCGATACTCTTCCGGAGACCTTACAAAAAACAACAAAATAATGCGGCTGACTCGTCTGAGTGGCCGTTTTTTGTTTGCTTTTCTCACAGATTATCCGTATCTTGTATACTGAAACAACAATACGGAATTCCCTGATTTTGCGCATTAGGCAAACCAAGAGAAGTAACTTTTTAAATCAGGTCGAGAAATGAAAAAAGCGATTAGGGCCCTATCGGTCCTGTCCCTCTATGGGACGATCTTATCTTGTGGGGAGAAAATGTCTCCCGAGCGTGTCCTCAATCTCGAGGACAGTTCATTCACCCTTTCCGGAAGGATATATTCCTGTCCTGCTCTCGAAGACATCAGAGTTACGCCTGAGAGCATCTATTGCTCCTCATACAGGCTGAACCTTGGATTCAGTCCGGATTCGACCGTGAAGGCTTGGTATTCTTACAGCATTTCATCCGGTATAGACACCCTGTCCATAGGGAGGATTGATGCCTTTGTCAACGGCAGATACGCGCTCCACGGCAGGAATCTGGTCTTTTACGACATGGTAATACCGGAAATCAAGCCGTTGCTGAGATTGATCGAAGGGAAGAAGGACTCGTTCAGCGAGCAGGATGTTACAGTACTCAGAAGCGGAGTGTTGAAAGGGATGGACGGCGAAAGAATTGAAACTCTGCTGGAATCCCCTTGCCTCCCTAAAGGACAATACTTGGCAAGAGAGATGGATGGAACCATAAAATAAGCATTACTCACATTTGGCAGAAGTAAGATTTATTCTTACATCATGCCAATAATAAAGTAAATTCATATGGCAAGAACAGTTACAGTAACCCTTGGGCAGCATTATGAGGATTTTATTCGTTCTATTATTGAAGGGGGACGTTTCAACAATGTCAGCGAGGTGGTCCGCGCTGGACTCCGCCGTCTAGAAGAGGACGAGGCCAGACTTGCAGCCGTGCGTGCTGCATTGATTGAGGGCGAAAACAGCGGTGTTGTAGAGGGTTTTGACATGCACTTATAGCTTTTCAAGTCAGGACCTCTCTGATAGCCTCAGGCGACATAGAAACCTGAGGCTATATTTATTTACAAAGGTGCTGTTTAAAGTGCCGTAAAGGGTAAAAAAGATATCCTTTGGGGCAAAAAAGTTCAATAAAAGTAATAATTAAAACGTTTTGCATTGTCTTTTTGACTTTAATACTTATCTTTGCCCTTGCCGCTTGAACAACAAGCTATATTATTATGCTTCAAGAGAGAAAAAGAGGCGGCCCAAGAAAGGGTGCCGGGCGCAAAGCCCAACCGGAATCCGAAAAGAGGGTTGCAGTGACCCTTTCCGTTTCACCGGAATCCAGGAAACTGATGAACGCTCTGCGAAGGAGAAAAATCAACATCTCTCGGGTTTTCGACCAATGCCTTAAAGAATACTGTGAAGACCATTTCATTGTTCCCCTGAAAAAGGATGAGATCAAACCGGGGAAGAAACTTCAAAACAGTGCAGGTAAAGAATCCGAACCCGAGTAGCACTAATCGAATTCAGTGGAGGCGTCCCTTTACGGGGCGCCATCACTGTATCTATTCTCCACTCTTCGCTTTTGCCCTGCACACGTCGCACTGGCCACAAGGAGAGGACTTCTCCTGCCCGAAGTATCTTAGAAGATACTGTGAACGGCATTCGTCATCTTCCCTCACATATTCCTCCATTGCATCCATCCTGCGTTTGAATGCGGTTTTGAGGTCATCATACCTCATGGGCGAGAGAGCTACGTTACCCCTCTCCAAACGGCCATGGTTTATGAACAGGACATCAGAATGGTCCTGGGGTATGTACTTTATGACTTTCTGTACCGAGAGACCGTAAAGCAGTTGACGGAGCCCCGGCACTTGGATTCCCAACAAATCTGAGAAATACTCCTCATCTACCGGGACAGGGAAAGAGAATATCCCTTCGCGCTTTCTCATGAGCGCCTCCAGAAGCGTCGGCATCATAGGGTCGGAGAACTCCACATCATAGAGGTCAGTCCGGTCAACAATGATCTTCACTCTGGTGTTCACGTCCACATCCTCGACATAGGTCCAATGACCTTCCCTTTCGATGTACTTTATCGCGTAATACGCCTGCGTTTCCTTGAGTGAAAACTTCTGACAGAAGTCTTGCAGAGAAAAATGCGCTTGGCACATTTCTCCTCCGCCATAAGGAATACCAAGGAAAGCATGCACTTTCTGGTAAATGTCTTCTATGTAGTCAATCGAAGGGAACGAAGCGTTGAAGATCCTTGTAAGACGTGCGATATCGGTCGGGTTCCAGATCTGCACAGCGTAAGACCTTTTCCCGTCACGGCCGGCTCTTCCGGCCTCCTGGAAATAGGACTCAGGAGAATCCGGCAGGTCAAGATGCACCACGAACCTCACATCCGGCTTGTCTATGCCCATTCCGAAAGCGTTCGTGCAGACCATCACCCTGATCTTTCCGCTTCTCCATTCCTCCTGACGTTTCTGACGGGTGAAGTAGCCCAGACCGGCATGATAGAAAGATGCGCTGATGCCTTCTTCCTGAAGCTTGGAAGCGATTTCTTCAGTACGTTTGCGGCTTCTCAGGTATACGATTCCCGTACCTTTCACTCCCCTGCAGACAGAAAGCAGCTGCTCCATCTTATCATCGGCTTTCCTGACAAGATAGGTCAGATTCGGTCTCGCGAAATCTCCCTGCCGCAGGTTCTCCTGAGAGAATTCCAGCTTCGACATTATATCCTTGGCGACATCAGGAGTGGCCGTAGCGGTAAGGGCTATGACAGGAGCGTCGACTATCTCCCTGAGCCGGGCTATCGCCAGATAATCAGGTCTGAAGTCATACCCCCATTGGGAGATGCAATGTGCCTCATCAACTACAAGAAAGCTGATGTTCATCACCTCCAGATAGGATTTGAACAGAGTGGTGGAAAGGCGTTCAGGAGAAACGTACAGGAACTTGTAGTCACCATAGGTGGCATTGTTAAGGGCAAGGTCCACTTCCCTTCTGTTCATTCCGGCATGGATCGCCATGGCTTTGATCCCACGGTCGGAAAGATTCTTCACCTGATCCCTCATAAGAGCGATCAGAGGGGTTACTACAAGGGCTAGCCCTTCCTTGATCATTGCCGGCACCTGGAAACATATTGACTTGCCCCCTCCTGTAGGCAATATGCCAAGCACATCCTTTCCTTCAAGGGCATCTGTGATGATGTCCTTCTGCATAGGACGGAAAGAGTCGTATCCCCAATATGTTTTCAGTATGTCTTCTGGAGTCATTGATGATGGTGCTTTCTGTCTCTGTAAATAAAACCGGAGATTGTGGAATTGTAAAAACAGCAAATGCCAGATATCTTAGAAATCTGGCACGAAGGCATAAAAAGTTATAGGAATAGTGCCAAATAAGCCGGTATATACCTAACCGACTCTTCATGGGCATAATCCTTTGTATAAATCAAGTATCGGTCGTTAGTTATTCGTGAAGAGAACTTCTTGCAGAAGGCATCCAACGATGCGTGTGTCTTATAGAAAGATGATTTTACCTCGATGGGCATGATCTTCGTGCCTCTGGAAAGCAAAAAGTCAACCTCGTAGTTATGTTTGCCACTCTCCGTGGGCCAGACATGATAGAACAGTTTGTTGCCTGAAGCTGTAAGTATCTGTGCAACGATGTTCTCATAAAGGTAGCCCAGATTGGCCGCCAACTTATCGCTAAGCAAGCGCTCATAAATGATGTTCTCGGTGAACGCCTTATCTCGGAAGGCAAGCGTCACGAAAAGGCCGGTGTCACCAACAAACATTTTGTACCGAATCAGATCTTCGGTACTACCTAAGCCCACATTGGGATCATCGCTGTGATGCGAAATGTTGATAGTCCTGGATTTCTCCATTTCCGATATAAGTTCAACGAAGTCTTCAGCATGAGCTTTGGGGATGACATT
>JAEEGL015391908.1_pt1 | contig 11545 bp, 7 predicted proteins | sample 9134231 | NCBI WGS metagenome assembly JAEEGL01 (sample SAMN16246548, study PRJNA631951) | gut metagenome | biome: gut microbiome; feature: rumen; material: fiber-attached | host: Bos | place: Iran: Karaj | collected 2018-10 | reverse complement strand
TGCGAGGGCGCCCACAACGTCGCGCCCCATGTGGGCGCGTGAATTGAAACAGTAGCACCAGGCCGGATATGGTCGCCCATTTGCGGTCGCGCCCCATGTGGGCGCGTGAATTGAAACGCGGGAATACGGCCAGCCGAAACGATGCGCACCATGTCGCGCCCCATGTGGGCGCGTGAATTGAAACTGGCGCAGGGCAGCGAGAGGGGGAGGGGGTTTTAGTCGCGCCCCATGTGGGCGCGTGAATTGAAACTTCCTGGACGGCGACACGCCGAGCGGCGTGGAGGTCGCGCCCCATGTGGGCGCGTGAATTGAAACAAGGAGAAAACATGAACACAGATCTGCCTAACAAGGTCGCGCCCCATGTGGGCGCGTGAATTGAAACGGCGGTAGATCGGATCGTGCGCCAACGCGCCGGGGTCGCGCCCCATGTGGGCGCGTGAATTGAAACGATTCTGGTGGTCTTGCCATCCGTGAACGTGACCGTCGCGCCCCATGTGGGCGCGTGAATTGAAACGACAGGCGGCGGGCTGAGATGGAGCGCCGCCACGCCCTGTCGCGCCCCATGTGGGCGCGTGAATTGAAACCTGGTTTAAATGCTTATGATGGCAAAATTGTCATGTCGCGCCCTTCACGGGCGCGTGAATTGAAACACCACCCATGCCACTCCAGGCCCACTCGTCGAATGTCGCGCCCTTCACGGGCGCGTGAATTGAAACTTCAAGAAGGCGAAGGTCATGGCGGCTGAAAGGACGTCGCGCCCTTCACGGGCGCGTGAATTGAAACTGCCGCTGGCGCGGCATATCGCTCCGGGCAGAGGTCGCGCCCTTCACGGACGCGTGAATTGAAACTGGCAGGACGCCGCCGAAAGCGTCACCTCGCACGTGTCGCGCCCTTCACGGGCGCGTGAATTGAAACGAGACGACCGACGGCTCGATCATCCCCGTCCAGGTGTCGCGCCCTTCACGGGCGCGTGAATTGAAACAAGCAGACAACAACACTAACAATAGGAGAAAACGAGTCGCGCCCTTCACGGGCGCGTGAATTGAAACAGGATGAAGGCCGAGGCGTCGTGGCGGAGCGTCCCGTCGCGCCCTTCACGGGCGCGTGAATTGAAACGCCGCCAATTCGGCTGGCCGGCTCTCCGTGGCGGTCGCTCCCTTCGCGAGCGCATCAATTGAAACGCGAAGGCGCCGTTTTGCCTTGTGCCTCGATTGACATTTCGCCGGCTTCCTGCTAGTATGGTCGCATGTGGATGATTGACCTATACGAGTGGGCGATTGCCCACCCCGAAGCTGCCGGAGCTATCTCCGTCGTAGCGCTGTTCGTCGTCATCGCCATCCCGATTTCCGCCTGGCGCAGGCGTCACCCCGACAAGGCCGCTGACCTTGACGAATGGTGCGCCGAGAACTGGTGGATGCTCGGCGGCGGCTGATGCCGCCGACGCACTAGCGCAATTTGATATTTATTTCCAAATCTCTTCGGATAGCGCTGTTTCGCTTTTTGCGTCGCTCCCTTATGGCGACAAGCGCCCAGATGACGAGGAACGCCAGGACAGAGATGCCGAGGCACAGCGGCAGGTCTTCGGCGGGGACATTTTCAAGGGTTAGCCATTCCATATTGAACAACTGAATCTTCGAGTCAGTAGTCGGATTTTATGAGAAGCGCATATCTCCTGGCCAGGCGCTCGGCAGCAGCGGAGAGAAGCGGGGCCGCGAGTTCAGGTAGCGGGGTAGGGGATCCGGGCGGCGATGCGCCTTCCACCAGCGCGCCATTGAAATCTCCGGCATCTTCGGCGACTTGGCCGCAGACGAGCGCGAAGGGAACGCCTGAACGCCGCGCCGCTTCGGCAACGGCGCTTGGTGCCTTGCCGAAGAGTGTCTGCGCGTCTGCTCTTCCTTCGCCCGAAACGGCCAGACTACAGCCACGGATGCGCTCTTCGAGCCTGACCGCCGAAGCGACTAACTCCGCTCCCGGAACAAGTCCGCCGCCTAGCGCGGCCCGAATGGCAAAGCCTGTGCCGCCGGCTGCGCCAGCGCCTGGCTCCCCAGAGAGGTCGCAGCCTATGGCCTTTGCCACCGCACTTGCGAAAACGCGCAGCGCGGAGTCGAGTTCCCGAATGAGTCCGGCGCGCTTTGCCGCGCTGGCGGCGGGCGGGCATTTCTGCGGCCCGTAAACGGCGGATGCGCCAGCAGGGCCGCAGAGAGGGTTGCGCACATCGCAAGCGGCTTCGAGTCGGATGCCCTCGAGGGCGCGTCGCGTCGGACCGAGATCCACCGTTGCAACGCGGGCGAGGGCGAGGCCGCCGCGCCCCACCGGCGCGCCTGTGGCGTCGAGAAGCCGAGCGCCAAGCGCCTCAAGAATGCCCGAACCGCCGTCGTTAGTCGCCGAGCCGCCGATGCCCAGGACGATGCGCCGCGCCCCGCGCGCAATGGCGTCGCGGATGACAAGCCCGGTGCCGTAGGTCGATGTTGCGCCCGGATCGCGTTCCTCTGGCCTCAGCAGCGGGAGGCCGGATGCCGCCGCGAGTTCGATCACGGCAGTGCGGTCGGACTGCCGCCAGCCGTATGCGGCGCGGACTGGTCGTCCAAGCGGGTCTTCGGCGTCACATTCTACGCGCTCGGCGCCAGTGGCCGAGAGCCAGGCATCGACGGTGCCTTCGCCGCCGTCGGCCATGGGGATGGAGTCGTATTGCGTGTCTGGTGGGAATACGTGCCCCAGCCCTGCAACGATGGCGGCCGCGGCCTGGTCGGAGGTGAGAGTGCCTTTGAAGGAGTCCGGCGCAACGGCGATGCGCATTGGAGCGGTGGTTTTCATTGGCGCGTGGTAAGACTGTGAAGCATTATACTAGAATCCAGTAAGAGGCGCTACTGCGCCTTGGAGGTTTGGCGCAAGCGCCTTGGAGGTTTGACGCTAACGCGTCTTGGAAGTTTAGAGGTTTGGCGCTACGCGCCCTGGGAGGTTTAGAGAGTTGAAAAGTTGAAAGGTTGAAAAGTTGAGAGGTTGAGAAGTTTAGATGTTTAGATGTTTGACGCTAACGCGTCTTGGAAGTTTGTTGTTAGTGGTTAGTCGTTAGTGGCTCGCATTGTGTGCTCGTCCTATTGAGGAGATTTCCGCACCGTGGTCTAACGAGAATTCCGCACCGTAATCCATTGTTCTTTTGACACGATTCGTGGTGCGCTACTGCGCCAGCCTTTGGAGGATGCTGGGAAAAGAGAAGTTGAGAAGTTGAGAGGTTTAGAAGTTTAGATGTTTGGCGCAAGCGCCCTGGATGTTTGGCGCTGACGCGCCTGGGAAGTTTAGAAGTTGGGAACGGGGAGATGAAAATGTGGAAATGTGAAAGTGTGGAAGCAGCCAACAGCCAATGTGGAAATGGGGGAACAGGGAAACAGGGAATGGGGAGATTATAATGTGGAAATGTGAAAGTGCGGAAGCAGCCAACAGCCAATGTGGAAATGGGGGAACGGGGAATGGGGAACGGGGAAATGGGGGAACGGGGAACAGGGAACGGGGAATGGGGAGATTATAATGTGAAAGTGTGGAAGCAGCCAATGCCAATGTTGCCAATTATCAATGTCGTCACTCGAATTGGGTATTGGGTTTGGGTATTGGCAACATTTTCACATTGGCACATTTCTTTGGCTTTCCGTGTTTCGGCGCGGTAGCGCCAAAAATCGCATGGGGTTGCATTCGGCGCGGAAATACTGTAGAATTATCGGCGGTAGAGATGACGGAAAGCCAATGGTGCACTTCGGCATCTGGCGGCCCGTCCACGAGACCGCGCCGTAAACGGCGTACAACAGGGAGCATCCAAACATGGCCACCACGCTGCTGTCGTTCTTTTTCTTCACGGCGCTCGTCGCTTTCATTACCTGGCGCAAGAGCCGGGGCGAGGACCTCTCCTCGAACAGCGGGTTCTTCCTCGCCGGACGCTCACTGACCTTCCCCTTCATCGCAGCCTCCCTCCTGCTTACCAACCTTTCCACCGAACAGCTCGTGGGCCTCAACGGCCAGGGCTACACCACCGGCCTCGCCGTCATGATGTGGGAGGTCGTCGGCGTCATCGCCATCGTCCTCATGGCGCTCTTCTTCCTCCCGAAGTTCCTCAAGAGCGGCATCACGACCGTCCCGGAACTCCTTGAAATCCGCTTCGGGCCACGCGCCCAGCTCGCCTGCAACATCATTTTCATGCTCGCCTACATGTTCATCCTCCTGCCGATGATTCTCTTCACCGGCGCCAAGGGCATGATGGGCATCCTTGACCTCCACGCCGTCACCGGCATCCAGAACACCACCACTCTTCTCTGGTGCATGGTCTGGCTCATCGGCATCATCGGCTCAATCTACGCCCTTTTCGGCGGACTCCGCTCCATCGTCATCTCCGACCTCCTCAACGGCATCGGACTCCTCGTCGGCGGCTTCATGATCACCTTCTTCGGTCTCTGGGCCTGCGGCGCCATTGACCTCTCCGGCGCGGCGGCCTCCAACGGCGGCTCAATTGTCCAGGGGCTCCGCAACCTCGCCGCCGACATCCCCGAACACATCAACTCCATCGGCGCCGAAGGCGGCCAGGCCCCGTTCCTTGAAATCTTCACGGGCATCGTCCTCATCAACGTCTTCTACTGGTGCACCAACCAGCAGATCATCCAGCGGACGCTCGCGGCCTCCTCGCTCAAGGAGGGGCAGAAGGGCGTCCTGCTCTGCGGCTTCCTCAAGCTCATTGGCCCGCTCTACCTCGTCCTCCCCGGCATCATGGCCTTCTTCCTTTTCAAGCACGGCGCAATCCATCCCTCCTCACCCTCCGTGGTCAACCCCGACACCGGACTCCTGCGCGAGGCCAACGCCTACGGCGAACTGGTGCGCACGGTGCTGCCCTCGTGGCTTGCGGGCTTCTTCGCGGCCGTCATGGCGGGCGCCGTCCTCTCCAGTTTCAACTCCGCCCTCAACTCCACCTGCACGCTCTTCTCGCTCGGCATCTACCGCAAGCTCAAGCCCCAGGCCGACGAACTCACGACCGTCCGCGCCGGCAAATACTTCGGCCTCCTCATCGCCCTCGGCGCCATGACGCTCTCGCCGATGCTGGACTCCGTCGGCTCCATCTTCGCCTACCTGCAGAACATGAACTCCATCTACTTCATCCCGATTCTGGCGGTCGTCCTCGTGGCGCTCCTCACGAAGCGGGCGGGCGAGGGCGCGGCCCTCTTCGGCCTCATCGCCGGCGTGGTGGCCCTCGCGGCCGGATACTTCGTGCTCCCGCACGTCAAGGGCTGCGACATCGTGGGCGCGATGGGCGAATACCACTTCGTCGGGGCCTGCTTCCTCTTCCTGCTCGACGCCATGCTGCTGATCCGCCTCATCTGGCCGCGCGCCGTGCCGCACGAGTTCGCCGACGCCAAGGCGGTCAGCCTCGAACCCTGGAAGGGGGCCTGGGCGGCCGGCATCGCCCTGGTCGCCGTAATCCTCGCCATCTACGCCATCTTCGCCGACTTCTCGGTGTTGCGCGACGCCGCCGGCCACTATCCCTTTGGCCCCTTCCTCCGCCGCGCCATCCCGGCAATCATCCCGACGTTCATTCTCCTCTGGCTTGACCGGCGCCACCAATAGTTCCGGACAGATGATAGAATAGTAGAACGACGAAGGGAATTATGGAACAACTTGGGCAAACAATGCCGACGGAGCCTACGGGCTGTCCGGCGTTCGAGGTGGAGCAGCCGCGCGGCAATGGCGGCGCGGTCGTCCGCGCCGCAGATTTCGGCCTCTCCGAGTCGAACGACCACAACCAGGACGCGATCAACGCGGCCATCGCCGAGGCGCGGCGCATCGGCGCCGCCCGCGTTGAGCTCGCGCCGGGAATATACCGGTGTTTCGACGGCGCCGGCATTTTCATCGAGGGTTTCGAGGACTTCACCTTCGACGGCTGCGGCGCGACGCTTGTATTCCGCCGCGACCACGAGCCGTTCGACCAGCAGGCCGGGCAGCTCGACGGCGCGGCGAACTTCGAGATCAAGGATTGTCTCCGCACTGTCGTCGGCAACTTCAACATGGACTGGGACTGGGAGACCGACCCCCTCGCCACCTGGTGCAAGTGCGTGGGCACTCATGTCGACGAGGCCGACAACGCATCCTACGCCGACTTCGAGCTGGACTCCCCGCACCCCAAGTTTCCGCAGCCGGTTCCCGTCCAGCTGCTGACGCCAATGGCGGCGGACAGGTCCGGCGCCCGCATGGACGGCCAATACGGACCGCGCGCCTACTTCGGCATGAGCCTCGGCCATATCGGCACCAAGTGCGAATGGCTCTCGCCCACTCGCCTCCGCCTCTGGCCATACATCCGCCCGGACTACGGCCACTTTTCCGAGGAGGCGGCCTGGCGCTACACGCCCGAGGCCAACCGCTCCTTCACGAAGGAGATCGACGTCGGCGGCACTTTCACCATCGCGCACTGCTACTATGGACTCAACGGCTTCGTCCTCACCGCCAACCGCCACCTGACCCTGCGCGACATCGACCTCTGGGCCTGCCGAGGATTCGGCGTGGAGACGCGCGGCGCGCAGAAGTTCTGGCAACTCGTGAACTTCAACATCCGCTCAAAGCCGGGAAGGAAGCAGCCCGTCACCTCATCCGCCGACGCGCACCACGTGGCGCAGTCGCTCGGCTTCGGCAAGATGGTCTCCTGCGAGGTGACTATGAACCAGGACGACCACTTCAACTACCACGACCGCACCCAGATCGCCTGGGCGACCGGCCCGCGCACGGTGGAGGTCGTCAACAGCCGCGGCATCGCCTACACCACCTTCAAACCCGGCACGAAGATTCGCCTCCGCCAGGAGGACTTCGCGGACACCGGCTGGATTGGCGCAATCGAGAAGATCGACGGCGAGTTCGTCACCTTCGACCGCGACCTGCCGGCGCAGACGGGGATGCTCTTCGTGCTGATGGACGCCGAGTTCGCGACCGAGAACTTCCTCTTCAAGGACTGCTGGTTCCACGACACCCCCTGGAGCCGCGGGCTCTTCAACGGCAACAACGGCACCTTCGACGGCTGCACCTTCGGGCCGATGGTCGGCCGCCCGCTCTTCCTGCTCTCCTGCTACACCTACACCGTCTGGTGCGAGGGGATCGGCTGCTCCAACATCGTCATCCGCAACTGCCGCTTCGAGAACTGCATCGACAGCCGGATGGAGCGCGGCGCGTGCGCGGCCATCATGTCCGAAATCGCGCTCCCGCCATCCTATGACCCCGAAATGAATCTGCCCCTCACTAACCTGGCGTTCGCGAAGCGCGTGGCGGAGAACAAGGCGGCGGGACGCCAGGTGGAGCCCTCCGGCGACGCTCTGCGGGACATCCTCGTGGAGGGCTGCACCTTCGTGAACCCGCGCGGCTACATCTGGCGCGCCGTCGGCGGGAGCAACCTGATCTTCCGCGACAACAAGCTGGTGTGGGACAGCCCCACCTGCGAACGCCTCCCCTACGCCGGCAAGGTGCGCATGGAGGGGTGCAAGGACATCTCAATTGACAACAAGGAGTTCGTCGAATGAAAAATCAGTTTCCACCTTCAGGCCGACTGCTTGTCGGCTGCAACTACTGGGGCTCTAAGGCGGGCGTCCACATGTGGCGCGAATGCGACTGGGACGAGGCTGCGGTCGAGAAGGACATCGCCGCCCTCGCCGCGAATGGCGTGGAGCTGATCCGCGTCTTCCCGACATGGAGCGAGTTCCAGCCGCTCGTCCGCGAGATGAAGTTCCAGGGCAAGTCCGGACTCATCATGAGCGAGGGAACGGAGGAGGAGATTTTCGACCCGCTCTGGCTCGACCCCGGCGCGATGGCGCGCTTCGGCGCGCTTTGCGACATCGCCGAGCGCCATGGCGTTTCGCTGCTGGTGTCGCTCGTCACGGGCTGGATGTCAGGCCGCCTCTTCGCGCCGCGCATCGTCGAGAACAAGAACCTCATCGCCGACCCCGAGGCGGTGATGTGGGAGGGGCGCTTCGCCCGCGCCTTCGTCCGCCGCATGAAGGACCGCAAGGCGATTGTCGCGTGGGACCTCGGCAACGAGTGCAACTGCATGGGGCGCGTTGAGAACAGCGCCCAGGCATGGAACTGGCTGAGCGCGATTTCTTCCGCTATCCGCATGGAGGACCAGTCGCGTCCAGTCGTTTCCGGGATGCACTCGCAGACCTCGAACGGATTCGGCGTGCAGTGGGAGGGAGCCAACTGGTGGAGCCTCCAGATGCAGGGCGAGTTCCTGGACGTCATGACGCCGCACCCCTATCCGGCCTCATTCCGCATAGAGGCGAACCGGGGGCCGTTCAACTGCTTCCGCAACGCGCTCCACCCCGCCTCGCAGTGCCTCTTCTACACTTCAGTCTCCGGCAAGCCCGCCTTCCCGCAGGAAGTCGGGAGCATGGGCCCGAGGATGTCGCCCGAATGGATGGCCGCCGCCGGGATGCGCCAGCACATGTTCGTCTGCTGGGCGCACGGCCTCGGCGCCTACCTCTGGTGGTGCGCCTTCGACCAGCTGCACCTTGGCTACCCGCCGTTCTCCTGCTGTGCGGCGGAGCGCGAACTGGGAATCCTCCGCGCCGACGCGGGGCGGACGCCGAAGCCGCAGGCGGAGGCGCTGAAGGCATTCCGCGCCTTCCGCGACGCGCTCCCCTTCGATGCGCTTCCCCCGCGCAAGACGGACGCCGTGTGCCTCGTCTCGGAGCGCGAGGAGTTCTACCACCAGACCTTCGGGGCCTTCATGCTATCCAAGGCGGCGGGCTTTGACATTGAGTTCGTAGCGGCCGACTCCCGTGAGCTTCCTGAGTCGGACCTCTACATCCTCCCGTCAGGCAAGGACTGGGACACCTACGGACAGCATACCTGGGAGAGGCTCGTGGAAAAGGCGCGTGGCGGCGCGACGCTGCTTGTCTCGCGCGGCGGCTCGGCCGGCTACTCCAACTGGCTCGAATTCGCCGGCCTTGAGCAGACGACCTACCACAAGGCGCGCAAGGTCGCATTCGAGTTCGAGGGGCGCACGATGTCGTTCGCCGACGACTTCACCGCCGAGCAGAATCCGGTCGATTGCGAAGTCGTGGCGCGGGACTCGTCGGGCAATGTCGTAGTCAGCGCGAAACGCCTGGGCAAGGGGCGCGTAATCGCCGTGAACTTCGCGCTGGAGAAGTGCATCATCGAGCAGGAGAGCGAAGTCGTGGACAACTCCTTCTCCAACGAACTCTGGCGCATCTACGCCTACGCGGCGCGTGAGGCCGGGGTGAAGCGCCTCGTCGCCAAGGACGACCCGCGCCTCGTCCTCACCGAGCATCCCCGCGAGGGCGAGCCCGCGCTTGTCGTCGCCGTCAACACCCACGACACGCCGGTCGAGTGCCCAATACGTGTCGCCGGAAGAGTCGGGCGCGTCTGGAATGGCTCATTCAAGGACGGCGTCCTCTCGATCGGCGGGAACGACGGATGCGTCTTTGAGGTCGCGCCAGTCCGCTGATGGCCTGCTTCAGGCAGGGCATTGCGCTAGGCGCCGTTTCGATGGGCCTTGCGCCATTCCATAGGCGAAAGACCGGTTTCGGCGCGGAAGAAGATGCTGAAGGCCGCCGAAGAGGCGTAGCCGCAGTTGAAGGCGATTTCGTCGATCTTGTCCGAACTGTCGGCAAGCCGCGTCTTCGCCTCCGTCAGCCTGACGGCGCGAATCTCCTCAAGAATCGAATGGCCTGTAGCGGCGCGGAAGCGCATTTCCGCAGAGCGCCGAGAGCAGTCGAAGTCCTTCAGCACATTGCTGGCGGTGAGTCCGCCGCAGGCTTCGCGCCGGATGCGTTCCAGCGCACGCGACACCGCCTCGTCGGGCCTGGTGAGCCGCGTCGTCGAGGCGCGCCGCACGACCCAGAGCGGCAGATAGATTGCGGGGGCGGTTTCGCGTTTACCCGCCACAAGCCGGGCGATCTTCTCCACAGCAAGCCTCCCGCCACCTGCGTAGTTGAATGCAACGCTGGAAAGCGTCGGCACCTGACCTTCGCAGAAGGCCGCGTCGTTGCTGACGCCGATGACCGCGACATCGTCCGGGATTCGCAGCCCCGTCGCCGTGCATGCCGCCGTGATCCGCGCCGCCATGGCGTCGTTGACGGCGAAGACGCCAATCGGGAGCGGCCCCGACCTGATCCAGGAGGAAAGCGCCGCCGCGAAGGCCGCGTTGTCTCCGGCGTAGGCGGTCGGATCGAAATCTTCCATGCCCTCCCCATGCAGCGCCAGCGCCTGCGCGAAGGCCTCGCGCCTCGGTTCGCTCCAGGCGGGGCGTCCGGCATCGCACACATACCCGTAGCGGGCCGCGCCGAAGGCGAGCAGCTCCTTTGCCGCGAGACGGGCCAAGGCGCCCTGGTCCTGGCAAACACAGCGTGTCGGGGGATAGAGCCGGTCATCGGGCATATGGAACCAGACAACCGGCTTCTGTCCAAAGAGCGAGGCGGGCATCGCCCCTTTTGAAATCCCCGATGCCACGATGTAGCCGACCGGATTCCAGAACTTCTCCAGTTCGGCTATTTCCGCCTTCGTCGAGATCGGCGCCGAAACCTGGACGCGCCACCCCAGCTGCGCCGCCGCCTCCCGCACTCCGTCGAGCTTGCGGTTGTCGGGCGCCCGGTCGATTCCCTTGACGAATATCACCGTTTTCCCATTTTCCATGCGACCACTCTACCAAAAGCCGGACGTTTTCGCAATTGGTAAAATCGATTTGCGCAAACGATAATAAGTTTCCAGGTCCGTTTGCTAGAATAATAGGCAGGGAAAGTCTTGCCACAATACAAGCCCGCGTGGGTTCGGCACGGCAGCATCCACAACAACCGGCTAAAGCCGAAAAGGAAGAATACAAATGAATACCAAACGATTCACAACCGCGCTCTGCGCACTCGCAATCTTCGTGACGGGTTCCGCCTTCGGCGCGCCCTCGACGTTCGAAGCGACGACCGATTCCGACAACAACGGCTACAACGGCACCGTGAAAGCCGGAGGCGACGGCTACGCCTTCACGGCGGAGGACTCGGCGAGGTATTACAAGTTCCTTTATCTCTACGACGACCTCCTGCTCGACGGCGCTGTGTGCGCGGGCAGCACGAACTGGCATACGGCCAATATCGGCACCTACGCATCGCACCCCGTCACCGTCACCGTCACGAACGGCGCGCGGATGGTGACGGGAAGCGAGAGGAACATCCTCTTCAGGGGAAAGGGCGGCATGATCGTCGTCTCGGAGCCGACTGACGCATCGTTCGAATGGGGACGCGGTGGCAATATCACGACCGTCCTCGGCAACACCTACCCCAACCAGATTGGCACAGTTGGCTATAACTCGAAGTTCACGCTTTGCCCTGATGTCACATCCGACACCGGCACAAACGACATCCTTCGCCTCCTTGCCCATGGCACGGCGTCCTACCTGTTCGTCAGCAACCAGAACGCCAATGTCGCCGCACGTATCTTGTTTGAAGGTGGCGATCTCCGCTCGATCTATAACGACGCCACGAAGTTCCAAGTTGCCGATGGCGCGAAGATAATCCTTCAGAGC
>JAEEGL015113511.1_pt1 | contig 11545 bp, 18 predicted proteins | sample 9134231 | NCBI WGS metagenome assembly JAEEGL01 (sample SAMN16246548, study PRJNA631951) | gut metagenome | biome: gut microbiome; feature: rumen; material: fiber-attached | host: Bos | place: Iran: Karaj | collected 2018-10 | reverse complement strand
GCGGCCTTCAGCATGGCCAAATGGTTCACGTCATCCCTCCGGCGCGCCGTCTTGTGGTAGAATAGCGCCTCCACAGCGCATTTCTCCCACCGCATCCCCGCCGCCGCCTCAACCGTTGCGCTCTCAGCGAGTTGTTTGTACCGTTTTGCCGCCGCCGCGCGCGCAAAACGCCCTCCCCGCGTCCCCGCGGGGCAGTTGGGCGAAAGGATCCTCGGCGGCAGCGGCAGCACAATCACCACCTTTGGCGCGTCAGGCGCTGGCGTTGCGCAGCTCATCTATCTTCCCCTTCGAAAGCCATCTCGTGGACCACAGCCAGATGCGCCCGCAGTGCTCCGGCGCCGGCCCGAACGCAATCAGCCCCGCGTCCGTCAAGTCCTCGATGTACCCGTCGCGCGCCTTCCTGTCGCGCACCCACTGCGTCTTGCGCGTGAGCTCCGTCTTGCTCATGCCTTCGCTCCCGCAGCCGTCAATCAGCTTGTATATCCGCTGCTTGTCATGCTCCCATCCCGTCTCGGCCACGTTGTTGTGCACCGCCTCGGATAGCCGGTAGATGAGCCATTCCACGAGCTGGCAGCCATACCGCGCCTCGCTCGCGCCTATCTCGATCCCGTCGAAGTTCTCGCCGCACGCCACGATGAGCGCAATCCTCCGCGCGTTCTCCAATGCCTTGCCCCACAGGTAGTTGCACACGTCGCCCGATTTGTCGGCTTTCAGCATCCGCTCGTGCGCCCTGTGCCCGAAGTCCTCGAACACCGCCAGCGCATCCGCCGCCGTCGGCACCACTATCTGCCAGGCGCGCGCGTGCGCGAAGTTCCCCGCGCCCTCCGGCGGCGGCACCGTGCGCGAAAACCACGCCTGCACCAGCGTCGCTATGTGGTCCGGCACGGCGCTCTCCCTCGTGAAGCGGTACTCCGGCCGCGTGTCCGTGATGAACACCAAATTGCGCGCCGTCCATCCGCCTTCCAGCTCTTCGCGCGTCATGTTGTCGAACAGTATCTGCGGGCTCGTCACTCCCCATATGCAGACGCACGGCTGGTCGATCTGGTTCGCAGGCCCGCCGGTCACGCGCTGCTTCCCGATGTACAGCGAGTTCGCCGCCGAGAACAGCTTCATGAACATCGGCACGATTGTCTTCAGGTGCGGCGTCGTTCCCTTCGCCTGGTTGATTGTCCTGAGAAAGTGCCCCACCTCGTCCATCACGAACAGCTTGCTCGGGCTTTCCTTCAGGCAGATCTCTATCGCCGTGTCGCTCGTCACCTCGCCGCCCAGCAGCCCCTCGCACCTCGACGCCTGGATTATCTTCGCTATGCACTTCGCTGCGTGGTCCTTCCCCGCGCTCGAATGGCCGACCCCCATCCCGTACACGTTCGTCCGCCCGTTGCTCTCGTCCTTCACCTTCCGCCCGAACAGCGCCCCGCAGAACGTCAGCGCCGCCCCCAGCGCCAGCACCGGCTGGTAGCATCCCGCGGTCTCGTTCATCCACCGCGTTATGTCCCCGACAAGTCCCGGAGGGTTCAATAGTTCGTCCGGAAGGGCGGTCAAGGGGGCAACCGTTGGCCTCTCGGGCTCCACGTTTGCCCGTTTTTGGGCCAAAAACCCCTCCGCGAGCGTCGCGCCGGCAAAGTCGAGGGCGTCGTCCGCGATGTTGAAATGCGCCTCTTTCAGCAACCATCCGCGCTCCTTCACCGGATGCTTCCGCGCCTCCGCAACCTTCCTCTCGAAGTCCTTTGCGTCGCGCCGGTTCCCCCTGTCCCACGGCGGCTGGCACCGCGGGTTGTAGTCATCCCAGAGAAGCTCGATCGCCTCCTCGTCGCCTAGCTCGAAGCCGACCACCAACGCCTGCGCCGCCCAGAGAAGGGCGTTGTGCCCGCCCATTCCCTGCACCGCCGGTTCGCACTCCTTCAGGTATGCCCTCGCCCGCTCCCGCACCGTCATCTCCCCGCCCCCGCCGAAGCTCGCCGCCCCTCCGCCGCTGGCGGAGCGAGCGCCAGCGAGTGAAGCCGCGGCCACCTCCCACGGCATTGCCGCCGTCTCGGCGCGCCTCGGCGCCGCAATCCTCTCCGTCGGCCGCATGCTGTCCGGATACGCCACCATCGGCGCGTCGTGCATCACGTACTCCTTCCCGTCGATCACGCTCGGCGCCAGCACAATGTAGTACCCCGTCCCCCGAATGTCTATGCCTGGCATGAAGCTGTTCTTGTTCTTCGGCGGCTCGTCGCCCTCGCCCAGCCGGTACAGGAAATGGCACCCGCCGCTCGGCGTATCCTGGCGGCACGTCTCCGGCAGCGTGATGTTGTGCCCCGCCAGCGACGCGAACCCGTCCACCCCGTCCTTGTGGCCCACGTCCACGTCCACCACCCACACGCCGCTCGGCTCGCCGCATGCCAGCCCCACGTTCGCGTCCGGATGCACCTGCCACCAGCTCCGGATCGTGTCCGTGTTGTCCGTCGCGTCCTTCACGCCGTTCGTGCCTGGATACGGTATCTTCGTGTTCGCCTGCAGCGGGAACACCTTCCACCCTCGCGCGGCGTACTCCAGCGCCGCGTCAATAACCTTTGCCATCGGTAAGCCCTCCTTCTAAAGTGTAGCCTGTGATCTCGAAATACTTCCCGCGCCTCACCACCGTTATCGCGTGCGTCACGCTCTTGATGGCGTATCCGAGGAACATGTCGCCGAGCGCCTCGTCCACCGTCATGCGCTGCCCCTCGGCAAGCCCGAACCTCCTCCGCCACCACTGCTGCGCCTTCGCTCCGGCGTATCCCTCGTGGTCGAGGCACACCCACTCCCTGAACGTCCTCATCCCGCACCGGTACGTCACGCAGAGCGAGTCCGGCGACCCCACCTTCGAGTGCCGCGTAGCTATCACGTCGTCCACGTCCAGCGTCTCGGGCTCCGTGCCGAGGATCGCCAGCCGCGCCGCCTCCGCCTCGTGCATCTGCCTGTCGCGCTCCGCCGCCTCGCGCTCCTCGATCACCTGCTTCGGTATCTCCCATCCGCAGTGCGGGCATACCCTCACGCCCCTGCTGAACACCTCCCTGCACCGCTGGCACACCTCCACGCGCACGTGCCCCGCGTCCAGGCAGTCTATCGGCCCGTGCGTCTCGATGCACCTCGCGTAGTCCAGTATCAGGCAGTCCGTCTTGTCGGGGTGCATCCTCAGCCCCCGCCCTACCATCTGCGCGTACAGCCCCTTCGAGAGCGTCGGCCTCAGCAGCACGATCCCGTCCACCTGCTTCACGTTGAAGCCCTCGGTGAACACATTGACGTTGCACATGTGCCGGTACCTGCCGTTCCTGAAATCGTCCACAAGCCTGTCGCGCTCCGCCGCCGGAGTGTTCCCCGTCACCACCGCCGCCCGCTCGCCGTGCATGGCCAGCGTCCGCGCAACGTCCTCCACGTGCTTCACGTCCACGCAGAACCACACCGTGCACTTCCTTCCGGCCAGATGCCTCAGCGCGCTCGCAACCGTTCGCGCCACCAAATCCCCGCTGCGCATCGCCTCGCCCAGGCTTTTCTGCTGGTAGTCCCCGCCGCTCTTCTTCACGCCTGCCAGCTCCGGCTCGTCCTCGCCCCACTTCGAGCGCAGCATGCAGAGATACCCTTGCCGGATAAGGTCTCCCACGTTCGCCTCGTAGCAAATCTCGTTCAGTATGTGGTCCTTGTGGCAGATCGGCCCGCTCCCCAGCCGGAATGGCGTCGCCGTGAACCCCACAACCCGCAGCTTCGGGTTTGCCAGCTTCGCTGCCGCGATGAACTCCCGGTATTTCCCCTCGCCCCTAATCGGTATCCGGTGCGCCTCGTCCACTATTATGGCGTCGAACTTGAACTCCCCGCCTCTCTTATATATGGAATCTATTCCGGCAAAGAGCACGTCCGCGTCCTCGTCCTTCCTCCCCAGCCCCGCCGAGTATATCCCCACCGTCCACTCCCCTAAGAGTTGTGTCCCTACAATCCCCGCAAACTCCCCGTAGTTCTGCTCCACCAGCTCCTTCCGGTGTGCCAGCACCACGCACCGGAAGGGCGGGTAGAGCCGCTTCCATCCGTCGATCGCGCTCGCCATCACAAGGCTCTTGCCGCTGCCGGTCGGCAATACCACGCACGGGTTCGCCTCGCTCGATTTGAGAAAGGTGTCCAGCGCCTCGATCGCCTCCCGCTGATATGGCCGCAGCGTCAGCATCACCACCCCAGCTGCCTGAGACGGGCAAAGAGGTTAGCCATTTGTCCGCTCCGCTGTGGCGTAGGTGAATCTGCGTCCACGAAACAACTGCTTGTGCCACTTTGTGTCGAGGAACTTCCGCGTATGCGGCTCTCCGTTGGCTGGGTTGAATTGAGTAGAGTTTGAGCGGCGACGCGCCATTCCCTGTCTTGTTCTTGGGTATTTCATTGTTCTTCTCCTTTCTTCTTCGCCCTGTAGTATGGGCGCATTTCCACCATTACACTTTTCGGTTTGACGCGAAAATCTGGAACCCTTTCGTTCCACAACATAACGCCCATTTCCATTTCCAGCATCTTGCGCGAGTACGCCCACACAAGTTTTTCGCCGTATAGGACATTCAAGATTCCTCCAAGATGATACGGCGGGAGTTCCAGATTGGGATTCCCGTGGAATAGATAGCCGCCGTGCGGTGCGTCACTGTACAGCACCCATATTGACTGCTTCTGTGTTGTGTCTTTCATTCTCACTTTGCTCCTCCTTCCTCTGCATCCGCCTCGTAGGGCATCTGCGCCCACTTGCACATGCAATGGCATTTGTCTGGACTTGCTATGCACGGACATTTCGGGTCGCACATTCCGTTGATACTGCCTGAGTTTCTTACGCAGAAGTTGTAGAATCTCTCCGCCTGCTCCTCCGCCGTACCCACGTCGCAGTTGCGGAAAGGAAGGGCACGGGCGGTTTTGGCGAGGTTGTAGATTATCAGCCTCTCTTCGCTTGTTATCTGCCCCTTCTTGCCGTCGCAGATGTCGGCAATATCCGCCAACGCCTCGCGCATCGCCGCCGCGTTGCCAACAACGCAATTTTCAGATTTTTGCGTTGAAGCCTCCGATGCCGCGTTGCCCTGCTTGTGGCGCGATGCTTCCACAATCCCGCCAGCCGCAAGCGCATTCGCCTCAATCTCGGCTTTCTCGCGCTTCCAAGCCGCCTCAAGGCGGGCGGCGAGGTCTGCGAGGTCGTAGCCATAAATTGACACATGGCAGCGAATCCATGCCACGATGTCCTCAATCGTATCACTTGCCATCGCCAGCCTCCTTTGTCCTTATCGGCAGTATCAGCAGCTCCGCCTCGTTCCTGTCGTCCTTGCTGAAGCACTTCACCCTCAGGCCGCCGTCGGCATCGCAGTCGCTTATCTCGACGCGGAGGGTCTTCCGGGCGAACTCTTCGCTGCCGTCGTTCTCGTCCGGGTCCTCGTGGCACCATTCGGCAACGGAGCGGCACCATCCCCTGACTTCCTTCTCGATCTCGGCGCACTTGATGTGCACGCCGTCCCAGAAGTCGTCGAACGCGCCCTGCACCACGATGCAGTGACCCTTGCTCTCTCGCCAGAATGCGCTGTTGGTCGGTATCTCCGCGAACGCCCTGATCTCGTCAAGCAGCCATTCCGCGTGCTTGTTGAGGTCCTTCCGGCCCCAGCGCCGATATGCGACAATCTCGGTCGTCAGCGTCATTCCGCCACCTCGCTCTCCCTATGAGTTTCGCTCCTATCCTTCGTCTCGTCCACCACGGCGTAGATAACCTCGCCTTCCTCGAGCTCCTCGTCCGGCTCATTCGGCGCCCAGTGGGTGCCGCCGCAGTACGGCAGGCCGTCGCACTGGCCGTCATGCGCGCACGTCGCACATACCTTCTTCACCGTTGCCATCATTCGCCTCCCAGCCGCAGGTACGGCATCCGCTCCGCGATCTTGCGGTCGTACTCCGTCACGTAGTTCTTGATGCCGTCCAGCTCGTGGTACGGGCATTTCTCCCACGGGCATGCCAGGCAGTGCTCGCCTTTCTTCGCGTCGTCCGGCCGCACGGCGTCCTTCGCCTTCGACATCTCCTTCGCATGCGCGCAGTACACGCACCCGCGCCCGCGCTGCTCCTTCTGCGTCACCGCTCGCATTTCCCGTCCTCCCTGTCCTTGCGCCCGAAGCGCACCTCCGCCCAGTGGGCTATGCATGCCCCGATCCCGCAGCACGTTATGCAGAGCATTATCAGCCCGCCGCCGCTCATCGTCACCTCTTCCATTTCCTTCTCCTTTATTAGAATGGCGTGTCCGCCTGGACTATCGCCTTGTCCTTCGCCTTGTCCACCATCATGTAGATGCCGTCGAACGCGATGTATTCCACGTTCCCGTCCATCTCGCGTGCGCGTATCTGCCAGTCCCTGCCGGCCATGAACGCGCCCAGCTCCTTCACGCTGCCCTCGAACAGCGGCGGTATCTCCTTGTAGTACCTTTCGAGCATCGGCTTGATGGTCAGCTGCCCGACCACCCTCGAACCCTCGCACACCTCCTTTATCTTCTGCACCGCCCCGTGCTCCAGCGGCGCGCGCCCTATGTTCGCAAGCTCCTCGCTCGTGAACATCCCGTTTGCCGTCCCGTTCGTCACCAGCTTCTCGCCGATCCTGAACGTGATGCTCCGTTCCGTCGCCGTCTCGATGCCGTCGCAGTCCACCAGCGCCGGCAGGGCGAGGTGGTCGGCGCATTTGCAGTCCGCCCCTATCGTGCACGTCTTGCCCAGCCGGCACTCCCACCGCGCGCCCTCGCCCTCCGTCACCGCCGATGCGTGGCAACAGCTCCGGCAGTCGTGCCACGTCCCGATCCGGCTGAACACCGCGCCCGTCTCGTGCCAGCACACCGCCTTCGCGGGGCACATCTGGCAGCGCCAGTCGTCGCGCCGCGTCGCGATCCTCTCCGCGAACGGCTCCCTGATTATCCTCTCGGCGCGCACCATTATCGCCTTGAACGCCTGCGGGTCGTAGTTCACCCGCTCCATGTACAGATCGTCGTTGTCCTTGTCCACCGCCATGTACAGCGCCCGCGTCAGCTTCATCATCCCCATGTACACCATCATCTGCGCCAGGTGCATCGGCTTCGCGCCCGCCACGCCAGTCCGTGCCAGCTTCCGGAAGCTCGTGTCGCTGTGCGTCTTGAACTCCGCCACATGCGGCGTCTTCGGCGCGTCGGGCAGGCCCTGCACCACCGCGTCGAGGTGCCCGCCGAAGTGTCCGCCCAGCGCGCTCACGCCGAACTGCTGGCCGTCCTCGCCGCGGTCCCACACCTTGCATCCGATGCCACGCAGCTCCGTGATGAACATCTCCTCCTCGCGCCGCCCGCGCTCGAACAGCCGGTACATCCGCCCCTCGAACCGCTCCCTGAACAGCCCGCGGAAGTGCAGCCAAAGGTAGCGGTCGCACTCGTGCCCGACTACGCTCGCGCCCAGGTATCGCCTCGGCGCTTCGCTCCTGCCTCTCTTCGCCCACCATTCCCAGATGCGCGAAAGCGTCTCGCTCTCTATCTTCAAGTCCATCTTTCCCTCTGCTTTCCTGGATGCCGCTGTTCGCTTCCGCGGGCGCGCGGCTCTCCCTACCCGTGGAAGGGCTTCCTAATTCCTCTCTCGATGCCAGATGGTTTTGCAGTGCGCGCTTCGCGCGCACGTCATACCTTCAACGTCACGCTGACCTTCTTCGGCGTCACAGTCACGTGCGCGCTCGCGTCGTGCCATTCCGGCGTGTCGGCGGCCCTCGCCGCCTCATACGCCTTCACGTCGATCTCCCACTTCGCCGGTATCTGCTTCACCAGCGTCGGGAAGTGCGCCGCAAACTGCTCCGCGTCGTCGATCTTGTACGTGTTCGCCCGCTTCACCGTCACCTTCATGATGCCGGAGTCCACGGTCTTGCTGCCGTTCTCGTCGGTCGGGACGAGCGCCGCGATGCGCTCCTCGATGGCGACGCGCGCGGCCTTGGCCTGCTCCTCCGCCTGCTTGGCGGTGTACAGCTCCTTCACCAGCTCGGTGAGCCTCGAATCAATCTCGTTGTTCGCCATGCTTCACCTCACATCCACGGCAGCTTGCCGCCCGTTGTTCCGTTGCTGTTCGCCGTTGTCCGTGCGGCTCCCGCATGCAGTGGTGCGCTATCCGCCGGTACCCCGCCGCCAGCGAATGGAGCTGCGGCCCCCGCACCGGTGCCAGCGAAGTTCGCCGTCCCTCCGCCAGCGGAATGAGCGCCAGCGAATGAAGCGGGCGCCGCGCCTCCAACCGCGCGGAAGTCCTTCACCTCGTTGTCGGGGTCGCCGTTGTAGTTCTTGCCGATGGCAACCTTGATCTCCACGACCGCGTCCACCAGCTCGGCGCTGTCCTTTGCCAGCGGCTTGCCAGCCGCCATGCACAGCTTCGCCAGCTCGCGGCGCCCGATCTGCTCGGCGGTCTTCGCCTTGCGCGCGGCCTCCTCGCTCCCGTCCCTCGGCTTCACGAGAAGGTTGATGTTCTGGAACACCTTCCTCCCCGCGGCCTTCGGGCCGGTGATGCGATAGACGACCTTCAGCATCTTGCCGCCGGCCTTGCTGTCGCGCACCATCGGCTTGCCGTCGGTCGGCTGCTCGATCATGGCCTGGTACCAGCCGGGCTCCACGGGCGCGTATTCCTCGGCGGCCTTGGCCGCCTCCTCGCGGGCGTTCCAGCCGCCCCCGAATATCTCGTCGAACTCACTCATTTCATTTCTCCTGTTGTTTTGCGTTATTCAAATCCTTGCCCGCTGCCAGCTTTGCCAGCTCCTCCTGCACCGCCGCCCAGCTCAGGTCGATCTGGTATGGCAGGTGCCCGTAGATGCCGCGTCCGCCGCCAGGGTGTTTGCTGCGCTTCTGCGTGTACAGGTAGCGCCGCCCCGCGTCCACGTCCACGCTGCGCCGGTGCTGCTGGCCGAACTTCTCGCCGTCCACCTTGCTCACCGCGTCGGGCGTCTTGGCAAGCCAGATGGCGTCCGCCCAGCGGAATATCAGGTTGCTGATGATGTCGGGTATGTCCCACACCCACGCGTCGAACGGGTCCTGGTCGGGCGAGTTCACCGTCTTGGTCTTCACGTGGCCGATGAGGATGCTTGCCATGTTCTTCTTCTCCCTCAGTGCCGTGAAGCCCGAGAGCAGCTTCTCGAAGTACCCCACCGCGATGTTCGGCCCGCGGTTGTACCGGTCGTACTCCTTGTCGGCCTTCAGGTCGGGGTTGTCCAGCTGCACCTTCTCCTTCACGCGCCGGTAAAGCGTCGATACGCTGTCCATCACCACGGTCGAGAAGGGGTGCTCCTGCGTGTACAGCGTGCCCAGCGCCTCCATCACGTCGTCGAATGTCTGCGCCACGGGAAACTTCGGCACGGGTATCGCGTCCGCTCCCTCCTCGCCCTTGACGCTCACGACGATCGGGTTGTTGAGCCCGTACTCCACGATCTGCCCGTTCTCCACGCGGCTCCCGCATGCGAAGGTTGTCTTGCCGATCTTCTCCACGCCCAGGAGCACGATGCGCGGCGCGCGCGTTATCGCCTCGTTCGAGATGCTCTTCAGGTCAAACGCCATGCTGCACCTCCCCGTCCTTTTCTTGGCGCCGTGCTTCGCCTTCGCCGCAAGCATGGGCGTGCGCAAACACGAGCGCGAGGGCCCCCACGCAGCGCTTCATGTAGCTGTCGCTGAACGGGTCCTCCCCGAACTGCGCGGCGAGGATGCACACGGACGCAAGCGCGGCCATGATCCCGTCCTCCATCAGGCCGAACTCCTTGGCGGACTTCTCCCCGAGCTTCGACTCTCCGGCCGCAACCTCGCCCTTGAGCCTCGTCACATATCCATGCATCATCCGCATGGCGCCGACCGCCACCATAAGCGCGCGATCGACCTCCTTGTACGACACAAGCACGTCGGGCTTGTTCGTCTGCGGCGTCTCCGCCGTGTCACCGATAATCGGTATCATCTTCTTTTCTCCTTGTTTTGTGTTGTTGTGTTGTTGTCAAATCCTCGTGCCATCCTCGGCGCGATCTCCTATGTATGCGCGTATGCGTGCGCGCCATCCTCGGCGCAGCTCTCTCCTATGCGTCTTGCTCTTACGCCCAGCAGCCTGTCCGCCGCCTCGGCGTTCCACCGGCGCATGTTGCCCACGGTGAAATGCTCGATCAGGCGGATGTCCAGCGTGCCCGCGCCGCGCGAGGAGGGGCCTTGCTTCGCCATCTTCCTCACCAGCGACACGCTCACGCCGAGCATTTCCGCAAGCTCCCTGTCAGTGTAGAACCACTTCATCCCTGCCATCCTTCTGTGCGGCGCACACCCTCCGGACTATCGGCCTTACCAGCGACGCCACAAGCGCCATATACTGGTCTTCCGTTTTCGGAAGGTCGGTCTTCACGTTCTTGTCTATGGCCTCCATCAGCCATGCGACGCGCTTCCCTATGTCCGGCAGTCTCATCTATCTGCCCCCCCGTTGCGTGCGCCGCCATTCATGGCGGCGACCACGTTCACCACAACCTCGTCGAGAAACGAGCTCATCGACTGGCGCCTGCGCTCCGCGCGGTCGCGTATCGCGCGCTTCGTGTGCGGGTCAGTCCAGAACCCCACGAACACGCGCCTGCTCCTCTTTGCCTTTGCCATTTCCTTTTCTCCTCTTTGGTATGCTATCAAGTGCTATCACCTCGACGGCACAAAAAAAAGATTGCCTACGCACTCCGTCTTCGAAAGCAGGTCGGCCATCGCCTCCAGCGTCGTCATGCCGTTGTCGGCGGCGTACTTCCTCACGCGAAGGGCGGTCTCCGGCGAGAGGGCCTTTGTCCTGCTGTCTCCGGTGTCCACGTCCCTGATGCTGAGCGCGAGGGTTGTCGGGCTGTCGAAGTCGAGAAGGGTTATCTCGTATCCGTTCACTTCCGTGCCTCCTTCGTATCTTCGAGATCGACGACGGCGTGTATCGACTTCGCCTCGCGTATCTTCTCGTTGCGATGGACCTCTGCCGCGATGAGCTGGTAGTCCGTCGAGGTCAGGACGACGTTCCTCACGCCAACCTCCATCGCGGAGATCATCGCCTCGCTGATGCGAATCTTCTCCACGAACGTCGGCTTCTTTCCCGGCTTGACGCCGCAGAGCCGCTCGTACTTCACGCAGAGCGTGATGGGAAGCCCCATCGCCCTCAGCCTTTTGTTTATGTCTCGTGCGTTGCCTTTCATGGCCTGTTCTCCTTTTGTTTCTTTGAAACGGCGCGTAGTATATCATAAAGCGATAGCAGGTGCAAGCACTTTTTTAAAAAAATTTTTTCATTTATTTTCGGTGCGTGTTTTGGTATAATCCCATGCATCATTAAAAGGCACTTTCGGTGAAGGCGTGTGCTGACAAAGGTGCTGACAATCCATGTTCGAGGTACGTTGTATGCTTTATAGTTTGACAATTGTGCGCGCTATGCGCCCAATGCTTGAAGCGACACTCGCCTCCAGCGATTTGTAAACCGCTGGTCGGGGGTTCGAATCCCTCTGCCGGCTCCATCGCGGGAGGTGCATGAATAAAGGGTGAAACGCACTTCGCACGAAATGAAGAAGGACGGAAAAACATGAG
>JAEEGL015070811.1_pt1 | contig 11545 bp, 8 predicted proteins | sample 9134231 | NCBI WGS metagenome assembly JAEEGL01 (sample SAMN16246548, study PRJNA631951) | gut metagenome | biome: gut microbiome; feature: rumen; material: fiber-attached | host: Bos | place: Iran: Karaj | collected 2018-10 | reverse complement strand
GTAGTCGAGGATCTCGACGAGCGGCGTGTCCTCGGCGTGGATGGTGAGCGTGGCGCCGCCGAGATCGCCGTCGGCGACGATGTTGATGCCCTCGGTGGCGGCGACCTGCTCGGCGAACGCGGCGAGGTCGACGTTGTCGAGGTGCACGGTGACGTTCTTCTTGAGCGCCTCCTGCATATTGGTGGGGGCGGAGCGGATGGAGGAGACGTCGCCGCGGATGTTGCGGCGGGTGCGGTAGGTGGCGGGGACGATCTCCTGCTCGGAAACCTCGGTGGCCATGCGGTCGGCGCTGATGGGCGAGCGCGTGTCGGCGGCGCTGCGGCGCGCCTCGGAGAGGGCGCGCATGATGTCGGACTCAAGCTCGACGAGACCGGGCGAAAGCGGGTCCTTGCGGGCGATTTCGCAGACCGCGACGATGGCGTCGGAGAGGCGTCCCTGTTCAAAGAGGTCGCGCGCGCGAAGAAGGGCAGGGGAGTACGCCTTTTCGGCAGTGGCGTCCGCCGAAGGGGTCGGCGAGACCGCGCATCCGGTGGCGAGCAGAATCGCAACGAGAAGCGACACGGGGCGGAGGCGTGGCAGAACGTTCATGGTACGGGTGGACTCGGAATGGAGTGTGTGTGACAGGGCCGATGCGACGGGGCATGGCTTCCCTGGCCGCAAAGCGTACCACGGATTCGCCCATGAGCCAAACTTCGCGTTCGGCCTTGCCTTTCCCTCGTAGGCGAGATCAAGGACAAGAAGGCTTCCTGGTAGACTCCCCATTGGATTCCGCGAAATCCATCGCCCAGCGCCAGTCGTCTGGCGAAAGACCGTGCGTTCCCGTGCGGCGGACGTAGCCGAAAGGGGGGCTCGCGAACGCGGCGTCGTAGGGCGCAGGCCATTCCTCGAGGCCGAGCCCCCTGCCCGCAAGAACCTCCCACACGGGCGAGGCGGCCTTGGCGGCGAGCCATTCGCCCCGCGGGTCGAACCACTTCTTGTGGTAGCACTCCAGCAGCAGCGCCCTGGGCGCCACGCAGGCGAGGAGCAGATGCTGGTCGAAGGGCATCTCCCGCTCGCGTCCGGCCCATTTCCACACGCCGGGGCAATACCACCATGGGAACAGTAGCCGCTGCGCCGCGAGGTTCTCGCCGTAGTCGCGTTTCATCAGCTGGACGCCGACCGCGCCCGTCTGGTTCGCGACGCATGCCGCGAACCGTTCGTCGAACGCCGCCGCGAGAAGCGCCGCCTTGCCGAGCCGGGAGCTGCCGATCACGGCGCACCGCCGCGCGTATACTCCGGCCCCTCCTGCTTCCAGTACAGCGCGCCCCCTTCTCCTGCCAGGGCCATCGCCCGAATTTCCTCGTTGAGGGCGAGGCAGGCGCCTCGCCCAAACTCCGTCTCGTCGTTGCCTTGGGCGATTTCGAGAAATCGCCCTTCTGCAAGCGGCTGCAAATACCGCGAATCGGGCCGGTGGCGCATCGGCATGTACGAGGGCAGAATATGGACGAACCGCGCCTCGTGGTTCGCAATCAGCATGTCGCGCACGGCGACTTCACCGGGGCTGATGAAACCGGAAACCACCACAAACCCCGCGCGGACGGCGTCGCCGATGCGCGAAACCACATGAGGAATCTCGCCGACGGGAACCTTTCGAGAAACCCGCAAGGAGAGCAGTTTTGTTTCGGGGGAAAGAAGCCCCGTGTTGCCCATGCCCTTCCAGAAGTCGTCGGCATCGAGGCGTGGCGAGTCGAGTGGCTCATGGATGCGCATGTACTCGGGCTGGTTGTACATGAGCTCGTACTTGAGGGGGTTGTAGCGGATGTATCGCGTGATGGCATCAATGAATCGGCGCGAGACGCAAATGCGGTCGTGGTAGCCTTGCTGCCACAGTGTCGAGAGACCGTGCATTTTCCGCGCCAGAGTCGTGGTGTAGGTCTTGAAGCGCCGCATGGCGGCGCCGAGGGTTTGCAGGGGATCGGCCAGACCTGGCTGGATGCGCAGGTTCATGTGGAGGTGGTCGGGCATGAGCACATGCTCGAAGAGGGCGATGCCGGGATTGAAGCGCGGAATGGCCTGCATCGATTCAAGAACGAGTCTTCCCAACTCGGAGAGAACAACGGCGGCATTCTCCACGCGCCCGAAGAGGGCTTTGCGAGGATCTGTCGAAATGGTGATGAAAAGGGAAGCTCCGCGTGAGTAGTCGTAGCCGTGGTACCGGCGGTAGTAGGTGACGGGCTTTTCCATGGGGCAAGTGTAGCACACGCGGGGCGGAGCGTCTACGCGGGCGGAGCATTTACGCGGGCGGAGCATTTACGCAGGACGGAGCATTTACGCGGGACGGAGCCCGCGAATCAGGATGTTTTTTCTTGAATCGCGGGCTCCGCCCCGCGTACCCCATCCTGAATCGCGGGCTCCGCCCCGCGTATAGCGGAGGGAGAAGGAGTCTTTCATGGGAGGCGGGAAACCTCAATGGCATCGACCAAAACACGATCAGAAGCCCTTTGAATGCCGGGCGGAGGCTGCCTTGCCGCCGAAAACCACACAATCGCCCAGTCCGACGGGCTCGGTTCCCAAGGGCATCACGATGCAACGTCATAGCGGTTCTCCCAGCTTCACTGTTTTATGACTTCCAGCAGTTGTGCGGAAATGGCCGCCGAGGCGCGCTATGCCGACACCGTAGAAGATGACGCGGGACTTGTCTGGAAAAGGTGCTGGGGAGACCATGTCGGAAATCTTTACGCCAAAGCTGGCAAACGGTAGAGATGGCGAGAGCCAAGGCCCAGCGCGGCGACGACATCCGGGCCAAGGCGAGGCACGATGTCGAGGCTTTTCGGGTGGTGGGCATCGCTGGCGAGATAGAACCGGCAGCCTTCATCCTTGGCCATCAAGAAGAGGCGAAGGTCGTCTTCCCGTGAAACGTCCGGACGCCCGAGGTTGGTCGAAAAGCATGACAAATTCAACTCGATGCCGGCGCCGAGTCGCGCATAGCGGCCCATCGCCGCGCGGAAGCGGTCTTCGGGTACGGCACGAAGCGTGGCCCCGAGATTGCCGTTCCGGAACATGTGCGGGCAGTTGAGGTGCGCGATACCGACCTTTTCCCACGGCAACTCCAATTCCAGCAGCGCTTCAAGCCGCGCCATAAGCAATTCGGCGCGCTGTTCAGGCGTGTCGCATTCCTTCGGACGAACAAATCCCGCCATGTGGAAATGGTTCGGAGGTATGACTATGAATCCGAAACGGCCGTAATGCTCCGGCGCAAGGCCGAGAATGCCCTCTGCGGAGTACTCCGTTTCGCAGCCGAATTCGAGGCGGACGCCATCGTCATCCGGCAAAGGCAGATCGGAAGATATATGCGCAAGGTCGTATCCTTCCAAATAGGTGCCTTGGGAACCAGAAACGTATGGCGCGTCCCAGAAATGGTCGGTGAAACACTGCGCCACATAGCCGAACGCCTTGGCATGAGCCAAGATGTTGACGATGGTCTGCCCCGGATCGTTGGAGCAGCCGGAAAGATGTGTATGGCAATGAAGATCGTGGTCTATGGGAAACATATCACACAATTTTACCGTTCCGCCCCGTCCAAGACAAGCCCTGCCAGTTCCTCCGTCGCGAAAACCGGTGTGGCGCGACCACCGATTCGGAGCGTCACGTCTTCTTCGGCATTGACATCAACCGACCAGAGTCCCACGCCCTGTTCGCCTTCAAGCGTGGCAGCAAGCGTCTGGGACGGCATTGAGGCCACGGCATTCCCCATGGAGTCGAGCAGCCTGGCCGCCGCAGGCTCCTGTGGCACGATCGACACAAGCGTCTTTCCCTCGCCGTCCGGCACCGAGAACCATAGCCGACGCTTTTCGCAGAACAGGCCAACCGGCGTGTCCGCGAGCAGCCCCTGCCCTGGATATGGCGAAAACACGGAGACAGTCGCGTTGAGACGCGCGTCGATTTCGAAACGGCGGAGGTTCCTGTCGGATGTTCTGATTGTCACCTTCTGAATGGCGTCGGTGATGCTGAACATGCCCAGATCGGTGCCGTTCATGTCGCGCATCTGCACGGGAATCGGCTTTGGCCTGTAGGTGCCGATTCTTTCCGAGTGGAAAGTCAGAGTGTATTCCCCCTCCTTTGGCAGATACTGCAGGAAGGTGAACTTGCCGCGGCATCTCGGGGTCGCCGTCTTTACAACGGCGTCCGGCGCGACAGGGCGAAGGTCGCGCCAATCGGAGAAGCCTGTTCCAAACGCCTTGCGCAATTCCGGATCAGGGCGGTTTTCCTCGGCTAACGCATCGAAGTCGAACGGCTGAAAAACACCGCCGCGATCAACCAGCAACGTCCCGCCCAAGGACTCTATGCCGATGCCAGGCAGCGCCGTAAACTCGACCGGCGTGCCGCCTCCGGCGTTCTTGGCGTTGCCGTCCACCACAACCTTGCAGTCCTCAAACGACACGTTCGCAGCGTCGGCCAGCAGCCCCGTGTTGCTGATGAGAATGCCGCCGTTGGCGCTGCCTCGGGCGTCGAAGAGCGTTCTTTTGAACAAGACTGACGCCGTATCGCGTGAAACGCCCCCCACGGACGCCGCCCGCGAGCCATTCCCGGCGAACAGGCAGTCTTCGATGATGATTGTCCCCATCACCGGCTTGCGCTTGCGGTTGACGCCGACAACCATTCCAATCCCACTCGATGCATTTCCCCGCGCGCGGCAGTTCCTGATGACGATGGATATGGGTTCCGATGTGTCGTCGAGTTGGGGAAGGTAGAACGCGAGGCCCCCTGATGCGTTGTTGTCGAAGTCGCAGTTCTCGACAACGCAGTTGGAGAGGCATTCCGTGGGCTTGTTCGGCTCGAAGTCGATGCCGCACTGCGGCGGTGTGCCTTTTGTGGACGTGAAGCGGGAATCCGCTATGAGGAGGTTGCGCGCGCTTATGACGCTGATGCCCTGGCGGTAATGGTCGCTGCAATCGACGCGTCGTATGTCGATGTCAACGCTCCCCCTGCCCACGTAGATGCCGTCGCCACCGGAATGGCGAAACGCAAGATCGGAAACGCGCACGTTTGCGCTGTCGATGATGAAGAGAGTGTGGCGCCATTCGCTGAACTGGTATGCCGAGCGGTCCGTGTAGGCATCGCGCTCCATGCGCAGGGTTGCGCTTCCGATTCCGCGCAGGACGAGGTTGGTCACGCCGCTGGCGGTGAAGAGGCAGTCGTTCACGCCCTTGAACGAACCCGGAAGCGCCCGCACCACGACGCCGTCCTCAATGACGACCTCCTGATTGGATCGCAGGAACACCGGCTCGACAACCCAGGCGCACGATTGTCCGCCGACGACATTGTCGACCACCACGACCGACGCGCCGGTGTCGAGCGCCGCCTGGAGGCATTGGGTGGCGTTCGTCGCGTTCCAGCCGAAAGACGAGGCCCTGACGGCTTCGGGCGGGACGCGCTCTGGCGCGTTTGCCGCCGGAGCGGGGCGCGACTCTCCCGCATGCGCCGCAAACCCAACTGCGAGCGCGGCCCCGGCCCATGCCAAACTGCATTTCTTCATCGAATGTCCTCCTAGCGAATGAGCACAGTGGTCCCGAGCTGCTCAAGGAGCAACTCGAATGTCACAGTTCCTTCGCCGGAGTTCTCTCGCTCGACGATGCTGTTGTGGATGCCGCTGAACGCCTTGATGCGCGGCATCATCGCCCTCGTCGCCGCAAGCGTTTCGGCGTTATTCGCAACGGTTAGGATCCCAAAGGTCTGCGGCCCCTTGTCGATGACCGGGCACGCTGATGCGTCGACGGAAAGCGGCAACGTCGAAAGTCCGCTTCCAAGAGTGAACGGCGTTACCGTCTTCGCGTTCATGATTCCGTACTTTGTCAGGTTTTCGTCGCTTGGGTCAAGCACCAGGACGAGCGACGAGCCGTTGGCCATCGTCGTCGCAAGGCCGTCCATCGCGTTGTAGGACGTGACTTTCACCGTTCCGGCGACGACCTCGAAGAGGTTGGATGACGCTTCGGGCTCGCCGTTGGCGGAGTCGAAGCGGGCGTCGCCGCCCAGAACGAGTGTGCCCGCGCCTTCCTTCCATAGCTTCCCATGCATGGTAATGGGCCAGTCCACGACGAGGGTGCAATCGGCAGCCGTGTTGAACCGCCCGCTTTCGATGTAGATGCCACGGTTAAGTCCATCGGAGAGGGTGACCGTCCCGTTCGTGACGGACAGCTGACTCATCGTGGCGAGCTTGAGCGCCGCAGCGTCGAACTCCTCCTTTGCGCCGCCGAGGTTGCGGCCGTCGTTCACGAAGAGCGTCTGGAATTTGAAACCGAACGTCAGGTAATCGCCAATCGTTTGCTGTTCCAACGTAATGTTGCCCGTGAAGTTTGTATTGAGCCCGGTGAACCGGTAATTGCCCTTTGTGGCGCTCGTCGCCGTCACTCCGCGCAAGGTGAAGTCCGCAGCGCCGATGATTTCGCCGTCGATGACAAGTGTCTGGTTGTTGTAGGCGCCCAGATCAACGATGCCGGACTTAGCCACAAACCGGTCGACGGCTATCGTCTTTTCCATGTCGCCATGCTGGCCAAGGCAAATGGTCGCCGTGCCGCGCGTGTGGTATTCCGGAACGCGGAACGACTTGGTGAGGATGGTGAAGCGCCCGCTATTCTGCGTGAATGAAAGGCCGGGGAAGTCAAAGTCGTATGTCGAATCGACGATTGTCCGAAGATTCCGGCCGCCGGAATAGTAGTGCGCTCCGCCATGCGGGAGCTGTCCGTCCGACCAGTATGCGGCGTTTGTAAAGGAACTGTCGCCCGGCGTCCTGTCCTTGTTTCCTTCGCTGCCGTATTGGCCCGTCTGCCAGACGGTGGGGCCGAATACGGCTACAAGCGACTTCGTCTGCGTAGCCTCATCCTCCTCCACGAGGAGGTCGTAGTATTGCGCCGCGCTGGTGGAGCCTATGTCGAGCTTGAAGTCGGATGCGTCCAGACGGCTCGACGACGGGGCGGTGAGGATTGTGAGCCGCACAGGCGTCAATCCTGGCGTGGCGGCAGCGTAGCTGAGCTTCACCACCACGGGTTTCTCCACGGACAGCTCGTCGCGCACGTGGATGACGCCGTTTGTCGGCGTGGTCGCGTCGCCGCCGACGAGAATCATCGAGCGCGCGGCAAGTTCGAGCGAACCTATCGTGCATTCGGTCGGCGTGGAACTGGCGCCAACGGTGAAGGTGGTGCTACCCGTTGAATAACGGCTCGCCGTGATTGCCGTCCCCGGAGCCATCCGCACCCTACCGCCGATGGTGATGTCGTCAACGGCGAGGCGAGCGTCCCAACTGCCCTCTGCGACATGTTGAGCCGTCGTCACGGAAATCGTCCCCAAGTAGGCCGGGCAGTCGCCCCAGAGCGACACCATGAAGTTCGTGCCGCAGGCTGTGTAGTTTCCGCCTGCCGACATTGCCGGCCCGAAGACTACGCCCGCATTTGCGTCGGACGAAAGCGGGGCCTTGATGAACAGATGGCGGATGTTGTACCCGTTCGCGTTGTTGCAGTAGAAAACAAAGGGCGCATCGAGCGGCGAACGGACATTGATCCATCCTCCGTCAAGAATGGCAACTCGCTGCTGGGTCATCGCCGTTGAATAGCAGTTCAGCCAATAGTACCCGCAATCGAAATACGCGCCGTTCGGGAAGCCGGTGGTTCTTGAAACATCGTCGTGGCAGACGCCGCCGCGCCGCATCGCGCCAGTCTGCGAAAGATCGCCGAAGTGAATGGGGCCGCCTTCAAATGACCTTCCTTTTATCCGCAAGCGGCCGTTTCTGACAATGTAGGTGTCCTCCGTGCTGAACGCGGTGGCGGGTGTGCCGTTGGCGTCCGCCCACTTCGACGGCGTTGTGATGCCTCCGTTCTGCGTGTCGTTGCCTCCGATGAAGTACCATGTGGTATTGGCGATTACGCCGACTGGTGCGATCACAGCGGCGACGATGACGGAACGGGTGAAATGGAATGGCGACATAACTTTCATCGGTGCGTTTTCCGTGGTGTGTTTTCGGTTCGGGATACGGGCGAACGCCGCCCGCGCCACACACAATAGCGCAGCCGGGGTGGGGCGTCAATGATAAATATATGGTTTTTGTAGTTTAAATTTCCGACGCCCCGGAGGTCACAGGGAGCGGGCGGCAGACACGGCTCAGTAGAGCATGCGGCCTCACGCGAAGAGGTCGTCGAGGGTCACGAATGACTGGACGCCACCGGCGTAGGCATTCGGCTTCACGCCGAAGGAGGTGACCATCGTGAGGTGGACCGCCTTGCGCGTCCCAGTGGACTCCTTGAACGCGCTCCGCTTCGCCGCCAAGGCGGCCGCGTCCTCCGCCGTCATCGCGTACGGACCGGCCCAGTACTTCATTTCGCAGAGGTTGACGACGCCGTCGCGCCTGTCGATCAGCAGGTCGATCTGCGCCTTTTCGTTCCTCCAGGAGTGAACGTTCGTCAGCACACCGGAAATGCCCAGCGCCTTCTTGATGCCGTCGATGTGCTGCAGGCACAGGCGCTCGAACGCAAGCCCCGCCCACGTCGAATGCACGCGGCTGTCCGCCATGGCCGACCAGAAATGCGGATCGTTCGACTTGTTCGCCTCAATGAACCGGAAGTAGAAGAGCGTGAAGTTGTCGATCAGCTGGTGGACGGCCCCCTTGGACTTCTTCCCGAGTTCCGTGAACTTCCGGATGAACCCGCACTGTTCCAGAACCTTGAGGTAGCGGCTCAGGCTGCCGCTGTTCTCCACGCCGGACGCAGCGGCGACCTCGCCGCGCGTCATCCCGCATTTCTTCCGCGCCAGCGCCGTGACAATCGCCAGATACGGCTCGGGGTGCTCGAAGAGCGACGCATAGAGCTCGTCGAACTCGTTCTCCAGTTTCTCGCTCCCGGCGAAGAAGAGATCGTCGATGTTCTGGGCGACGCTCCTGCCGCGTTCAAGGCAGCGCCAGTACATCGGGATGCCGCCAAGGATCATGTAGCACTCAGCCAGCTGGTCCCGGGTGTAGTCGAGGCCGCGCGACCGCGCGTACTCCTCGCACTCGCGCAGGGTGAACGGGTCGAGCCGGATCCGGTAGGTCACGCGGTTGTGGAGTCCGTCGCGGTTGTGGACGACCTTTTCAAGCACCCATGACGTCGCCGATCCGCACACCACGAGCAGAATGTCCTTGCGGGCCGACGCCCAGCCGTTCCAGAAATTTTCGAGCGCGGAGATGAAATGCGGATCCGACCGCCCCATCCATGGGATTTCGTCGATGAAGAGAACCTTGCGGTCCGCCGCCGAGGCCCTGACCACGACCTTGAGCTCGTCGAATGCGGCGAACCAGTTGCGCAGCGCGGGACAGGACGCATGGCCGTGCTCGACAAGCGTTTGGCGGAAGCGCGCGAGCTGGACGGCGCCGGAGCCGTTCTTCACGCCCGTGTGCTGGAAGGTGAAGCCGTCTCCGAACGTCTCTCTGACAAGATACGTCTTGCCGACGCGCCGTCGCCCGTACACGGCGACGAACTCCGATTCGTCTGAGTCAAACGCCGACATCAGCAGATTGCGTTCCCGGGTGCGCCCAATCATGGCATTCGTCCTTTCTTTCCTGTGTGTGGTTTCTAAATCTCGTCAAAAAAGACAAGATTTAGAAACCGCCATCGATTGTAGCACCCCGTATGGGAAAAGACAACAGGAAATGTTAATTTTGTGTATTCAATTTAAAATAATAATATAACAATATACATTGAGTATTTCATGGCCATTGATATCGAAGTAGTGCTTACTATATCTTCGAAATTTATAGTCGATATAGTAAGCACGATCTCGACGGCCTCGTTCTTCGGCTCATCGCGAGCGAAACGGGTGGCGGGCACCCGCCTACGGGAACGACTCGCCCACGACGTACTTCGGGACGATCTTGCGGCCACCGCGGATTTTGCGGCCGGCGAGGAAGGCGCACACGGCGTCGGCCAGCACGTCGCCATGCTCGAACGGGTCGTTCACGATGCGCGTGAGCGACACCGGAAAGACCGGCCCGAGGCCCGCGTTGGCGAGCGAGACGACGCGCACGTCGTCCGGAATGCGCACCCCCGCCTCCAGCATCGCCACGAGCGCCCCGGCGGCGACGTAGTCGCCCGTGAAGACGACGAGTTCCGGCAGCCATGCGCGCCCCTCCGCGGCGAAGCGCCCCCGGAAGGCGGCCAGCGCGCCGCGCGTCGTCCCCTCGGCGCGCCCGAACTCGCGCATCACCGGCGTCGTGAACTCCTCGACCTCGATGCCCGCCGTGCGGAGCGCCGGCGCCGCGTCGAACACCCCGCCGGTCTCCTTCGTCGCCTGGAGGACGCGGCGCACGCGGGCGCGGCGGCAGTGCGCGACGAGCGCCGGCACGGCGGCGTTCACGTCCTGCCGGAAGTTTGCAACGCAGCCGGGCAGCTCGCAGCGCTCGCCGCCGAAGACGCCGAAGGCGACGCCGGAGCGCGAGAGGAGCCGCTCAAGCTCCGGGCGGTTGCCGACGAGGAGCGTGAAGCCAGGCTTCGAGGCGAGCTCGTGCTCGAGCTGGCGCGTGTCGTAGCGGCCGTCGGCCTTGCGCAGGACCGTCGTCTGCGAGAAGAGGTAGCCCGACTCGGCGACGCGGGCGCGGAGTCGGCCGACGAGGACGTTCTGGTAGTACACGTGGTCGCCGTCGGGGACGATGGCGAGGACGCGCCCGTTCCAGAGGCCGGGCCGGCGCGGCAGGACGACGCACCCGATGCGCTTCTGCGCGGAAATGAAGCCCTCGCGCACGAGCGCCGCGACGGCGGCCTCGGGGACGCGGATCGACACGCCCAGGAGCTTCGACCACTCGACGATGGTGGGCAGCACCGTGCCGGGCTTGAAATGCCCCGAGACAATCGCCTCGCGGAGGCCGTCCGTCAGCTGCTTCGAGAGACTTCCCGCGACCTCCCGCTCGACCTTGAACGGGAGGTCCTTCGGCGTCCACTTCCTGCGCTCGCCCATGGCTACTTCGCCTCCGTTTCGTCTGCGGTGCCGGGCTCCGCCTTGTCCGCGTCCTCGAGCGCCTGCTTGTCGGCGAGGGAGACATTGCCCTCGACGCGGCCGTCGTCGAGCACGTTCACCTCCGTGCGGGCCCGGAGGTCGCGGAAGAGCCGCCGCAGTCCGATGGCGCCGCCGATGCCGAACCAGACCGTGGTGATGCACGCCACGATGCACGGAACCACAAAGTAGCGGATGACGAAGTACTTGCTCCACCATTCCACGGGCCACGGGTGGAAATAGTTCCAGACCACGACGCCCAGGAAGCACAGGCCGAAGCCATAGCCGAAGCTGTAGAGGAACACGCCCCACGCGATCGCCTTGTCGCCCCGGGAGTACTCCGGCGTGATGCCGATGATGTTGGAGAAGATGGTGCGCGGGGTCCAGCGCATCTTGATGTCGCGCCGCTCGCCCAGGCCGTACTTGCCGCGGTGCAGCATGCGGTCGAGGTTGAAGGGCTGCTTGCAGGTGAGCTTGGAGACGACGACATAGAGCAGGACGGTCAGCAGCGAGAGGAAGAAGTTGAACTCGATGGCGTTCACCGGGCACTTCACCG
>JAEEGL015026322.1_pt1 | contig 11545 bp, 8 predicted proteins | sample 9134231 | NCBI WGS metagenome assembly JAEEGL01 (sample SAMN16246548, study PRJNA631951) | gut metagenome | biome: gut microbiome; feature: rumen; material: fiber-attached | host: Bos | place: Iran: Karaj | collected 2018-10 | reverse complement strand
CTCTGTCGTCGATACCTCCCCTCATCCGGCGCTTCGCGCCACCTTCCCCCCAAGGGGAAGGCATCCCGACAAATCCGAATCTTCAGAAAGGAGGCCGTCGGATGGTGCTGTCCTGCACGATGACCCGAAAAACCAAGCTGCTCTCCGCCCTGCGGCGGGAGCTGCGGATCTCCGACGGTCTGGTCCGGCGGCTGAAGCCCCTGGACGCCTTCCGGGTCAACGGGGAGCCGGCCCACACGAACCGTCTTTTGGCGCCGGGGGACCTGGTGGAGGTCCGGATCGAGGAGGCGGCCCCGGACTTCCCCGCCGAGGAGGGCCCTCTGGACATCCTCTACGAGGACGAATGCCTGATCGCCCTGGATAAACCCGCGGGCATTCTGGTCCATCCCAGCTTTTCCCGCCAGACCGGGACCCTGGCCAACCGACTCTCGGGCTATTATCGGCGCACGGGGCAGGCCTGCGCGGTCCACGTGCTGACCCGCCTGGACCGGGACACCATGGGGGTCGTGATCTTCGCCAAGAACGCCTGGGCCCACTGGCTGCTGATGGAGGAGCTGGACGCCGGCCGGATCGAGAAGGTCTACGAGGCCCTGACCGTCGGCGGCCCCGATGCCGACGAGGGCCTGATCGACCTGCCCATCGCCAAGCGCCCCAACCCCAGCCTGCTGCGCTGCGTCTCCCCGGAGGGCAAGTCCGCGCAGACCCGCTTCCGGGTCCTGGAGCGGGGGCTGCCCGGACCGCCCCACGGCCCGGACCTCTGCCGCCTGGAGCTCCGGCCCCTCACCGGCCGCACCCACCAGCTCCGGGTCCACTGCTCCTACCTGGGCTTTCCGATTTTGGGGGATCCCCAGTATCAGGGATCAGGGGAGGATTCTTGTCCCTTGTCACCTGTCACTTGTCACCTGTCACTTCCTTCTGCCCCTGCCTCCGGCCAGCAGCTCGTCGCCCGCCGGGTCTCCCTGGACCACCCCCTGACAGGGGAACGGCTGTGCTTTGTTTCCAAAATCGAACTGCGGCAGGAATCGGAAATCCGGTAACAGCTTCCGTCGCGCCATGGATACCGCGCTCATCAGCCGCTGCCAAAGCGAGAATAAGAAAAAGAGGCGGGAAGTCTCACCATCACTTCTCGCCTCTTACAATTCCCTTTCGTTTGCTGGATTGGCTTCAATATAGCCCTCAATTTTTTCCACGAGGATGCTCGGCTTCAGATCGAGCGCAGCGGCAATTCGCCAGAGCGTTTCCAAATTCGGCTGCTTACTCCCGTTTTCGATCATCGTCAGATGCGTTCGGGCGATTCCGGCCAGGCCGCTCAACAACTCCTGCGACATGTGTCTTTGCTTACGCTGCTGGCGGATCACCTGACCGACAGCAAAAGGATTGAACTGCATTCCATTCCCTCCCTACTGTCCGTTATTCTACATGAAGAAAAGAAAAAAGATGTATGCGACAGTAGACATTTGAGGAGAAATGTGGTATATTATAGATGTATCCAAAGAAAAGGAGGGAAGCCTATGAAGCTGTTTCGCATGGTGCTCCAGGGGCTGCGGGGGAGGAAGCGGGATACCGCGATCCTGGGCAGCATCCTGTTCCTTGCCTTTCTCTTTCTGACCCTTTCCTCGATCCTGCTCTCCTCCTTCACGAAAAACGCCGAGCTGCAGCGCCAGGCCCTCCACGGCAAATGGCAGCTCCTGTACTATGGCGCGGACGCGGAGGGAGAACGGCGCTCCGCCGAGGCGGCCGACTGCGGCGCCATCCGGATCCTTGGCACCTCCAAGGACGGGAAACTGGTGGGCTCCGTCGATGAAAAGGTCCAGGATCTCGGCGGCCTGAAGCTGGTCTCGGGACGGCTGCCCCAGGGGGAGGACGAGATCGTCCTGGTCCAGGGCCGGATGCCCGCGGAGCCGGAGCTGGGCGAGGACTTTGAAATCGCCTATCAATATACGTATATGCGGGGCGGCAGTCTGTCAAACGATTGGGAGAGCAGCCGCAAAGCCGTCATTCAGTCCCTGCACGCGGGAGAGACAAACCCTTATACAGGCGAGACCCGAAGCTGGGAAGAGCTGCATGAGATGTTCCTGTCCTACGTCCATGAGCACTACGATGCTGAGAAAAACAGCGTTACGTTTGAATACGATGAGAACGCAGCCTATTTTGAGCCCAGCTATGACTATCCCTTCCCTCCGGGCTATGACTTGGAGCGGATTCTGGACGAGGCAGAGGACGATCTGCTCTACGAATGGGCGACGACGATCCTCCATCCGGACCCCTTCTTTAGCTGGAGCTCTGAGGACGCCGCCTATCGGATGAGTATGGTCAAAACCCTGCCCGGCGGGCTGTTCAGCCATGAGGGCTTTTTGATCAATGTGCTCAACGAGGGGACCCAGACCAATTATTCCGGTTGGGCCTATTCCGAGGAGGTCAAACGGCAGAGCTCCGTCGACCTGCAAACAGCCAAAACCCTGCTCTATAAGACCTACACCGTGGTGGGTTATATCGCCCCTTACGCCGACCACTGGGACGCCCGGGGCCTGACCATGCCGGACGCCTTTGTGTCCCCCGCGGCCGCCGACGCCCAGCTCCGCGCCCTGCGCCGGGCCGAGGAGGACTACTACGAGGGCGCTCCCAGCTGGGAGCCCACGGAGATCCTGCTGCTCCACAATCCGGACGAGGCGTGGAAAACGGTCGCCGAGCGGATGCTGACGGTCTTCTCTGAGGTCCAGAAGCCCTACTTCAAGGTGGAGGGCCTCGACGAAGACCTGATCGGCGGGCAGCAGCAGGGCGTCATCATCGGCCTGGACCCGGAGACCGGCGAGGAAAAATTCTGTGAGATCCAACAGTACGGCTCTGTCGGCTACTTCCTGAAAGATCCCCAGACCGGCCAAGCCTGGTATCTCACCGGCGATCCCAGGGCGGAGGTCCGCTGGAAGGAATTTTCCGACGCCCTTCTGCCCCTTCAGCCGGAAAGCCTCACTCTGGAGGAGCTGGAAACGAACAACAGCCATCCCCTCCGCCTCAACCAGTATTCCTACCCCCCCTCCGGCAGCACCGAGGGCTCCCTGAAAACCCTCTGCAGCGGCATCCTGATCGGCGTGGCCGCCTGCTCGGTGTTCCAGGTGTTTTGGGTCCAGCTCCGCCGCAGAAGAATGCGGCTGACCACTCTGATGTCTGTGGGCGCCACGGACGGCCAGGTCTTCCGGATGCTCCTGTTGGAGATCCTGGTGCTGCTGCTCTGTGCCGGCCTGCTGGGGACCGCTCTGGGCTTCGGCCTCTCCCGGATCTTCACCGCCCGGATGGAAACGGTCTACACGGTGGATTGGCGTCACCTCTTCGGCGGCATGGTCCTCTGCGTGGCAGCGGTGCTGGTCAGCGCCATGATCCCCATGCTGCTGGTGCTGCGGACTCCCCTGACCGGGCGGGAGCAGCTCAGCCGCCACACTCTGGCGTTGAAGGCGCCCCAAAAGCACCGGCGGCAGAGCTACGGCCGGATCGTCCTGCGCCAGATGCGCGTCAACCGGGGCCGGACGCTTTTGCAGGCGGTCATGTCCTTCCTGCTGGCGTCCATCTGCCTGCTGACCATCTTCTTCTGCCACGGCTCCTACGCCGGCTACCGCCGCAAGGTCGAAAAAACCGCCATGCCGGACTATGAGATCATAGTCCCCTACGGCATGAGCCTGCGGTCGCTGCGGGTCACGCTGGAGGAGCACCCCGCGCTGACGGAGCAGGCGGAGATCGCCGTCTCCCGGGAAGCCCCCAACGTCTGGCTGCACTGCGACGAGCTGTTGAAGACCAGCCCCATTGTCAAAGCGCTCTCCGGGCTTTCCAATTACTCCCTCCGGAGTCTGCCCGGCGGGCAGCAGGGCCTGGCCGTCCGGGTCGTGGGTCTGGAGGAGGACGCGCTGGCGGAATTCTGCGCCCGCCTGCCCGCCGAGGGTCTGGATCTGGAAGCCCTCCAAAGGGGGGATGCCTGCGTGGTCCTGGTCCCCCGCTTTGAGGCGGAGGACGGGGCTCCGGTGCTCCGGGAGGCGGAGCAGACCGCCCTGGACGGGCTTCGGCAGGACGAACAGGCCGGCTATCTGCTCTCCCTCCATTACGGCGTCCTCTATCAGGACGTGACTGAGGCGGATGCGAGCCTCCGGCCCGGGGACACGGTGGAGCTGAGCGCTGTCAGCCAGAAGATCGTGGACGAATATCTGCGCGAAGACACAAAGGAGCGCTCCCTGCGGGTGGAGGCCGTGATCTCCACCCTGGAGCCCCCGCTCTGGCCTCTGTCGGAGAACGGCGCGGCCTTCGTGATCGTCACGGGCCAGCCCGCCGTCCCCGCCCTCTATCCCTCCGCCAACACCCGCATGACCGCCTCCCAGACCAAGTACCACGTCCGCATGGCGAAAATCTTTTACCCCGACAGCTACGGCCTGACCCGCTTTGTGATCTCCAACCGGGAGGACGCGGATCCCGTTGCCATGGACACCGCGGCCTACGATCTGGCCGAGGAGCTGGGGGTGGAGCTGACGAACTACCGCCTGATTAAGGAGCGGGAGCAGAGCACGGCCCAAAACCGCCTGCTGCTCTTCCTGCTGCTGGGGATCGAAATGGCCCTGGTGCTCTCCACTCTGCTGTATTCCGCCGCCGGCATGGCCGCGGAGCAGGACCGTTTCCGCTTCGGTCTGCTGCAGGCCATTGGCCTGAGCAACGGCCAGATCTTCCGGGGCCAGCTCCTGCAAGCCTTCGGTCTGGCCCTGCTGGGCTGCCTGGGGGCGAATCTGCTGCTGGGTCTGGTCCAGCTGGGCGCCGCCCTGCTCAGCAGCCGGCCCCGGCTGACCCTGCTGGAAAATCTGGACGCCTACCCCTGGAAGCTGCATCTGCTGGTCTGCCTGGGCTTTATCCTGGTCTATACCCTGCTGCAGAGCATCCCGATCCGCCGTCTGGGTCGGGTGAACGTGATCGAAAATATGAGGAGTTGAGAACGATGGACCCGATTTTACAGACGATCGACCTGAGAAAGACCTATAATCCCGGCACCGCCCAGGCGGTGGAGGCGCTGCGCGGCGTCAATCTCAGCTTCCACGCGGGGGGCTATTACGCCATCATCGGCAAGAGCGGCTGCGGAAAGTCCACCCTGCTCCACATCCTGGGGGCCCTGGACGTCCCCAGCTCCGGAAAGGTCCTCTGCGAAGGGGAGGACGTCTTCCGCCTCTCCCGCCGGGAGCTGGCGGCCTTCCGCCGCAGGAAGGTGGGCTTCGTCTTCCAGGCTTACAATCTGCTGCAGGAGCACACGGTCTGGGAGAACATCCGGATCCCCCTGCATCTGGACGGCCGGGAGGCAGACGAAGCCTATCTGAAATCCGCTCTGGAGCTGCTGGAGGTGGAGCCCCTGCTGAAAAAATATCCCTCCCAGCTCTCCGGCGGCGAGCAGCAGCGGGTGGCCATCGCCCGGGCCTTGGCGGCCAAGCCCGCCATCATCCTGGCGGACGAGCCCACCGGCAACCTGGACCCCAACACCAGCCAGCAGACCCTGCGGCTGCTGAAGCAGACCGTGTCCGAGCTGCGCCAGACTCTGATCCTGGTGACCCACGACATGGATGTGGCCGCCCAGGCCCAGGAGCAGATCCGCATCCACCAGGGCGAGATCGTGGAAATCAAACGCAATCAGTAATAAGTAAATAAATGAATATGTAAGAGCTGAGAAGTACGACAAGCATACTTCTCAGCTCTTACATATTCTTTGTTATATTCGTTTTGCGCTTTGCCTTTCGGCGCATGCGGGGTTTCGAAGGCGCCGCCCCTGCGGCGGGACCGTTCCCGCTTCCTCAGTTTCCCGCGTTCTCCGGCGGGACCGTGTCGTTGACGGCGGTGGTGGCGAAGTAGGCGTCGAAGATAGGCCGGGCCACGTTGCCCAGGCTGCCGCCCTGGGCGCCCTTTTCCACGTAAATGGCGATGGCGATCTGGGGATCGTCGGCGGGGGCGTAGCAGACCAGGGAGGCGTTGTCGGAGCCTCCCGCGCCGTGCTCGGCGGTGCCGGTCTTGGCGCAGACGGGGACGGGATAGGAGCCCAGGGTCTTGTTGGCGGTGCCGTTGCGGTCCGCCACCGCCGCGCGCATGCCCTCGGTATAGACCTGGTAGGCCTCGTCGGTGATCTCCAGCCGGGCCGCCACCGTGGGCTTCAGCTCATAGAGCAGATCCTGATAGTCGGCGGAGATGATGCGGTTCAGGAAGGTGGCCTTGTAGCGGACGCCCCGGTTGGCCAGGGCCGCGGTGTAGACCGCCATTTGCAGGGGAGAAAAGCGGTTTTCGGACTGGCCGATGGCCATGGCGATGATGTCGCCGTCGGTGAAGGCCTGGTAGGCGGGATCGGAATAGAGCTCACGCTTGGTCTCCGGATTGGCCCGCCAGCCCTTGGTCTCGGAGAGCTCCACGCCCGTGGGCTCGCCCAGGCCCAGCGCCTTGGCGGTCTTGTCCATCCGCTGCCAGCCCGTAAGCCGGCCCACCTCGTAAAAGAAGTAGTTGCAGGAGACCATCAGGGCCTGGGTGCAGTTGATGATCCCGTGGGTCTGCTTGCTGGAGGTCCAGAGATAGCAGGCAGGCTGGAAGTCCTCGTAGTAGTCGTAGACGCCCCGGTCCTCCACAGTGGTCAGATGGGAGATGACCCCGTCGTTCAGGGCCGCGATGGAGGTGGACATCTTATAGATGGAGCCGGGGGGATAGGCCTGCATCAAAGCCCGGTTGAACATGGGGGAATATCTGTCGTTCACCAGATCCAGATAGTCCCGGGAGAAGGTGGCCGGGTTGTAGCTGGGATAGGAGGCAGAGGCCAGCACGGCCCCGGTCTTGACGTCCAGCACCACACAGGCGGCGCCCTCGGCGTCCTTGCCCTCCTCCCTGGCGCCCACGCCGGTCTGCCGGAGCTTCAGCACATAGTCCTCCAGGGCATCCTCCGCCGTGCGCTGGTAGTTGATGTCCAGGGTGGTCTCGATGTTGGACCCGGCCTTGGGCTCCACGGCGTAGTACTGGGAGATGATGTTGCCCGCCCGGTCCACGGTGGTCCGCAGGATGCCGTCGGTGCCGTGGAGCTCCTCCTCAAAGGCCCGCTCCAGGCCGTCCTTTCCCACGAAAGCATCCATGGAGTAGCCCTTCTCCTTGTAGATCTCCCACTCCTCGGGGCTCATGGCCGCCGTGCGGCCCAGGATGTGGGCGGCATAGCTGGTGTTGTACTCCCGGACCGTGCTGGCCTGGACCTGCATGCCGGGGACGTTGAGCTCCATCAGCTCCGCCAGCTGGGCGGCGTCCACGTCCGAGAGCAGGGTGTAGATGGGCAGAGAGCTGTAATTCCGCAGGTCCAGCTCATAGCGCAGGCCCAGCACGTCCCGCACGTCCTCGTCGCTCCAGTCGTTGGGGATGCGGAAGCGGCTCCGCATCAGCTTGATGAGCTGGGCGGCGGAGACGTCGGAATCCCAGTCGTTCTGCCGCAGGAAGCTGCGGAAATAGTTGTTCCAGCTGTCGGAATAGTTGGCGGTCTCGTACTCATAGGGCTTGCGCTTCGTAACGGGCAGGTGGTCGGTGTAGTCGATCTTCAGCTCCCGGCAGAGGCTGGCCAGCTGGCGCAGGCTCTCATTGGGGTTGTCGGAGTTGAACAGGGCATAGCCGGAGATGATCAGGTTGTAGCTGGCCCGGTTGGTGACCAGCACATTGCCGTTCCGGTCCAGGATTTCGCCCCGGGCCGCAGTGACCCGGATGTCATAGGTATAGGTGCCGGCGCCGCTGCTGGTCTTCCGGGGGTTGACCACCTGGAGCTGGATCAGCCGGTAAACATAGGCGCCGATCAGCAGGCCGAAGATCGTCAGAAAGATCCCCAGCCGAAATCGCATGTTATAACGCATCCCGCACCCCGATTCTGCTGATGAGCTTCACCAGCACGTAATGGACGGGCACAAAGGCCATGGACAGGGCCGCTCCGGGCAGCAGCAGCCGCCAAAAGCCGCTGAGGGCTACGGTGGGCGGCAGGATCAGCTTAAAGGCAAAGATCACCGTGGCGTTGAGCAGCGTCACCGCCAGGCAGCACAGGGCCGTGGGCAGGAAGCGCAGGGTCAGAACCGCCCGGCAGAGCACCGCCGAGAGGATGGCCCCCACGGGAATCACCGCCACGGAGAGATTGCCGTAATCCGCGCCGGACAGGCACCAGAACAGGGTCGCCAGAATGGCGTAGACCCCGCCCTTCTCCGGCCCCTCCCGGACGCAGACGCAGACGATCAGCGCCGGCAGCGGCGTCAGCTTGGCGCCCCAGACCGGCAGCTTTGAGAGCACCACGGTCTGCAAAAGCAGCACCAGCAGGGTCAGCAGCCCATAGAGGGACCACTTCAGGATGCCCTGCCACTGGAGCCTGGTCAGGTGGACGTATTTGAGCAAGGGGATCCCTCCTTTCCTGCCTGTAGGGACAAGCATTCCTGGTCCGCGGACGAGCAAGGCCCGTCCCTGCGTTCATTGGTTTTCGTAATCTGTGATGATGAACACCTGTTCCAAATCGTCAAAATCCGCGGCGGGCTTCAGCAGGGCGTACTTGGCCACGCCGGTCTGGTCAAAGTCGGCGTCGGTGATGTAGCCGATGATGAGACCTCTGGGGTAGACGGTGGAGCCCGTGGTCAGGACCTGGTCGTTGTTCCGCAGGACGGAGTCCGTGGGCAGATAGTTCATCCGAAGCAGGCCCTGGGAGCCTGTGGCCAGGGCGCCCTCCACCACCCCGTTGTAGCCCGTGGAGGCCACGGTGGCGGAAATACCCAGGCTGGAATCCAGCACCGTGGTGACGGTGGCCCAGTTGGACCCGGCCTCGGTGACAAGGCCCACCACCTGGTTGTACTCGGTAACGGCCACCATGCCCTCGCGGATGCCGGAGTTGGTGCCCTTGCCGATGGTGAAGGCGGATTTCCAGTTGCTGTCCACCCAGGAGATGATGTAGGCCGAAGCCCGTGCCCAATCCTCGTGCTCCTCCATGAGCCCCAGCAGTTGGTGGAGCCGTTCGTTCTCCCGCTGGAGGGAATCCGCGCTGCGGACGTCCTCCTCCATGGCGATGATCTTCTTTTTCAACGCCTCGTTTTCCGCCTGCAGGGACTCATAGCGGAACACGTAGTCGTAGTAGCGCTCGATCTGACGCACCAGAGCGCTGCCGGCGGAACGGAAGGGGGTCAGCACGGTCTGGACCAGACCTGTTCCGGGGTTGCTGCGGTTCATGGCCGCCGTCACCGTCACCAGCCCGGCCAGCAGCACCGCGATCACGATCAGCCACTTGGTCTTGGCGGATATGTGTTTTTTCATAGCTTTTTCTCCTGCATGGACAACGGATCAATTCCGTATCGCTTCAATGTCTGCGCCAGCCTGCATACCGGCAGGCCCATGACGGTGAAATAATCCCCGCGGATGGCCTCCACCAGCATGGCCCCCAGACCCTGGATCCCGTAAGCCCCGGCCTTGTCCATGGGCTCCCCGGAGGCCACGTAGGCCGCGATCTCCGCCTCAGTCAGCTCCCGGAATTTCACCGCGGTCTTCTCACAGTGGGTAAAGGCTGCGGCGGCGGCAGGGGAAGTGTTCTCAGCTTTGTCATTGCGAGACCAGTCCGCAGACTGGTCGTGGCAATCCGTTCCCCCGTCCCCTGTTGCCTGTTGCCTAATGCCTGATGCCTCCACGGGCAGCAGCGTAAAGGCCGTGTAGACGGCGTGCTCCCGCCCGGAGAGGGCCCGCAGCATGGCCCTGGCCTCGGCCTCGTCATGGGGCTTGCCCAGGATTTTTCCGTCGAGGACCACGATGGTGTCGGAGCTCAGCACCAATTGAGAATTGAGGATTGAGGATTGAGAATGCTCCCGCCTCAGGCGTTGCGCCACGGCGCGGGCTTTGGCCTCGCAGATGCGGCACACAGAGGTCTCGGGATCCTCCGTCTCGTATTTCGTCTCGTCGATGTCGGCGCTCAGCACCGTAAAGCGCAGGCCCATCCGTTCCAGCAGCTCCTGCCGCCGCGGGGAGCGGGAACCCAATATCAGTTCCATATCAAATTATCACTTCTTAATCTGTTACTTCTTTCCTTTTTGCCGCTTGCTTCATTCCACGCCTCTGTAGTACAGCCCCCGCGTGCAGGCTCCCGGGTCGAAAACCGCCCCGCCCCGCAGCGCGGAGACGACGGCGTCCACCTCCATGGGGTTCTCGGTGGTGAACTGGAGGCGCAGGGCCCAGAGGCCCAGGCTCCGCAGATCGGGAAGCTTGTCCAGCAGGTAGAGCTTCTTGCCGTTGTAGATCACGCTGCGGCAGCTGTCCTGGTCCGGCAGGACCCGGAACTCCTCGCCCTTGCGGTCCACCAGCTTGGTGGGCCCCGTGCGGCAGGCGCAGCGGCCCGTGCGGTTCTTGATGACGCAGTTCTCCGTCAGCATCAGGGGCAGGCGGCCGTAGGCCAGCAGCTCTGCGGGGATGGGCTTGCTGAGATCCCGGATCCGGGGCAGGGTCAGCTCGAAGCTCACCATGGCGCTCTCCAGGCCCAGGCCCCGGGCCGTGTTCATCGCCCGGGAATTGAAGAGGTTCAGTCCGTAGTCTCCGCAGACCGCAAAGCCCCGGGATCGGGCCAGGGTGATATGACCCAGGTTGCCGCAGAGCGCCAGCCGGACCCCCAGCGCGTGGACCCGGTCCAGGGCGGCGCAGACGGTTTCCGTCTCTCCGTCCCGGATCACCCGGGGCAGGACCACCGCCAGCTCGGTCTGGGCGGGGACCCGCTTCATCCAGTCCGCGTCCTGCTTGAACATGGAAAGCGGCGCGTAGAGCCGGGCGGGCTTCATGGCCAGCAGTCTGGCGGTCAGCTGCTCGGGACTCAGGACGCCCACGGTCCAGCGGGGCGCCTTGCCGGCGCCGGGATAACGCTTGACGGCGGAGAAGGAGTTGAGCTCCCGCTCCGGCTGACGGCCCCGAACGGCGGTCAGATGGGCCAGGACCTCCCTGCGCATGGCGTTGATGGCGGCGGCGGAGAGGGTCAGCCCCGGCTCCACCACGCTCTTGGTCTCCAGACAGCGATAGGGGGTGCCGCCGGTCTTGGCCAGCCGCTCCGCCAGGGTCTGCTGGCTCAGGGGCCGGGAGAGGGCGGCCTGGGGAACGGGGCCCTCGGTCTTGCAGAGATTGCCCTGGGCGTCCTCCACCGCCAGCATGGCGTTCTGCCGGTGCTTCACCACGGCGTAAAAACGCACGGGCACCAGGGGCGCCTCGGCGTTCTCATAGCCCGCCCGGGCCCGCTGCAGCAGCTCCTTGTTCTCTTTTTCCTTCTGCCGGACGCCGAACATCTCCGGCCCGGTCTGGCTCAGATAGTAGCCCTGGGTGAAGCCCTGGCGGGAGAACACCTCCCGCAGGTCCCGCATATCCGCGGCGGAGACGGTCTGGCCGTCGATGGCGGCCCGGTAGAGCCGGGTGGCCACCGCCACGTATTCGGGCCGCTTCATCCGGCCCTCGATCTTCACCGAGGCCACCCCCAGCCGCTCCAGCTCCCCGACCCAGGAGATCAGGCAGTTGTCCTTGAGGCTCAGGGGAT
>JAEEGL014830422.1_pt1 | contig 11545 bp, 1 predicted proteins | sample 9134231 | NCBI WGS metagenome assembly JAEEGL01 (sample SAMN16246548, study PRJNA631951) | gut metagenome | biome: gut microbiome; feature: rumen; material: fiber-attached | host: Bos | place: Iran: Karaj | collected 2018-10 | reverse complement strand
TATACCTTTGAAGCATCTGTCGGAGTAGGACCGGATCTGGGACCCGTATCCTTCTCAGTAGGTGTCAGTGCGTCCCTTGAAAACATGAGCGGACAAAGCACCACCATTTCACAAGCTACTTCCAAAGGCATTGAATGCACAGTCATGAACATCGATGATGAGGAAGTTCCTGCTAGCCTCAAGCCCGGCAAGTTCGCCATGAGTTATAAGGTAGCTACCTGGCCATCCGGTATCAAGAGCTTTGTAAAGGGAGAACAGAACCAGATAGTACCCGTATTCGGTTATGCACTTTCAGGAGTATGCAACCCCGTCAAGGCAGCAGGCCTTACACCGGAGGAATTAGAAGCTATGCCTGTTATCGAGCTTCTCGAGACTATTGAAGATTCCAGCGAGATCACCTTAGCTGATGAAGATGATATCAGGTATATAAGAGAAGAGTACGAGAAATTAAGCGATGGAGCAAAAAAACTCGTTAACGTGAACATACTGATCTTAGCTGAAAAAAAGATCGAAGTACTTAAACAGTTTGATACAGCTGTCAGCATGGACATCACTGGATGGGTCATGGGCTTGTCGGAGACCGGTTTCACATATAACGGCAAAGTACAGAAACCTCAGGTAAGATCCATTTGGGGATTCCCTCTTGAGGAGGGTAAAGACTATGATCTTTCCTGGTCTGATGCATCATCTACCAATGCAGGTACATATACTGTAAGCGCGGTCGGAAAGGGAAGATATAAAGGAACAGCTACAGCTGAATACACTATAGAGCCTAAGTCCATAAAGGGAGCAAACGTCAAGGTAGCTGATGGAGATTATACATACAACGGATCGGCATTTACTCCCGATGTGACAGTAACTCTCGATAGAGTGAAACTTACAAAAGATGACTATACTGTCGCTTACTCAGGAAACGTAGAAGCAGGTAATGCTAAGGTGACTGTAAAGGGCAAAGGAAACTATAAAGGATCAGCCGAAGGATCTTTTGCAATAAAGGCTGCGACTGTGACACCTCCGGATAATGATGATCAAGATCAGCAAACTGATCCTGAACAACTCACAGACAAGGATCAGAAAACAGATTTAGATCAGAATACGGATAAGAAGGATGAGCCCGTTGAGGATACGGTTAAGATCGACCGTACAAAGCAAAAGGGCAAGGATGGAACATATTATGGTAAGGGAGCCTCTATGGAAGCTGCGGATAAAGCCATTACATCCCTGAACTCCGAGAAAGACCCTAAAGGAACTGTATTCAGTGCGTTGAAATTGAAGCAATCGACAGTAACCAACAATTCCATCAAAGTAAGCTGGTCCAAGGTCAAGAACACAAAGAAATATGTCGTTTACGCAAACGTATGCGGAAAGACCAAACTTAAGAAGGTGAAGACCATCACCGGAACTTCTTATACCCTCAAAAAAGTGGATAAAAAAGCCCTGAAGAAGGGTAAGTACTACAAGTTCATGGTAGTAGCTCTGGATAAGAACAACGACGTTATTACTGCTTCAAAGATAGTCCACATAGCTACGACCGGCGGATCGTTCACCAATGCCAAGTCCATGACCACCAAGGCAAAGAAGGACAAAGTGACCCTCAAGAAGGGCAAGACCTTCAAGCTGGGAGTCAAGATCAAGATGGATTCTTCCAAGCTCAAAACAAAGACACACAGAGGTACTGTATACGAAACATCTGACACCAAGATCGCGACTGTAAGCACAAAGGGCGTCATCAAAGCCAAGAAGAAGGGGACCTGCTACGTATACGTATACGCACAAAATGGACTGTATAAGAAGATCAAAGTTACAGTTAAGGCCTGACATACTTATATCAGTTCCTCATAATCCTTTTTAGAAATGATCACCATCGGTTTGACCGGTGGTGATCGTTATTCATCACAAATAAAAAATGGACAGCAATAAAAAATAATCAGTTGTATCAATTATCCCTCTATGATAAAATCAATTATAGAATATAATGCGCTAAAGTGTTAAACAGCTGAATAAAATATTTTAAAAAACGTATTTTGTTCAGAAAGGAAAGGAGACGACCTATGAATACGAAGTTAAGGAGAACCTTGATTCTGCTGCTTTGTATATCGCTTATCTTCTGCATGTCGAGTCCCGCATATGCAGTAAGAGATCCCGGAGCAGGTGGAGGTATGGGATTTTTTGATGGACTTGATGCTTTCGGAAATGCCACAGCTACCATCGGCTGTGTGCTGAACGTGGGATCAGTACTTGCAAACGCTGACTGGAGTGATCCGGGCGGGGTTTGTCTCGATCTTGTAGACACCATTTTCGGCACCAGTTTCGGAGGCGATCCGATGCAGGAGACGCTGGATGCTATCTACAGCGACGTCAGCGAGATCAAACAGACCACAGCTGAGATCAAACAGTCAGTGGATTATCTGGTAGAGAACAGCAAATATGTCAACAGACAGCTTTCGATGATCAACGGATCTCTGAGGACCATCAATTCTCAGCTGCTTGTTCAGACTCACATGCTTTCGCAGATAAGCCGTTCCATTCAGGAAATGAATGACGAGATGACTGCATCATTCCAGAATCTCGACAATCTTATCAAAGACTCCACAAAAGAACTGAAGTCAGTGGTTTATTCATCCACTGCGGAGATCGAACTTACAAGTGAGATGAATACCGCGCTTCAGTCATACAAGACCAATTATTCCGGGATCTACTCCAAGAATAATATTGCTTTGGAACAGTTGAGCGCAAAGGAAGATTACTACAGGGCTTTCTATAACGCGATCACGAAACTGAGCAACGGAAAAGAAGTACTTGAAGCTCTGGGTAAGATCACATTAGACCCTGCATCAGTCTCATCTTTGAGTGCCAGAGATCAGGATCTCCTGAAAAACACTTCTGTTTCAGTTGGAGGCAAAAGCCAGCAGGTACTCAAATTCCATCAGGATTTCATGACGGATCTGATAAATTATCTGACCGCTGAAGTCTACAACCTGAATGGAGAGGAGATAGGCAAGACTGTCCTGGCAATGGGCGATTATCTCACAGGATCCAATCCGACCTTCAACGCGCTTGGACTTGGTGAGATGTTCTACATTTACAGGACCTGCTTCGATGAGAACACCCTGGAAGTCCACAGGGAATACAAGGACTTTATGGACAGCATGGTGTCTCAGTATATGACAACTGCCTGGCTTGCGGAGATGTCTTACGGCTATAAGATAGCCAAGGAAGCCAATGGCAGCAACAACGCTGCCACCATCAGGCAGTATGAGCAGTACCTGAACAATATACACGCTCAGATGGTCAAGGTCAATGCTTATTACGACTATGAGTATCAAAAATGCATCAATAATTATGACTACGGCGGAAATGCTTTCGGACATGATCAGGAAGTGATCTATTACGGCAATACGCGTTCTGACGGCATATGGAGCGTAGTCAAGAAGAACACCATCAATGTTCCTTCAGGTCTGTCAGAGTCCAGCATAGAACTGGCTCTCGGCGAAGAATTCGATCTGCATTACTATTACAGATATGCTGAAGTGACATCAAGAGAAGGCATCGTATGGTCAAGCAGCAATCCTACAGTGGCTGCAGTCGACAGCAGGGGAGAGGTCCTGGGTCTTTCCAGGGGCGTTACCAAGATCAAAGCTGAGTATATGGGAACCTCCGCAGAATGCTGGGTCTCCATAGGAGATGTAATGGCCATCGCCAATAATGACAGTGTTAACCGCTATCATTATCCTAAATATGTAAGCGAGCAGGGCACCTGGGCTCAGAAGGATCTGACTTTCACTGTCGATTCGGAAAGAGGTTATGACTACTATTACGGCATAACAACTTATATCACCAATACCGTGGAACTCTCTGAAGGCGTGCGTTCTGCTTCCATTGCGGAGACTACAGGCATGACCAATGCCAATCTGGACGAATTCACATGGTTCACCACTGGGGACGGCGCGGTCCAGCTGAACGGACATGAGATCTCTGCGGTGACCGGCGGCTGGACAGAAGTTATTGGTTACAAGGAAGTCAGCGAGAATCACACCTACGACTTCATAGGCATTCCTGTGCATTCCTCCATGGAGACGCTGTTCAAAGATCCTTCGGTGGACTATTCCAAGTATACTAAGATCAGCACAGCTCAGGATCTTATAAATCTTGCCAACAATCCGGACGGATGGGGACCTGAAGACAAATACGTGCTGACAGCGGACATAGATTTGGGAGGCATGGAATGGAATCTAATTGGATATGCCTTCGGACTTGGGTCTTATACAGAGCTTTCAGGCCCCACTCAAAGCCCTTTAGGTGAAGGTTTTGGTATCAACGTGCCTTTCCAGGGGACCTTCGATGGTAACGGACATACGATAAGCAATTATAAGATCACAAAAATACCCAGAACAAGCGAAATAGAAAAGGCATATAAGGATCACTTTAATTCCGAGACAGGTAATACCCTGTCTGATAGAGCTAAAACACTGGGTCTGGCAGATCTGGGTCTCTTCGGATATGCTTTTAATGCCAACATAATCGATCTCAATGTGACTGACGCAGTGATCGACATCAATACGAGCAATCCCACCGGTATCACTCTTGATGGAACAATGATACCATATGATGAGACATTTACGGTATTCGCTGGCGGTCTGGAAGGAGCAGGGTATTGGGATCCTGTACTTGCAACCTATGAGTATTTGGATAACAAATACAGCATACGGGATGATGACGTACCGTTTACAGTGAAAATGATGAATGAGCTCTATAACGAAGTCGAAGCCCCTGCTAGATTCTTAAATTACTATCAGGATTTAGAAGCAGATGATGAAAACTATCCTGATGCTCCCAGAACCGCTGGTGCACTTATCATGGCTTATGCTCTTTGGGAAAGCGGAATGAATGCCCCCGAAGATCAGGGAATGAATGGCTGCTATGCCACCGGCAATATCAGGATAACCAATCAGCTTGACAAGGGCGCTGTATTTGCCGGTCTGCTGGCGGGTGCATCAAGTTCCGGATTCGATCAGTGCACTGCCATAGGTAGCATCGACGCCACGGCAAGCGACGGAGCCTGCGGAGGACTGTTGGGTATCCAGTACGCCAAACCGGGTGCAGCGATAACAGACTGCACTTCAGATGTGAACGTTAATGCATTGGGAGGAACTGCTTCAGGAGGTCTTCTGGGAGAACTCGAAGGAAGGTTCTGTATGGATATCAACGAAACTTCCTTCTTCGAAACAGATACAGTTAAAGAAACTATGGACAAAGCCGAAGCATTTGAGGTGAAGTTTACTTTTGCATACATCCTTGGCGGCACCTTTGAGAAACTCAGCTCCAATGTTGAGAACAGCTTAATCAAGGGCAACCAGGTCATAGGAAGCGTGAAAGGCGCGGGCAACACCGGAGGATTGATAGGATTTAAGGCCGGATACGGAGACAGCAGGGATCTCATGGTCATTATGAATTATGACCTCAGTTTCGATTCAGATGGTCATACCGTAGAGAAGATGGGCTACACCCACTATAACTCCGATATAATCTGTAATTATGTTGCCTGTGATGTAACATCCACAGGAGGATCGGCAGGAGGACTGATCGGTCTGGCAGATACAGCTAAGAAGGAAAGTACCACGAGTGAACCAGTAACTGTTAAGAGAGGCAGCGTTTCGAAGAATTACTATTCAGGAAAGGTAAATGCAGGCACAGGAAACGCTGCCGGATTGGTCGGCATGGTCAATCATGAATACTCCGACCTGACACAGAACATCTCAGCAGCTACTGAGATCAAAGGTGGCGGATATCAGGCTTACGTCATAAACGGCAGAGAGAACGGCATGCCCCTGGTCAATGGTGAGGGTAACTCGATCAACGTAGTAGGAGCTCTGGCATATAACGGCTTGAGCAACTCTGTCGGAGATGATGGTTGTACAAAAGGTAACGACGTAACATTCGATAACCCCCAGGTATATACTAAGATCTTTGGAGATGACTCCTTCCTGGATCTTACCGGAGGACTGAGACCGGACGGATACACAGGACTGGACATCGTCAATGGCCTGATCCCTAAGAGACTTGATAACCGTTACAGATTCCCTACTGAGAAGGTTCCTCAGAACTATCACCAGGGCGAAACTTTCAAGCCAGTAACATCCGTATATAAGTATACCGGTACTGGAATGGAACTTATCACCAGTGGTGTGAAATCCACAACCCCTGACATGTCGAAGATAGGCAAACAGACGGTTACTCTGACCTACGGCAACTTCAAGGATACATATGACGTATATATCTATCCTTCTGCAGGCTATCTGAAGATCACTTCAATGCCTGCGGTGGAGAAGACTGGAAAGAGCATTTCAGGCGGCAAGATAGAACTGTATGAAAATGGTACTTTGAAGAAGACCCTTACAGCAGGTGACTGCACGGTAACCGACAAGGGAGCGGTATTTGGCATCAAATATGGCAATTATACCACGGCTCTTCGTCCGATAATCGTAAATGTCTATACCAACAGTTTCAGCGAGCCCATGGCGGAATATGTGGGAACAGAGTTCTATGCTGAGGGCGCTTCCGCTGATGTTTCCGCGCTTGTTCCATCGACACGCGCTTATGGCGGCAAGACATATAAACTGGGAGGAACCTCACAGAGCACCAAGTTCACGGCAACTAATGATACCTATGTTTTGTCCTACTATGGTGAAGAGGTTCAAAATTCCGGGGACAACAATACAGATTCTACAAATAAAGATACAAATACTAACACAAACAATAACACAAATACTAACACAAACAATGACACTAATACCGACTCCGGAACCACAGACACAACGACCGACCACGCCAAACAGATGGGCAAGGACGGTACTGCCTTCGGTAAGGGAGCATCATACGAAGCTGTGAATCAGGCCATCACTTCAAAGGTCATCGACAGCAAAGACCCTAAGGGGACCGTGTTCAACGTTCTTAAACTCAAACAGGCCAAGGTTACCAAGAACAGCATCAAGATATCCTGGTCCAAGGTCAAGAACGCCAAGAAGTATGTAGTATACGCCAACGTCTGCGGCAAGACCAAATTCAAGAAGGTCAAGACGACCACCGGCAAGAATTATACGCTTAAGAAGGTCGGCAAGAAGAAAGTACAAAAGGGCAAGTACTACAAGTTCATGGTCGTCGCTCTTGATAAGAACAACAACGTTTTAACTACATCGAAGATTGTGTACATAGCTACTCTTGGAGGCAAGTACACTAATATCAAGTCCTTAACGACGAAGGCGAAGAAGGACAAAGTCACCATCAAGAAGGGCAAAACTTTCAAACTTGGAGTTAAAGTCAAGAAGGCATCCCTGAAGCTCAAGACGAAGAACTACAGGAAGACCGCCTATGAGACTTCAAACAAGAGAATTGCGACTGTAACTTCCAAGGGAGTGATCAAGGCGAAGAAGAAGGGCACCTGCTATGTATATGTATATACACAGAACGGGATCTTCAAGAAGATCAAGGTGACAGTTAAGAAATAGCACTGAGGATCGATCATTGATCTCAGGCAAAAGACATTCCAAACTATCTTTTGGCAGCCATCGATAATAAAAGCACTTCAGGCAAGCGCCTGGAGTGCTTTGATAAAAACTATGGCGCAGAAATTCGGCTCCAATGCAGATGGATTGGGAAGAACAAACTTAAAGTAAATTTAGAGGAAAGGTAAGATGAGAAGCAAACTGAAACAGATCTCATGCATCCTGATAGCCCTTGTTATGGTGGCAGGAATGGCATTCAGCGATGTCGGCACAGCGTATGCCGGAGGAGCAGATGTGGATCAGACGCTGGATAGCGGAAGCGATATACTCACGCTGGACAAAACCGCGCCAAAGGAGCTGGACACGTATCCAGATGATGTATACGGAGTGGATACATCCGCTGAAGACCCGGAGAACAATACTCCGTTCCTTCTCTCGGAGATGAATGAGCTGGCTCTTCTTAAGTCCGAGGCCAATTCCAGTAAGATGCATCGCTACGACACACTGGATCTTAGCCTGTCAGAGAAGGATACAGACGGAACCTGCTGGGTGAAGGGAATAAACGCAGCAAACGCGAAAAGCGACGAGATGATGGATGCTAAATATCTGGAGACATATAAAGATCTCAGATACGTACAGAGCATCGCATTCGATCCCTGGGGAAATGGGAGAAAGAATTATATCGCCAGCATAGGTTTTGATCCATCAGGTAATGGAAATATACAGGTTGCGCTGCAGAACGTCGAGACCGGAGGCAACCTTAAGTCTACTTACACTTATAATGCCAATTGGATGGCAGGTCTTTCGGGAAACACCTGGCAGATGGACAATTACTTCGCCATCACGGCGGGCGACTATAACGGAGACGGGAAGGAAACGGTGATCGTATATATCGCTGAAGATGGTGATAATCACAGGCTGCTGGAATTCTACCCTTCCGGGTTCGGCACTTCAACGATCAATGGCTGGTACAGAAGATCTGTCCTGAATTTATCAACCGTTCTGAAGAATACGACATATACCACTAACGGCTCCTTGAAGTATCAGCCGGCGGTGGGTCTGGCTACTGGTGATTTCGATGGTGACGGGACTGATGATCTGGCTTATTCGGTGGGATATTATAACAATTCCGGCAATACTGCGGATGGTTATCAGAACTACAGCTGCGACAATCTGGAGCAGTTCGCCACCCGGGTCGGGATCTTGAAATACAACAGTAGCTGGTCAGAAGCATATTCGACTTCCATGTATGATCAGGCAGCCACTTCAATGTCACAGTCCGGAAGCGATGTCACTTATCCGCTGACCATGATGCATGGAGGCATGGTGGCTGCGGGCGATGTGAACAATGACGGGATCGACGAGATCGTAGCTGCAGGCTATATGTCCCTTGACAAAGATGATCATTCCACATCCTGCGCCAGAGCCACCTACACCAGCGGCAAACTCTCCAATGTGAGCGGGGTGTGCAACTGGTCTGATAAGCTGGCAAGTTCCGTGATTTATTATAACAAAGGATTCAAGAGGACTTCGATCAATACCTTCCAGATGAGCCAGGCGCTGAAATACACCTATGTAAAGTACTGCAGAGAGCAGGACGATGTTTTCCCGAGGCTCACCCTTGTCTGCGGCAAGACCAACGGCGACAATGACAATGAGGATGTATTTATCTCGGGTACCATCTATGACTTCAGCAAGTTGTCTCCGAAAGTTAAATATTCGCCGGATGTATTTGCTTCCAACGATCTCAATAAGATCACCGGCGGATCAAAGGAGGACAGCTCAGTCAACTGGATCCGGAACGCAGCGGTAGGTAACTTTGACGGAAACGAATACGGGAGACAGCAGTTTGTATTCACTCTGTTTCAGAAACGGTCTGGAAAAAATTATTATTCTGCAAACGTAGGGGTCATCGCCGGCGTTGAATATCAGGTCTTTAAAGACAGCAGCGGTAATGTTATCGGCCTTGGTGGGCCCAAGAACTATGCCTGTAACTTAAAAGCTTCAACAATAACGAACAGCAGCATTGCCATTGATGCCGGGACCGATGTGACGGCATCCCAGGCGATAGGAAACTCCGAGGCGAATTACGCGATCAATATCGTTCCGATCGCCTGCGATATCGACGACGACGGTATGCTGGCGAGATTCCGTCAGCGCGGATATGTCTATACCGATCCGGAGGTGCTGGCTGTACTGGAAGCAGGGCCTTACTTCTCTGAGATCGACGAGGCCGGCGGATATGAAGATCCCTGCGAGACCTTCTACAGTATTTCGACAGGGTATGGCACAGCCACATCCAGGAGCGACAACGTCTCCTTTGAGGCGGGGATTGCGCTGGAGGCAGCCGGACCTGGGGCAAAGATGTCTTATGAGCTGGGATATGCCATGGATTGGTCGCATAGCTACGAAAGTTCGTATTCCGTGACGAGGACCTCCACGTTTAAGGCGCAGAGCGAGGATGTGGTGGTTATCAGCCGTGTTCCTCAGCTGGTATATACTTATGACCTGTGGGACGCTCAGAACAGTGAATGGATCGAAAACGGCTACAGCGTCAGAGTCCCCCTGACACAACGGACCTTCAAGTTGGGTATCGATGAATACAATGAATTCGTGGACGACTTTAACAAGATCGTGGGAGAAAGCAGCCAGTACGCATTAAAGAAGATCGTCGACGGAGTGGATCTTCCAAAGGATCATGTAGGAAATCCGGATAACTACTGGACGGAATGGGCCCAGGCTGGCAGCAGCGGGCAGCAGCTGTCTAAAGAGGATTATCCGCTTGGCTATGCCAGCGGGAGTACATCTTCTGAATATGAGAGCGAAGCGGTCACGACAGAGTCGGAAGAGATGGGACATGGCTTCCACTTCGGGCTGACACTTCAGGCAGGCGGCGAGTATGGCGTCGGTGAAGCCTGGGCAGGCGGTTATACCAATCTAGACTATAGCCATTCCACAGGAAAATCGACAACGAAAGTGGATACGACCGTAAGCGGCGGGCAGGTGCAGGATATCAAGGCCAGCGCTGTAGAAGGACTCACGGCAAGTCAGGTCAGGAATTCATTCGGGTTTGCCTGGAATTTCGGCAAGTGGACGCGGGTGCTGACAAACAGCAGCTCCGGCGCAGAGGTCCCGTTCTACGGCTATACCGTATTCAACGTGAAGCGCATAGCAAAACCTCCTGTTCTTGATGATGTCAAAATGACTATCAAAGAAGGATATGAGGCATTCAGTATATCAGACTATACATCGGGTCTCAGCAACGATCTGACCGTAACGAAGAAGTCTGGTGACGATAGGATCACCTATGATCAGACAACTAAAAGCATAAAGGTCGCAGCGGGACTTACTAAAGGAACCTATAATGTGGTATTTAACATATCAAACGGCTTTACCGCCAACGATACGACTTTTAACTTCGATCTGAATGTCGACATGGCATCGCCCGGAAGCGGCACTATATCTGATCCTTCAACGGATACAACGACCGATCCTACACCTACAACGGATACATCATCTTCAGATGATCCTACACAGTCTGTAGGTCCAGATGATCAGAATAAAACCACAGATCCCTCGTCTTCAGGAGAAACTACGCCTGCCGCTGATCCTACTAAGGAGATGGGTAAAGACGGAACGGCTCTCGGCAAGGGTGCTTCCTCTGAAGCAGCAATAGCGGCACTCACATCAGCCAAGACTGATAAGGATCTGAAGGGCTCTGTGTATAACAAGCTCCAGCTCAAGCAGAAGAAGGTGACCAAGAATTCCATCACGGTGACATGGAAGAAGATCAAGGGCGCCAAGAAGTATATCGTATTTGCAGGTAAATCAGGCAAGAGCAATAAGGTCAAGAAGATCACGACTACCACCAAGAACACCTATACCCTGAAGAAATTCAACAAGAAGAAACTGACCAAGGGGACATATTACAAGTTTGCGGTAGTGGCACTGGACAGCAAGGGCAAGGTCGTGACATCATCCAAGTTCTCACATGTGGCAACACTTGGCAAGAACAAGATGAGCAATCCCGCTAAAGTTACCGT
>JAEEGL014548284.1_pt1 | contig 11545 bp, 13 predicted proteins | sample 9134231 | NCBI WGS metagenome assembly JAEEGL01 (sample SAMN16246548, study PRJNA631951) | gut metagenome | biome: gut microbiome; feature: rumen; material: fiber-attached | host: Bos | place: Iran: Karaj | collected 2018-10 | reverse complement strand
TTTGACTGCGGCAGGAAAGTACTTCGAAAAGGTGTATTTACTATATTGATAATGCTTTCGTTATTACATCATTCCATGAAAACCTTTCTGTATTCCCAGATTGTTTAAACACATAAGGTTTTTGTTTATCCATTTCATCATAGCCTATACAAGCATCCCTATGTCTTTCTTCTGCAAAATCAAAAAGGTCTTCTAATAATTCTTGAACTTGAACGTTTGTCCATCTGTATCCTCTTTGGTAAGATGGAACAAAGAATTCATATCCAAACAAGTCACTTACCGGTTTTAACTCAACCGTCGCCATACACTTTACCTCCTAAATCAATAATGTTATCAAATAAACTACACTTCACCAAACACTTAATCGTTATCTTTTTGTCTTTAGGATACTCCCAACTCAACATCCGCCGCTTCCCGCAGCTTCTCCCACACCTTCACCATCGCGAAAGTGTCGAGCTCGCAGTACTTGAGCAGGTTGCGGCGCGTTTCTTCACGTTCTTCAGTTGCAATCGAAGCGAGCTTTGGAAAAACAGACATGGCTTCCCCGCCGTTGTGGATTTGATCAAGATTGTGGTAGTCAAGCCCCGGGTCGTCCGGGAACAGCGCCGGCAGCACGCTCTTAATCGAGAACGAATTTCCCATGGCCCTATTATAATAAAACCCGGACTGAAAAGGAACAAGCAAATCCAAAATATGTTCACGAATATTGAGAAGATGTTCGGAAAGGTCCGGGAAAGTGTCTGCGAGCCGCTTGATAATCGTGCACTCGAACGCCTTGTTGTAGGCGGTCACGCAAACGTTCATGGGGATGTCGGCGCAGAGCTGTTCGGCCAGGGCGCGGCGCGGGTCGGTTCCGGGCACGGCAAGGAACTCGCTGTGTTTGAGTGGGCCGCCTTCGTTCTCGATGTAGTGGAGCGAGTACTGGAACGGAATCTGGGTGTAGGGCCGCGTCCCGGGGTAGATGGGAATGACCGGCTGGACCGTCTCGAAATCCAGGAAGTAGAGCGGGTACGAGAGCGTGTCCAGGAATTCCGCGATCTTTTTCTTGTCGACGTAGGCGTCGTCCCGGTTCCCGACCGTGAACTCCAGCTGCCGGCGCTGCTTTTCGTTCTTCAATTCGCCGCTCGCGAGCAGGTTCTCGAACGTGATGCGTCCCTTTTTGTAAAGCTCGATTTTCTTCTTGAAGGGCATGCGGTAGACGTCGAATACCGACTGCGCGGGAATGTGCTTCGTGCAGTGGCGCCAGAACGCGCACGGGTATGGCTTGTTGCAGTTTTCATGAAGGTCGACCGCCGGCTCGATGTTGGAGGCGAGAAGCTTCCCGGCCTCGGCCACCTTCGGCTCGATTTTCGCAATTTCATTCGCGACCTCGCCGGACACGTCGGAAATATAAAAAAGCTTCGACAGGTCAAGGCGGCCGTCGAAAACATAATCCCCGTTGAGGCACACAAGGTAGGTGCCCGTGACGTTCACGCCGCAGTGGTCCAGAACGTACTTCTGGTAGGCGATGTCGGCGACGTAGACTTCCTTGTCGTCCTCGTAAGTGCCGTCGTCCTTGCGGCGCTTGGTGGAGCTCTTGACCTCGTAAATCGCCCAGCCGTCACCGGTCTTTCGGAGGATGTCGACGGCGCAGTACAGCCCGTTGTACGTGAACGACGCCTCGCAAATGACCGGCGTACCCTTCGCCATCTCGGCCGCGGTGCCGGCAACCATTTTCGTTATGTCGGGAACGTCGCCCCCGCCGGTGTCGATCTCGACAAAATCTCCGAAAAGCCCCATGGCAAGGTCGCCCACCTCGCTGCCCTCCGCCATTCGCGAACGGACTCCCTCGTCGACGACCGCCTCATCCGGCATGTATTTGCGCAGCCACGCAATCTTCGGGCACTGCCAAATGGCGCAGTATTTGGATTTTGAAAGGTTGGTTTGATTGCTCATCGTGTGGTCCTTTATACTCTTGTTGTTCGCCGGTTGTTCCCGGGAATGTACTGTTTGCGCTTCTTGTCGCTTCTTATTAGCTCCGCCGGTTTACTTAGCCGCCCAGCATTTCTCTCACCCTGTCCGCGTCTGCCTGCGACAGATTGATGTCGATCGTCTGACCGGTGTTGTCGCTGATTTTCACCTCGCACAGATCCGCGCCGGGAACCGCCGAAGTCTCAACCGAGCAGTTTTTCCTATTGATTACCGTGGTCTTTTCAACGCCGAGTTTTTCGTAAAGATAGATGAAATCGCCGGTTATTTGGAGCGTTTTCGAGTCGCCCAGGTACTTGTCTGTGAAGACCGTTCCCGGGAGCGCGGTGGCGGTCGGGTCGGCGGTTGAAGGAGCGGGCGAAGCTGCAGAAGGGACTGCGGTTGGTTCAGCCGGCTGCGGCACGTTTTGGGCGCACGCAGAGACTGCCGCGAGAAGCAGGACGCAGAGTATCAGGAATACTATTTTCGGTTTGTTCATTGTCGCGGCCTCCTTTAAGCCGGTTGGTTGACACCCATTCACCACGCTAGGAATTGGCATATTGCCAGCGTTATAAGGCAATAAATTTGAAGTCAGTACCATCCGAAGAATCATCAGAGCTTCTCTGCAGGGAATGCCCATAGCAAGAAATCAATTTTCTTCACTCCGCTAATACCTTTATATTCAGGGAAACAAGTATCAAATCTTAATATCAAATCCTCTGCCAGCGGTTTTTTCAGAACAAAAAGGTATCGATACCAATTGAAAATGAAATCGTATTCGCCAATCGCATCATCAATTTTATCTTCAGAAGTCTTCCCTTTCGGTTTGCGAATCCCAAGAAGTCTCGCAACCCGGCTGTCCCATATTGGCATATTCGGGTTGATTGTTGCAAGCATTTTGCTTGAAAACGACGCTTCTACCCGCCCGGTATCATCGAAAATTTGTTGCAATATCATCGCGAAATGAACCTTTTCCTTCTTTTGACAATCGCTCATTGTTTCGAAGAACTTTCGTCTCCATTCCTCATTTCGTCTAACTCGGTAAAACGCATTGAACTTCCTTTGAAAATCCTTATCACGGGGTACAACGCTGTTCATTATTTCACAGTACTTGCGGATTCCCTGCTCCCTGGATTTCAATTCTTTTAACGCCTCACTAACAAGCGATTCATCTTTTAAAAAGTCAACCTCGAACGGGCGATCTTCTCTTATTGCCGCCGCAATCTGTGCTCTTTCAGTTATTTTGACCATTCTTTCATTCCTTTCTTAACTACTTGCTGATCTATAGCCACAAATCATTCTATACTGTCCGCATTCCATTCCTCGCAGATATTCTTAGCCTCGTTGCGCAACATCTCCATTCTCCGTTTATAGGATGCAGTTCTCTCGCGCATAACCTCGATTACTTCCCGCATTTCATTCGCGATTCTCTGCTGCTTGTTGAGCGGATAGTCCGGCACCGGAAGCTTCTTTATTGCATCTGCACTTATCATCGAAATGGTCGAACCGACAGCGGCATCGCAAAGCAAATGGCGGCCTGTTCCGCTCTCAAAGAAGGCCTTGAAGAAATTTGGAACACCTTTGCTTTTGGCGATCTTAATCACGTAAATGTTTCCGCTGGCAATTATCTGCGTGCCTTCGGGAACATCCGCCACCGCAAACTTGAAGGAGTTGCCGCCTTTGGAAATAATCAGGTCGCCGTCGTTGATCCGGTAATTGGCGAGTTTTGCGGCGAGTTTTTCATCCGGCTTGATACGCTTCGTGCTGTCATGGTCAATGTAGCCGTCAACTATATTGCCGATAGCAAGGTATTCACAACCCTGCTCTTTGGTTTCGATTGCCTTAAGCTCCTCCGCACGCAGCGGGGTGCCGCGCTTGATATTTTTGATAAAGTCGCCAAACTCGCGGGAATTTGAAAGCGACACCTTTTTCGCAAGGTACCTGACCGCGGCCAGCACATACTCGTTTTCTATAATCTCCTCGACCGGAACGTCCCTTCCATAGTCATTATCTTCCGTTAAGGCTTGAATGATCTGTTCAACGTTTTCGTCTATTATGATGTTTGTGAATCTGGCGCTTTCACAGAAGTCTAATGCTTTAACCATTCTTACAGTCTGTGGCACAACATCCGAGGCTGCTCTCTTCGTCAGTACAAGAAGTGTCACCGGAATGCTTGTGTTGTTAAAGAGCTTTTCAGGAAGTGCAACCACCGCATCAATGTAACCGCAGTTAACGAAAATCGACCTTGTTTTTCTGTCGTACAAGTTGTTCATGCTTCCGCTATTTGTTAAAACAACCGCCTTGCCACCTTCCTCAAGTCCGTCCATCACACTTGCAATGAACTGCCAGTCGGCTGATTTTATCCGTGTTTCGCTTACCGTTTCGAGCAGAGATACTTCGTTTCCGCTTCCAGGATCAATCGCGACCCTCCTTTCCGCAAAAGGATAATTAATGAAGGCTTTTGTGAATTTTGTATTATACTTTAGACCGAACATATCGCCTTCAATCAATTCTATCTTCCCGCCCGCTACTTCGACTCTTATCGAAGTAATCTCACACATTAAACTGTCTATCTCAACGCCTGTGTAAGATGCTTTTGGCTCTTTTTGCGACGCAAGGACCGTGAACGTTCCCCGGCCGGTGCAGTATTCGCAGACCCGGTCGTCCTCTTTCAGGTCGAGAATCCTTATCGCGAGCTCGGCTATCGACTCCGGCATCGAAGAATAATGCTTCTCAAATTTTGTGGAGTCGTAAAAAAGAACCAGGGATTTCAACGACACAATGGCCGCATTTCTGTCTTCCGACAAAGATCTTATTCTGCCGGGGGCTTCCGTGATAACGTTCCAGACGCGTTCCAGCCTGCCTTTGTAAAACGCCAGTTTGCGTGCTTTTTCCTTTTCGTCGGTAATATTAAGCGACTCAACGAACGCTTCCGGAGACGATATGTCCGTTCCGTCTTCGAAGTTCTTCAGCAGAACGTATGCAATCGGGACTGCAAGCATCTGCGCGTCGTCCTGCTCCCTTATCGGCTCTAGAATCTCATGAGCCAACGCTCTGGCGCGTACATGACCCATTACTTTCATTGTATCCCATTCTTTCTTAGTCATTTGGGCTGAAATCCTCCTTAATATGGTTTGTGAGGTCTCGTTTTCCTCGTTTATTCACTTTCGTTTTCGGTTTGAAATAACCACTCGAATTATACCATGCTGGCGGGAAGTGTTCAAGGAATATTCTTATGGTTGCTTTGTTTTTCCGTCAGTTCAACGAACACTGTATGCCTCTGAAGGGCACCGTCGAAACGAGCCTTATCTCGGGATTGTTTTCCTTTGCCGCAAGTACTTCCAGCGCCGCCCAAACGTCAGCCCCGTCTGCCATACCGCAGATGAATGTGGTAAAGCCTAAAGCTGCAGCACTCTCAATCTCCTGCCAGAGCCATGTTCTTATTTCGGCTTCGCTTGCAATAAGCTTACCCGTTCTATGTCCTGTAAAGTAGCAGGTTTTATTTATGTCGATGTCGTAATGTTCATGTCATCCCTCGCTTGTTTCGTCTGTGTTATTTGCTTGCCCGATCTTTTCAGCAAGTTGCGTGAAAAATCCGCTATTGGAATCCGGTTCCGGGCCTGCGACAAATTCCGTTTCCGCATCAATGTTGTAACCGTCTATCCACCGATACTCAGGTATTCTTTGTTTGATGTATTGATAATTGGCTCTATACCCGCGTATGGTCCAATCCCCATTGGCGAAAATCCCTATATCTTCTTCGCCGGCAACGAACATATCGTCTTCCCAGCCGCATTCAGCGCAAATCTCAAAGGAACCGGGAGTGCTGATAGATATGTTTCCGCAGACGGGGCAGGGGTACTTCGGTTCCGGGTCTTGTTCTTCATCACATTCACTTTCTACTTCGAAATGCTCAAAACGCTCGGGATGCTTCTCTATTTTGTATAGTTCAAGCTCAATATAAGGATAGCAGTCATGCCCGCAGTGCCCGGAAAAATCATACAGGCGAAAACAGTAGTTTTTCTTATCCGTCATCGCGAAAGCATTTGTTCTCAGTTTATCATCCCTTCCAAGGTAGTACTGGTCACATTTCTCATAGATATCAATCTCATCGGGTCCTATCAAAATTTTCAGAGAGTTATTATCGCCAATGCTTTTCTTCGTATCGTCAGACAACGAAACGACAGTATCTTTACCGGAAAACATTTCAAACAAGGAACTGCTCAGCGACCGCTTTAATTCGTCTGTTTGTTCTTTTGAAAGGCTTTGTAACTCGCAAATCTCACCGTCCAGAAAATCATCAAGTTTCTTAACGTGCCCGTTACCATCGAACAGCTGATTGTCTTCGAAGGCGAAGCGCATAAGTTCGTGTCTGAAGGAATCGCGTGCTTCCTCAAAGGTATCGAATATGATTGCCTTGGATTCAACCCGTTCGTTGTCTGGGCAGGCGTAAGGGATAGTGGTATTTAGTTCGAAAAGCCAATGGTCATTCATTCTGATTTTCCTTGTAAAATTAGGTATTAACACAACTCATTTTGGAAGAAGCTTGTGCTTATTTATATCAGCATAACTCGTCAGTTTTCACTTTTTTAATGTCAACATATAACTCGGACGAGGCATTCTGTCCGCAAAACATATCATCTATGTAAAGATAATAATAATCTTTTTTTCTCCGTTTTCCGTTTTCCAATAGTTAGCTTAATTGACGGCATTTCTTTCATCGTCGCACTCTATCGCCAGCGCAACGTACGTGTCCGTCCATTCCCCGTCTTCTTCATCCTCGTAATCCTCCAGATCGATTCTGATAAGGATGGTTGGCTTAGTCAAGACATGTTTGCCGATAGTTATTGTTGCTGGGCGAAGTCGGATGACGTTGGCAGATGTGTGGCTGATGCTATATCTACTAGTTTCCGGGATAAAGTCGGTCGCTTTAATCTGAGTGATAATTTCGGGGATAATCTCGTCCATACCCCTGCGGTCTCGATAGTTCCACCACTTGACTTTTTTAACAGAGGGTGTTGCGAAGATGCTGTCGCAGGTTACAATCTTGGCAAGAAGGTAATCGATGTCTTTTTCATCCACCTCCACATTGCAGGAACTGTACACCGTTTCTATAGTCCACAACTGATCTTGGTTGAGCCTTTCCTTGGCGAGCCGATACATCCTGTCAAGCATTTCGATATTCGTAAAGGCGTGAATGATTTCATCCTTCAGTGTCAAGAGCATGCTGTCCGGGTAATCCAGCTTAGGACCTCCGGCGGCAATCAGCTTCGGGGCATCGCACTCGTACTCATCCTCGCAATCGACCGTAACGAAGTGGGCAGATTCCATATTTCCACACACCTCTACAACGTTGATATCGCCAACGATATCCCGAAGGTGCAGCGGCCTTGCTGCGTCCGGAACGGACTTCAAGGGCTTGGATTGTTGCCAATGATCCCTTCTCCATTCCTTCTCAGTGACCTTCTGCAGCACCTCTTCGCAAAGCTTTTCGTCATCATAAATAAGGTAGATGTCGTTTTTGATGGGCCTCTCGTCATTCAGTGCAAGAAAAAGAGTATGAACAAAAGACGGTTTTGAATCCCAACCTGCAGAATAAGCAAACTTCACGCTGTCAGAAGATAAACGTATGTCCTCCTGGTCTATGAAATAATGCCAGCGCGGTTCATTTGCTCCGTATATTTCGAACCCCTTGCACCCTGCAAAAAGGATCGAGTCCACCTGTTCCTTTATAAAGGTTTCGTCGTCAGTGTGCTCGACGATGAGAAAGCAAATGAAGTCTCTCTCCGGGGCAAGATCTACTTTCCCTGCGACCATTGATGCGCTGTAAAAGCCGGGGCGTATTTGGTTGATAGATGGGGAAGAAATCATTGGTCTATTCCTCTTGCTGCCTCATTCCAGGTTTTAAACTCCCACCTTAATGGAAATTCGCCTTTTATTGTCTCTCTTAATCTTTTTTGAAAATCAATGTATTCCAGGTATCCCCACTTCTTGGCTTTTATCACAATGCAACCAAGACGGTAATTATCTTTCAACAGTCTTCTCAATACGTCCCCTGATAAAACACGCAGCCATATTTTTCTCATTTCTTATCTCCTTAAATGTAGCCCGTCTTAAGTCCAAAGGCAATCATACCATTCTGCCAGCATCGCAAATGCCTTGGCTCTGCACACGCTGCGGTATTGATCTATTTCCGCTTCACGCTTTCTCCATTCTTCTCTTTCGGAGTCGTCTTCCCATGAGAAGGTGTTTTTTACTGAGCAGGTATCATAGTTCTGCTCACGGAACAGGAAAATCATTTCCTTGATGATGCTTTTCCATTTTTCGGAGCACTCTTTCTCCATGCGTCCGTTCCATACCTTGGCGTTGTCTGTTGCTTGACACAAAAACTCTTCCCATTCGCAACCGATTTCATCTTTGTGTTCTTTGTAATAAGCTTCAACCATACTTCCGGGAAACCCGCCCAGTATGTCAATGTCCTTTAAAAGCTTTTCCAGCATACCGGGGATTACAACGTTAAGATAATCGTCAACGGCCCAGACGTCCATGTCCGAAAACCCGCATCTTACTCGCTGTCTTGCATACTTGTGGTGCCTGGAAAAGGTTCTGATGTTCTTAATAGGACTCTTCCTTATCGAGTAGTCGCTCTTGTCAAAAACGTTTACCATTTCCGTCACTTCCTGCTTTTTGCATGTCTTTCCGCCTCGTTGGATGTGGGATAAAAGAGTATCCCTTGTGCTCCTTTTAGGTTAGGTATGATATTGATAGATAGTCGGATATTCCCGTTAATCTTTTGGAATACTCGGATTCCATTATCTCTCTGTACTTTATATTGCATTCGTCCCTGTTTATGTTCCCCTTGAAGTACCCGGAAACCGGGACAAGACTCTTAAGATATCCTTCCAGAGGCCCGTTGTAAAACTCAAGGTCCATGTAATTGGATTCGCATTTCAGCCAAAATCTGTCGTCGCGGAATGCTCCTTCACTCGCATATGCCATGTTGATACCGAACCCTGTGTACACCATGTTCTCATTGTTAAAATGCTCCGAACTGTCATCTGTAGGAGAATATGATTTACAGGTTCTTTGCTTCCAGGAAGGGTAACACAGTGTTTTGTTGATCCCCTCCAAAACAAAGATATCAAGAGGCCTCTTGGGGTTAAAAACTATATCGCCCGGCTTGAACGGAGTGGGAAAGTCAAACCAGAGCCCTTTAAAAATGTTTGTCAGTTCCCTCAAACGGTCACATTTTGAATCAGCCGCATATAGACCCGTTATCTCGAGCGTGGGGGAGAAGAACACCTGAACGCCCTTGTCGCCTTCGTCTGCAGTCACTTTTCTTAATGAAAACCCTTCCGTCCTCTCGTTCGGTTCAGGGAGTTCTTTATAGGCTTTCCCGAATGATTCAAAAGACGAGAAAATTCCGATAAACTCAGGTTCACCCGCATCGTCGCTGCTTTCGACTTTCGGAATCCGCTCGGCAACGAACTTCGAGTCACCGGCCGGCCGCATAAAACCGTCAATAAGGCTCTTTTCCGTCTCTATGTATTCCTCAAGGAAGCTGTGAAGACTTGGCATAAAACGGGTCAAATGGTTCCTTTCAGGAATTTCACAGTCAGGCATATAATCGATCAAGCCTTTCCATGCATCGTGCTTCTCGTTGACCGTAAGCCCTCTGCTTTGGTAGATGAGCCAGGCAGCTTCAAGGCTGCTGAACCTGTAACCGGTTTTGTCAAGATGGTTTCTTATTGCATTCGAATTTACGCACTTGAGTACGGCTTGCCGGTTTCGCTCTTCTTTATCGGGAATCGCACTGATTCTCGCCTTTTCTTCGTCTCTTTTAAACTGCCTGTATTCGTAATCGAATTGTTCAAACAGAGTGTCCCTGCTTGCAAACTTTGCGCCATGTGCGAAGCGGTGAAGCGTCTCTGAATACTTTGCCAGCGTTTTTTCTTTTTTATGTTCGCTTGAATATTTCGCATAGCATCCGGCGCTTGTTTCTTTTGTAAATACAGCTGCTTCCGGTGCGGGTATGCCCTGCGAAATCAGGTATTCGTAAAAGTCCTCTTTGTACCATAAACTCGCCGGGATGGACACTCTTAAGTTTTTGTCAACGCACCCGGTTTCGGTAAATTTCCCGGCAAAATCGGCATAAGCGTCCTCACTGCTTTTGCTCTCTTTGATTACTTTGAGTCTCTCACTTTTCCTTATATATGTGTCAACATACTGCGCGTCTAAGAGCCCCACCCGTACCGTCCGGTGAGGAACTACAGGATTCTCTTTGGTGCGGAGGTATTCCAGAAACCGAAGGCATTCTTCCTTCGTTTTCGGACGGTTTCCCGGGACAGGAATGTTTGAAGCGCCCCAGACGTTCTTTGATGACGTAAAGTACAGTTTTCCGTCGTCTGTCACTGTGTAGTAAACCTGTGACATCTGTATTCACCTCTGTTTGTCTTTTAGTCTTGCTTTGAGTCCCTCATCAAGGCAAGCGACTTTGCACATTTCGCAGGTCCTGCGTTTTTTGTTGGTCATCTTCACCCAGACATAATCAAGTCCAAGCCGGCCGGCGATGTTTCTGACTGTCAGCATCAGCTTTTCACAGGTAATCGCCGTAAGCGCGAGGCAGAGGGAATTCTCGTCAAAACCGTACCCTTCCGGTTTAAAGGCGGCCTTTTTCACGAAATAACCGGCCTTCCAGACAAAGTCCGTCCCGTCACCGCCGTGCAGGAACGCAAGCAAATCGTTCTGTATTTTCTGATTGGCTCCTGACGGGAAAACGACAACGCCCTCCGTGAGATTTCTTTTCGCGGATCTTCTGCCGCCGTAATGTAAAAACGCGGGAAGTCTTCCGCCTGACGCAATGGTTTTTGAGTCTTCAACGGCAACGGAATTGGCCATGTAGCCGTAGGCGTTATATGCTCCGGCGGTGGCGTGACGTTCTGCTACTTTGATTAGGCATTCATATATTTCCATTTCAATCCACCAAATCTGCGTATATTTTCGCAAGATCAGCAAATGCTTTCTTTGTTAAAGAGTCCCTCTGTTTTTCATATTCAGGCCAGTCTTTTGAATCTACATCAAACGCTGTCCCTGTAAGTTTTAAAAGCTCGTCAAATTCATTGGCGGTATCCTTTACCATCTCTTTCCACTCGTCAAACGCTTCATCCGGAAGACCTTTTGCCGGATCAAAGTCGTCTTTTTCATAATACTTTTCGGCTACGCAGTTCCCGATAATGTACGTCTTATCCGCGTACAGTTTAAGGTAGTCCCGGATGATCGCCGCAAGATACCTGTTCATATTCCACCAGAGTTCTTCCGACATTTCATCGATTTTGAATTCGAATTTATGCCATGGCGGACCGCTGTATTTGAGCTTTCCCAGCTTCAGATTCCGCATTTTCCGGTCAAAAAGTCTTTCGGTTATCTTGTCGCGGACCTTTTTTATTTGGTATCCGACGCCAATGACGGTATATTCATCGAGAAAGTCAGTCGCGTGAAAATACTCGTTTGTCTTTTCAGAAGGGATGGTTCGGCAGCCGTTTTCATCCCGCGGGGCAATTTTGTCAAGAGCCTCATCGTAAAGTCTGTCCCATTTGCG
>JAEEGL014079257.1_pt1 | contig 11545 bp, 7 predicted proteins | sample 9134231 | NCBI WGS metagenome assembly JAEEGL01 (sample SAMN16246548, study PRJNA631951) | gut metagenome | biome: gut microbiome; feature: rumen; material: fiber-attached | host: Bos | place: Iran: Karaj | collected 2018-10 | reverse complement strand
TTGCATTACTCAAAAGTGCATAAAGAATTGTTGCGGCAGTTTTTTTGTGGCCGAGCTCAGACAGCATTCTTTCTGCTTCATCTTTTTTGTCTTCGCGGAGCAGCTGCTTTACTTTATTTGAAAGTGGTGTAACCTTGCAGTCGTGCCAGCCTATGTAAATACAACGCTCAATAATGATTGTGAGGGTTGCGATTGAGAATAGAAGGAGAACCCACATAAAAGGTCCACCAAGATTAAATAGTTCAATTAAACACCATTTGCTTTCCATAATTTATTTCTCCTTTTTTTAGTAACTCAACTTAAAGCCGATGTTGATAAGTGGTACTCCAATGCTGAAGTTTGCTTCTGATGGAACATCAGATTCTTCACCTGTGTAGGCGTCAAAGGTTTTTCCTGCCTTTGGCTGATAAAGGTTGATAAAAATATCCTGGGCTCCACCATAGATTTCCCATTTCAATTTTCCGCCCATAGTTTCAAACTTGTAAGCAACTCGGAAGTCTACAGGACATGACCAGTCGCTTCTGAGTGTATCGCTGTAAGAAGAGCGCTGAGAATATCTTTGAATCACAGTTCCGTCTTCCATAATTACAGGGTAGCAGAAGAGGTCTCCATTTTCACGAAGCGGAGTTCCAGAAGCAAGGGTTCCCTTTACCATGATGTCCCAGTGACTTGTAGGATGGAAGTTTGTAACAAGATTGAGGGTGTGGAAGCGGTGATAATCAGGATAGTACCATTCATCCAGAGGTTCACCTCTCATAGTTACCTGGTTATCAAATTCCGGGCTTGTCGGGTTTTTGAACTTTGCATTGATGAAAGAGTAAGAAATATAACCGTCGTACCACTTTCCTGTCTTTTTCTGAAGCATAAGGTCGAAGCCGTAGGAATAACCGATTCCATCATTCTTGTATAAAACGCTTCCTGATTTTCCGCTATACTTATCAATCATATAAAGGCGCGAATAGTAATATCTGTAGTAACCTTCAAGCTTAAAGCTCCAGTCATCAACAAGCTGAATATCAGTTCCAACTACAGAAAATATAGCTTTGTTCATTTCACAGTCATCAAGGCCAGAGCCTTTAGTAACAAGACCCATTTCAACAGGAATTGTATTGAACATACCTAGGCCGCCAGAGAAGGAAACGCGTTCAAAGATACCTTCGTTTCTCCAGGGAGTATAGCGGATTGTTCCGCGGGGACTGAAGGCTGGCTTTGATGAAAGAAATAAATCATTGTCTTTATTTGAGATAAAGTAGTGATCTGCACGAAGTCCAAGTTCTCCATTGAAGAGAGTGTTTTCGCTGCCGAAGCTCATAAGGGCATAAGCGGCAGAGTTAACCATGTCACTGCCTTCTGACTTTATTTCTGCTTTATAACGCTTGAAAGAAGGAATTAAAGCGTTATCTGAAGGGAGTTCAACCCAGGTATCGGCGGTGTCTTTTGCATTGCTCTTTGTCCACATTACATCTGCACCAGCGGCAACTGTCATAATTTTATTGAGTTCGTATTCACCTTCGAGCTTACCTTCTACAGAGTGTTCTGTAATTACTTCTGAGAAAGAGTTCTTGAGTTCCGGAAGATTATATGTTTTAGAAGAAATGGCTTCTGGTGAAAGAAGGGATCCGTACTGATTTATAAAATCCTTGTTGTACTTAAATTTTCCTTCGAGAACCTGTTTTTGAGTAACATCTTCGTCTGTATAGGCATAAGAAAGGAAACCCTTGAACTGGAGGCTTTCTGTTGGCAGCCATTTTGTATTAAGCTGTGTAAAGGCCTGAAGCATAGAGTAATCAAGTGTTACAGATTGCTTCTGTCCGTCTTTTTCCATATTTCCTTCATAACCAATACCATCTCCGCCAATAAAACCGCTGAGAGTAAAGCCAAGCTTTTCAGTCGGATTAAAGAAGAATTTGGTATAGCCGTTACGGATGTAAGGGCAAACGCTGATCATGTTAAGGGCATCAGCAAGTTCACCTTCGGTTATTACCTGCTTGTATAAAGCAAAAAGCGGATCAAGATAGGTTACTTTACCGGCTGCAAACATTCCGGCCTTATCTCCGAAAGGAAGTGTCAGGTAGGCATTTGTAGAAATATCTGAAGCAGAGACTTCAAAGGAAAGCTTGTCAGTTTTTGGATTAACAGTGTTTACTTCAAGAAGACCTGCAAGGGCACGACCATAGCGGGCAGAAAAAACACCGTTAGACATTTTAACGCTGTCTACCATTCCCGGATCAAAGATAGAGCACATTCCGCCCCACTGCCATGGAAACAAAAGATAAACGCCATCCATTACGGCGGTTGTATCACGAGGGTAACCGCCACGAACAGAAGGCTGGGTTCCACCATAAGTAATACCAGGCATTGTATTTACTGAGGACATTACGTCTTCAACAAGCCCCATGCGGGCTGTAGAAGAGAAGGTTTCCTTGTCGACAACAACAGAAACACCGGACTGCTCGTCTGTGATGCCAGGGGCTGCCCGTTCAACTACCAGTTCTTTTCCTTCGATAATATCTGCCATTCCAAGTGATGCAGAAAGTGAGTTTTTTGTTTCGCTGAAGAAAAGCTCATCGCTTCTATAGCCGGGGTAGGAAAGAATGACTTTTCCAGTCTTGAGTGAATCTGGAATTTCTATAGAAGCACTTCCGTTTTCATCAGTATAAGAAGTGATTTCTTCGTTATTTTTTACAGAGATTCTTACTCCCTCAAGCGGAAAGTCCAGTTCTTCATCAATTACTGTAATGTTGATTTGATATGCGCTAAGATTTGCTGCGCAAAAGATGCTGAATGCGGCATAAAATGCCGCATTCTTGATTTTTTTATTAAGGTGCATTTTAATCTCCTTCTTATTCAACACCTGAGAAGGAGATATATGTTACCAGAATGTAATGTCACCCGATTTTTATTTCTTCCTAAAATACTGCGTTAGCGGTCCTTTATGTTATTCAAAAATAAGAACGTTCCAGGAAAGCGGCTTTACTTTAGTAGAAGAAATGCCTCCTTCGATTTTTGCAGCCTTGTTTACAAAGGGGGCCTTCCAGTCTTTTCCATAACTGCTCTTTGCTTCAAAATCCTTACTGAAGGTTTCGTAATGGGTGATTTTATTGAAACGGGTTGGAGCGCCTGTACTGCAAGTACTAACAGCTCCTGCTTCAGCAAAGCCCCGTATATCCAGCTCCAGCGGATAATTTTCCTTCTCGTTTCTGTTTATCACAAAAACCGCAAGGCGTTTAGACTTTTCATCCCAGGCAGCTGCAGAGTCTATATAGTTTACACCATTTTTGCCGGTGTATTGAGAGGTGTCGTCAATTGCATAGCCAGGCATGTCAAAGCTTTCGGACTCAACGATGGTCTGCAGAGAAGTGCCGCGGGCGTAATCTATGAGCTGGCGGAAAGCATAGTAAGTTGCAGGTCTCCATACGTGGTCGTGGTTAGAGGCTGCAAGAGAAGCAAGCCCGCCAGTCATACAACCGATTTTTACCCTGTCTGCATGGCGTAAAAGTGCGAGTTGAATGGAAGTCATGCTGAGCAGCTTAAGCATGTCTCCGCCAGGGAAGTCGCGGTCGGGCATCTTGTCTGGATCATGGCGGATATACTGGCGGGTCGGGTCAAACTTATAATGACTGCGCGCCATGTTGTATGGACCATAGCCCGGATTCAGTTCGCTGAAGGGTTTCTGGAAGGCTCCGTATTCATCAAAAGAAATATTTACCTTGCGGGGTGAGCGGTGCTTTGCCTGAATGTAGTCCAGCATAGCAGCTTCGGTATTTATAAAATCCTCATAGTAAAGTGAGCCACCCAGCAGCGACAGAGTGTCTCCCGGTTTTGCAATGTGGTAGTGGTGAAGGGCAAGATAGTCTACTGTGTCATAGCACTGGTCCATAACCCTGGCTTCCCATTCCGGGTAGTGGTCCATAAAAGATGCAGAAGAACCGCAGACAACAGTTTCAATGGAAGCGTCAATCCACTTCATGGCCTTGGAAGCCTCATGACAGAGAGTTCCGTAGCCTGTCGGATTTTTCTCCCAGGAGCCCAGCTGCCAGTGACCGTCCATCTCGTTGCCGAGACACCAGGTTTTTACACCGTAAGGCTTGGGGTGACCGTAGCGGCGGCGGAGGTCGGACCAGTAGGTGCCTCCTTCGTGATTCGTATATTCAACGCAGTCCATTGCATCCTGAAGATTTCCGGTTCCAAGATTTACTGTGTAAATAGGCGCGGTGCCAACCTTTTCGGCCCACTGCAGATATTCGTCGTGGCCAACATCATTTGGAATATACTGATACCAGGCCGGGTCCAGATGTGTTTTGCGGAGTTCACGCGGTCCTATAGAATCCTTCCACTGCCAGGCAGAAAAAAAGTTACCACCCGGCATACGCACAGCAGGAAGACCGGTACCACGCAGAGCTTCAATAAAGTCTATGCGAAAACCCTGCTCATCAGCCGTCGGGTGCTTTGGATTATACATTGTGCCGTTTACCATAGTTCCGATTGGTTCAAGGAAGGCAGAAAAAAGTCGCGGCGAAATCTCGCCGATTTTGAATTTCGGATGAATAGTAATGCGTGCTTTTTTAGACATTTTGAACTCCAGGTTTATTATTCAGGAGGGGGAAGTCTCCCCCTGGCTTCCAAGCAAGTCGCTCTGCGAAGCGCCACTGCAAGCAGTGCCGCTTCTCTCCGCTTTGTTGCTTGTCCGCCACCCCTTCTAACGGGGGCTTCGCCCCCGTAACGCCCCCATTGTTGTTAATCGTTTTACGGGGTCACTAAATTATAACACGGCTTTTCTCAGAAGGGAATTGTGAAATTCTATCGAGTTTTGCATTCGATTAAACATCGAAGGATTGCAAAACTCGATCTGCCCTCCTTTTTTATTTTCCAGTCGAAATCTTTTTAATCCACTTTTCGCTTTTGAGGCGTCCCAGGCACCAGAAGGTTTTTACTATGTCGTCGGATTTGAGGGCGATGTAGATCCAGAAGGCTGGCCAGTGGAAAACAAAGCCGGCCAGAATGCCGAAAGGAATTGCGAGAACCCAGAGGAAGATATTATCGGCAAGCATGAGCATTTTTGTGTCGCCACCGCCACGTAAAACACCCTTTGTCATGATGGAGTTTGTAGCGCGGAAAATTATAATAATGCTTATTGCGGCCATAAGCTGACCGGCGATTTTTACAGTTTCTTCACTTACATTGTAGGTGGAAATTATAGGGTGGCTTACAGCCATTATGAAGGCAGCGGAAATTGCGCCAAGAGCAAGACCAAGCCCAAAGAACATCCAGCCCTGGTCCATGGTTTTGTGGCGGTCGCCAAGGCCAAGAGTCTGGCCGGTAACAATTGCGCCGGCCTGTGAAACACCCTGAATTACGACGGTACTCAGCTGCTGGGTTACGCTGGTAATTGCGTTAGCCGCAACAAAGGCAGCCCCAAGATGTCCGATTACCATGGCAACCGAGTTGTTGCCTATTGCAAGAATTGCATCGCTTACCAGAACCGGAATAGAAATTCTTATATATTCACCAAGAAGGGAGCCTGTTTTCATAAAGAGGTCACGGACACGGAAGCGGATTTTTTTATCTTTAAAGAAAAGATAGCCCAGAATCATTGCGGCTTCAAAGAGGCGGGCAATCAGAGTGCCGAGGGCGGCGCCGGCTACCTCCATACGGGGAATACCAAACTTACCGAAAATAAAAGTGTAGTTGGCACCCAGGTTTACAAAAAAGGCTCCTATGGAAACATAAAGCGGCAGCCTTACCTGGCCTACACTGCGGAGGACAATAGTCGAAACTAAACCCGTTCCCAGGAAGAAATAGGTAATTACAGACCAGCGGAAGTATACATCCCCGAGCCGGATAATTTCTTCGTCGCTTGTGTAGGTTTTCATAATTGCGCCGGGTATAAAAAAAGTGAGCAGGGCGAAAATAGCAGCAAGACTAAGTGTAATTCGAAACATCAGACACACTGTCTGTTTTAGGGCGTGGCTGGCTGCCTGAGACTTTTCTTCATCATCTCCAGCAGCCTTCTTCATGCCCCAGTAGCGGGAAACAAGAACAGAGGCACCCATTCCAAGCCCCATACAGAAAATATGATAAATGCTTATAAAGGAGTTTGCGAGTGATGTAGCAGAAAGAGCATTTTCACCGAGACTTCCCACCATTATGGTGTCCAGCATGTTTACCCCAATGCTGATGAGACTTTGAAGTGCAATAGGAAGTGCGAGCGCAAAAACGCCCTTATAAAAAGCAGGTTGTTTCTGGAAGAGTTTCATGATTTTTCCTGTCAGCGTTTTCTGGATTTTAAGTCCTGTTTACATTCGTACATTTTCTTGTCTGCACGTTCAAAAAGGTGAAGATAGCTGGCGTCTTTTTTTGAATCAAATTCCGCAAAGCCGTAGGAAATCACTACCTCACCACTAACAAGGTTTTGTTCTATCTGACTGTGGAAATTGATAAGAAGCTCATCTCTTTTTTCGAAATCTTCTCCGGTAAGGAAGGCAACAAATTCATCGCCGCCGATACGGTAAACAGGACTGTGCTGGAATTTATGACAGATCAATGAACAGGCTGATTTTATATACTGATCACCGGCATCATGCCCGTAGGTGTCGTTCATTTTTTTCAAATCATTCAGGTCGAAAACAACAAGCCCAAATCTTGAAAGGAATTTATCTTTGATACGCTGGTCAATACTGCCAATGTCTTCAATGTAAGCCATTTTGTTTTTTACACCGGTAAGCGGGTCTGAGTAGGCCATTTTTCTTGTTGTGCCCAGCTCAAATTCCTGAAGCTTTTCCAACTGTAAAAGAGATTCAAGCTCTTCGCGGCGGGCATCCTTTTCATCTTCAAGAACAAAGGTGTGGAGCATACAGGTTCCAAGCATATAGCCGACAGAATAAAAGGGCATGAAAGGATAATGAATCTGCAGGGCAATAAAAACTGTCATTGTTAAACAAAAAAGACTGATTGAATAATGACGGCGTTTTGTATTGCCTTCGCTTGTAAACACAACCTGAAGCATGGCAGTGGCAACAATTAAAAACATAATAAGCTGGAAAAACAAATTCAGGTTACGGGCAATTCCCGTATGATATTCGCCTTCCTCGTCAAACCAGAATGCAATCGGAACAAAGAGGTTTATTATCAAAACGGTTATCTGAAGGAAGAGAAAAATCCAGCCGCTAAATTTCAGAAAGAAGGTAATTTTATTTTTTTCATCCAGATATTTGATTACATATTTGGTCCAGAATAAAACAGATAAAGCCATTGCAACAAAGAAAAGGCTGGTTTCAGTAAAGGTTAAGTATCCGATTCTTAAGGCATATAAAGGCGCCCAGACAATATCTGCAATATAAAAAATTGTAACTCCAATCAGGAAGGTTTTATAAGCTTTATGAGAATGAGAAAGATTTCTGGCCGGTGAGCGTATGAGTATATTAAAATTATTGATGAAAAGTATTATGAGTGCAAGAATAGCAATGCTTGAATAATACATAACTGAAAATTCCCCTTAGATTTACAGCATAGTCTATTATAAAACGTTTTACAATAAATTTACATATAAAATTTTATTTAATAGAATTTTCAGATAATTTTCAAAAGCTTTTCCGGAGTGAGATTATAAGCCTGCTGGCCGAGTTTTTTTGAGAGGGAGGCGTGATATCCGGCGGCGGTAATTGCCGCAGCTTTTGTGCTGTAGCCTTGTGCAAGAAGGGCTGCTGTGAGGCCTGCGAGAATGTCGCCGCTTCCACCCTTTGCCAGGGAAGGACAACCGTCCGCGATTATATAAATTTTACCCTGACAGGCAATAAAGGTATTTGCGCTTTTCATAATTACTGTGGTGCGTGGAAAAAGCTTATTCAGAAAAAGTCCTGCGGCAATTTTGCTTTCCGCACATTCAGTCAGGGCAGTAACAGAAATGTCGCCCTTTGCCTTACAGTTTTTCAAAAGGCTGCTCAGCTCTCCTGGGTGAGGGGTAAGAATTATTCTTGCATTTTCAAAGCTGTTAAGGACTTTAAGAAGCTCTGGAGTTTCCGGCGAGGTAAGCATTCCGGCGTCAAGCACTGCGGCAGGTCCAGAAGCCTGAACTGGGGGTTGAGAATTCTGAGAGGCCCGGGAAGTCTGGGTACTCTGGGAACTCTTGGAAGTCTGGGGGTTGCCTTTTTCCTTAAACCAGTCTAGCAGCAATTCTGCTGCTACTTCGGAATAAGCGGAAAAGCCTGAGCCCAGGGCAAGACAGCTTGTTTTTGCCGGAAGAGAATCTGAAAGCATAAGAGCTGGAGAAATTTTAAAGTGCGAAAGCCCAGCTTCATTTTTTATAATAGTGGTAAGGCCGCTTCCAAAGTTCATTGCGGCACTTGCACAAAGAATGGAGGCACCTGCCTTGTCGCCGCATAAAACTGCTGTGTGCCCGTAGCTGCCCTTGTGGGCGGCAGGATTTTTTCTCAGAGGAAGAAGAAGGTCATCCTCTTGAAGTAAAAAGGCAGCAGGCTTTAGAAGGCCTTCAAAACTATTTCTTGAAATTCCTAAATCAGCGGTAATGAGCTTTCCACAAACGGCTTTGGCCTTGTCAGAAAAAAGAAGAAGCTTATTGCTTCCCATGGTGATTGTGTAGTCAGCCTGGAAAGCCAGAGCCGAAGGAATATCGCAGGCAATTTTTTGTGCCGGAGATGAGTTCATCAGCCTTATGATTTTCTGGATTCCTGGTGACAGCTGGCCATGAAAGCCTGTCCCGTAAATGCAGTCAACAATAAAATCCTCTGGCCTTAAGGCAGGGAGCTTAGGGCTTTTCTGGATTTTTATTCCCAGCCTTTTGCACATTTCATACTGAACCTTTGCTTCTTCTGCGCTTACAGCTTCAAGAGCAATAAGACTTACATATAATTTGCCCTGCAAAAGTCTTGCCAGTGCATAGCCGTCGCCGCCATTGTTACCTTTGCCGCAGACAATTACTACAGAAGCCTGAGCCTTCCCACCCGCTGTAGCCGAAGCTTTTTCCAGAATAAAATCCGCCATTGCTTTTGCTGCGTTTTCCATCATCAGAAATTCTGGAACAGCATATTTTTCTTTTGCGAGTTTTTCTAATTCTGCAGGGTTGGAGTAAACCGGTAACATAAGTCAAAAAGAAAAATTATTTGAATATTTCTTTGAAGGTGTTGCCTATTTCTTTTCCGGCCTCTTTAAGTTCCTTGCCGGTTTTCTTAGCACCTTCTTTGATGGCTTTTTTATCCTTTTCGGCCTCTTTTTTAGCCTTAGCCTTTTTCTTTTCCAGCTGTTTTTTTGTGCGCTCAATCTTTCTGTTGAGGGCTGCTTCGCTCATTTCTGCATATTCGCCGGAACGGGTCTGCATTTTTGTCAGTTCAATTTCCAGGGCAACGATTTCTTTTGTGAGTGCCGCATCAACAGCAAACATTACCGGCTGAAGAAAGAAAATTGCAGAAAGAATAAGAGCGATTTTTTTTGTGGATTTCATTTTATTTCTCCTTTTTTGAAAGCCGCCAGCAGACAACTGCATAGATAACGGCAAAGGCTATCATTAAAAAGCAGAGAATCTGTCCGGTAGAAAAATTTAAAAATGAAGTATTTGTGTAAAGCGGTGCATTGGCATCTTTCGCAATTCTGTAGCCAAGATCAGCATCCGGCTCACGAAGATATTCAATAAAGAAACGGAAGAAACCATAGCCGCCTGCATAAATGGCTCCAAGCATACCATCAAATTTTTTGTGCTTGCGGACAAACCAGATAATCAGCCACAAAACAATTCCTTCAAAAAAAGCTTCGTATAGCTGACTTGGATGACGGGGAAGATTTACAAGTCCGCCGGAAGAAAGTTCCATTCCGATTTTATCTGCGAATTCCTGAACCCAGGGCAGCTTTGAAGAAAAGCGCTCTGCATCCGGAAAAATCATTCCCCATGGCATTGTGGTAATACGACCATAAAGCTCGCCGTTTAAGAAATTTCCCAGACGGCCAAAGGTATAACCAAGCGGAATTGCGCAAACCATGGCATCAACCCATTTTGCAACCGGACGCTTCTTAAATTTACACCATACAATCATGCCTATAAGACCACCGACAAAGCCACCGTGATAAGACATTCCGGTAAGGCCCGTAAATTTTCCGGCAGCATCAAAAGGCCAGAAGATAAGCCATGGCTTGTGTCTGTAAAAGCCGCTTGTATCATAAATCAGAGTAGAAAATACTCTGGCGCCAATCAAAAGAAAAACAATACCGGTGAAAATGAAGCTGAAGACATCATCTTCCGAGGCTTTAGCATTTCCGGAATCAAGAGCGCCTTCTTTCCATACTTTTCTTAAAAGAAAATAGGCAGTTGCAAAAGCAAAAGCATACATTAAACCATACCAGCGCAAAAGTCCAAGAAATTTTATGCCAGGGAAAATCTGCGGGTGAATCCAGGACGGGTAGTTGATATATAAAAACATTTTTTTTCCTTGAATTAAACTTTAAATCCCTGCTGTGCAGCTTTAATCAGCTTAGACTTAAGCAGGTTATTTTCTTTTCTCAGCTGAGTAATTTCATACTGCTGGGTTTTAATCATTTCTGCAAGCTCACTGATGGAAAGTGAACCGCTGGAAACTATATCATCAATTCCAGAAAGGCGGAAGTTAAAGTCTTCATTTGCCTCATCCTCAACATCCTGGAAGTTGTCGCCGTTAAAGCTGTCCGGATTAAAGTCTGCATCAAACTCGTGAGCCGGAGTAGAAATGATTTTGTCTGCAATGCGGTAAATAGCCTGACCAAGCACAGACTGAGGCTTATAAACAACAACCGGCAGCTGAGAAGCCAGAGCCTTATCCTGCAGCATATCGCGGTACATAAGACCAAGATATTCAATTTCAAGCCCAAGATACTGATTGCAGGAAGATTTGATTCTTGTTGCCCGGTCAGCATCCTTAGGGTCTTCAATCATATTCATTACAAGACGGGGGCGGAACTGCTGCATTCGGTTAATAAAAAGCTGAGTTGTTTCCGGATCCTTCTGGGCCAGTCCCTGAATCAGCTGAGGAATGTAGAGGCGCTGCATGGTAGCAGAATCCTTTTTAAGCTCATCCAGATATGCGCGGCCCGGTGTGCCTTTTTTGAAGGTTGTATAAAGCAGACGGAAAACGGCGTTTTTCAAAAAGAGATAGCCGTTAAGGGTTGCAGTAACAGCCGGAGCTGAAACAATAATTCCCTGAGGCGAAAGAAGGAACATATCCAGAATAAACTGATGGGTTCCTGCTCCAAGGTCAAGAATTATATAATCAGTATCAATATTTTTAAGATTTTTTATGAGTTTTACTTTCTGCAAATGCTTAAGCGAAGTTAAATCCGGAATCTGGCTGTCGCCGGCAATAAAGCTTACGTTCTGATAGTCGGTAGGCTGAATAATTTCGCGAAAATCATTTTTTTCTGTGAACCAGGAGCCAAGACTTGCTTTGCCTGGTCTCTGACCAATTACGAGATGAAGATTCGAAGCACCAAGGTCAAGGTCTGCAAGAACAACGCGTTTTCCCTGCTGTCCCAGGGCAATTGCTAAGTTTGCAGAAAGAAGGCTCTT
>JAEEGL014059422.1_pt1 | contig 11545 bp, 7 predicted proteins | sample 9134231 | NCBI WGS metagenome assembly JAEEGL01 (sample SAMN16246548, study PRJNA631951) | gut metagenome | biome: gut microbiome; feature: rumen; material: fiber-attached | host: Bos | place: Iran: Karaj | collected 2018-10 | reverse complement strand
TATATAAATAATTGATTTTCAGTTTGTTAATTGGATATTTATTCGTAACTTTGTGGTTCTCAATCATTTAGTTATGAACAAGGAATATCCAACTAACCTAACCGAAAAACAGTGGCAAATATTGCAAAAAATTCTGGAACCGACGACAAGAAAGAGAAAATATTCACTGAGGGACATCATGAACTGCATCCTGTACATCAACAAGACCGGCTGCCAATGGCGGATGACACCGAAGGACTTTCCTCCGCACAACATTGTGTTCTACTACTTTACGAAGTGGAAGCGCGAGGGGGTCTTCGAGGACATCATGGACACGCTGCGAGAGAAGCTTCGCGTCTTACTCGGTTGCAAGCTTGAAGTCGTGCTTCGACCCGACGAAAGCCCTAAGAAGTTCAATGTCATCCCCTTGAGATGGATTGTTGAAAGGTCTTTCGCTTGGCTGTACAACTTCAGGAGGATTGCCTTGGACTACGAGTTCCACTCCGAATCCTCCGAGGCCATGATTCAAAACGCTTTCGCAAAAATCATGCTTAACAAATTATCGAATTGAAATTTAAACAAACTCATAATCTTTTGAGAATATGAAAAGATACTTCTCCTTTATTGTAGTTTTCATCTTTTTCTCAGTTTTCACCACGTCAGCCCAAACTGTGAAATGGTTATCGCAACCTAACTACGACACCATCTCTTACTACAGTACGGATATTTTCAAATGTTCAAAAAACAACAAAATACAACTTGTCGACATTTCAGGAAATTGGCTTCTTCCTTCAGAAGCCGATTCCATAACCGATTTTACGGAAGGTTTGGCTCTTATTCTCAACAAGGAAGGAGATGATTTCCAGATCAAAGGCTATCTTGAGGAAGAGAGCCATAATTTTATTGAGGTGAACGGCCATTTCTTTGCCACTTACTATTCCCATTTTTCGGAAGGTCTTCTTGCCGTTGCCGATGGAAAAGGCAACCAAGGGTATCTAAACACAAGAGGTGTCAACTGCATTCCTTGCAAATTCATGAAAACCCGTCCATTCGTTCGTGGATGGGCCTGTGTGGAAGAAAAGAAAGAGAGAATAGTTTTCATTGACAAAGAGGGCTCTTATTTGATTGTACAATTTCACTACGGGGATTTATCAATTGGGACTAATTTCAATGAAAAAGGCGAAGCGTTGGTAGGTTATACCAAAAATGGTCAAAGTGATTTTACAGTCATCAACACAAGTGGTAAGACTATTAGAACTTACACGAACAGAAAAGGGAAGCCCTATCGTGATTATGACTTTGCTTTCAACGAGGGCGTGCCGGATATTACCCCAACACACAATGACAAACCTACTTTCGATTCCATTGCCTCATTATACTTTTCTGATGGTCTTTATGGCTATAAAAATGATGACCAAGACGTCATTGTACCTGCCCAATTTTCATATGCCGGTCTTTTTGCTGATGACTGCGCAATTGTCGCACTTGATGACAGGTATGGCATTATTGCTCTGGTCGAAGGCAATTTCTCAAGCAGTATCGAAAATTCGGACATCCTCATCCGTTCCAACAAGATAACGGAGTTTCATTATACTCTAAACATCCCCGAAACACTGGATCCAAAGCTACTTCAAGTTAGATTCGACAACGGAGATGGAACTTTGAAGCCTATCCAATTGGAGCAAAGCACCTATACCTTTACTCCATTTGTTGGCAAAAACGCCAAAACATGCGCAATAAAAGTAGAAGTTGGGATGGAGGGTCTTCTCTTATGGGAAGAAACTTTTATTAAAAAAGTCAACCGCACCCCTGCTGCCGCTCTTGATTTCACGGCTCCTTTCAAAGCCACTGAATACGCCAGCTCTGACAACCATTTGAAAGTTAGGACAATCGTGACCAACAAATCCGACAACCCCCAAAAAGTGTCGGTCATTTTCACTTCCCCCGTATTTCAAAGCGGATCAAAAAACAGCCTTGCAAGTGACTTGTCGAACCAAGAAGCAACGCTCTTGGCTGGAGAAAAGAAAGAATTCTTCATCACCTTCAAAGTAAACGAACGGGAAACAGTGAAAACAAGCGTGACCGTGAAAGTAGGTCAACAAACCATAGGAACAAAAACCTCAAACGTCGAATTGAAACCTTTCGACCTCATTGAATAAACTAAAAATCAACCCAATCATGCGCAAGAAACTCTTATTCATTGTGTTGGCATTGTTATCGTGCCAAGCCCTTTTCGCACAAGAAGAATGGGATTGGGGTGGCTCAACACAAGACAAATCTTTCAGATTTGAAATAGGTCCTAAAGTCGGTGCTGGGCTTACCATCGCAACCCAACCGACAAACTACAACTTCAGTTTCAATAGTGGATTGGCCTATCAGTTTGGACTCTCTGCCAATATGCATTTGGGACGGCGCTATTCGACTAGTCCTGGCGGAACGGGCTGGCTTGGACTTGAGGCTGAAGTAATGTATGGTATCCGCAAACTTGGCATTGAAGGCATGGAAACAACCATGGCTATGCAATGTATTGAAATGCCAATTCTTGCCCAGTTTTATCCGATGCCTTCTTTAGCCATTGAAGTAGGGCCAACCATAACAAAAATCCTAAAATGTGGTCCTGAATGGCTGCAATTGGAAAATGTTGTCCTCAACACAGGCCAATTGTCAAGCAGCGATATTATGCTTACCATAGGAATCGTTTACAAAACTCCAATAAATCTAATGTTAGACATTAGATACAACCAGGGATTCGTTGCCTTGGCCGGCAATTTCGACAGCAAAGTCAGTACAGCTATGGTTTCTGTTGTGTATCTATTTGGTTTTGGGAAAAACTCCAATTAATCAGAAAAATCCAAGCGTTATGAAAAACAAGACATACAGACTGATTATTTCGGCAATCTTTTTGACACTGATAGGACTCTCCACCTGCAAAAACAAAGATCTTGACATTGATTCCTTCGAAATAAAAAGAGAGAGCGTTGTTCCCACAGCAGACAGTGTAAGCATCACTGGCTCCTATTCCTTTGCTGGAACGGTGAAAAGGATGAAAGTCAATATTGGGGAAAATGAAAGCCTCATTGATGCCAACATTTACGAAATACAGATGGAAGGAACGGATTTTTCCGTCACCGTGGGAGGACTGAAACCAAGCACCAAGTATTATTACTGCTATTCCATTAACTTCGGGACGAATGACGCGCACTTGACAGAAACCAAGAGTTTCACCATGCTGGATGCCGTAGCTGAAACACCAACAGTGAAGACCTTGGAAGTATTGGCCATCGACAGCATGACTTATCGTATCAAGTGTGAAGTGGTCTCGGATGGTGGCCAAGAGGTGACCGAGCGCGGCATTTGCTGGAACACTTACGGCGACCCAACGATGGATGACAAGATCATGCAGCATGCCAATGGAGGCCCGGGCATATACACTATTCGTATGGAGAATTTGGCCTTTAGCACCGAGTATTATGTGCGTGCATACGCGAAAAGTGCCACAGGTATCGGCTTTGGCGAAGAGCTGAACTTCCATACGAGTGGCAGTACAACGTTGCCAAAGGTTTCGACCGTGGAAATCAGCAATGTCACATACAACACCGCCCAATGCCTCGGCAACGTATCCAACGATGGCGGATTGGAGATAACAGAGCGCGGTGTGTGCTGGGGCTTGGAACCCGACCCGACCGTCAACGTGCACCATGCTGTTGCCGAAGGGGCTGAAACAGGCAATTTCACCGTGATTATTGATTCACTTTCACCCAACACGACATACCATGCACGTTGTTACGCTACCAATGAAAAAGGCACCGCCTACGGTGAAGAACTGACTTTCAAAACCACAGAGGGCATGCCGACGGTGACGACGGGCGGCATCACTGACATCACCTCAACCAGTGCGAAGGGCATCGGCGAAGTGACCGATCAAGGCGCGAGTGCCGTGACGGAAAGAGGCCTCTGCTGGAGTACAGGCCACGAACCAACGACAAGCGGCAGCCACGCGAGCAATGGCGCTGGTGTAGGTGCCTATGCTGTGAATATGACTAGCCTTACGCTCAACGAGACTTACTATGTGAGAGCCTACGCCACCAATGGACAAGGCACTTCATACGGTGCAGAAGTAAGCTTCACCGCCCAGGAAGGCTTGCCATCGGTGCAAACCCTTGAGGTTACCAACGTTACCCACAACAGTGCCAAAGCCCATGGCAAGGTGACCGACCAAGGCGGAAGCACAGTGTCCGAACGCGGCATCTGCTGGGGAATTGAGCCTAGCCCGACCATTGATGACAGTCATGCCCATAACGGCACAGGTGCAGGTGAATTTGAAATCAGCATAACCAACCTCGGTCCAGGTAAGACCTATTATGTACGTGCCTACGCCAAGAACACGCAAGGCATGACCTACGGAGCGGAAATCACTTTCACCACAGAAGCCACTTTGCCTACAGTGACCACCGATGGCATTGAAGGCACTACAGCCCACGGTACCGTGACCACTGATGGCGGCAAGCCAGTGACTGAGCGTGGCATTTGTTGGAGTCTGAACCACAATCCGACTATCACCGACACACATGGCGACAATGGCACAGGCTTGGGCAGTTACACCGTGGAATTGACCGACCTCGGACCTGGCAAGACCTACTATTACCGCGCCTATGCCATCAATAGCAAGGGAACGGCTTACGGTGGTGAGAAGAGTGTGACCACGGAAGTGAACTTGCCCATAGTAATCACGGGCAATGTATCCAATATTGGTCAGAATAATGCTGTAGGCAGTGGCAATGTGACAACGGATGGTGGCGCAACAGTGACGGAGCGAGGTGTCTGCTGGAGTACTAGCCACAACCCGACCGTAAGCGGTAGCCACGCCACGAGTGGCACAGGCACAGGCAGTTTCACGGTGAACATGACAAACTTGACGGCCAATACGCAATACTATGTAAGAGCCTTCGCCAAAAACAGTGCAGGCATAGCATACGGTGCTGAAGTAAACTTTAGAACTTCGCAGAACATAAGCGCCCCGACAGTGACGACCGCTCAAGTGACTAACATACAACAGACCACGGCAACAGGCGGCGGCAATGTGTCCGATGACGGTGGTGCTTTGGTGACAGAGCGCGGCATCTGCTGGAGCACAAGCCACAATCCAACTACCAGCAGCAGCCATGCCGGCAATGGCACGGGTGAAGGCTCATACACCATAAACATGACGGGACTGATGGCAGGCACGACTTATTATGTAAAGGCATACGCTATCAATAGCCAAGGCACAAGCTATGGTGATGAAGTGAGCTTTTCCACACAAAATGGAGCAACATTGCCAACAGTAGTCACAATAGCCAATGGAAGCATGATGGGTGGCAACGTAATCGATGATGGAGGAGCTGAAGTGACAGAACGCGGTTTATGCCTAAGTACCCAACCTAATCCTACGATTTATGGTGAACATTTCAGTAGTGGTTCAGGATTAGGCGAATTTTTTGTGGATTTACCAAGTCTTACACCCAACACAACCTACTATGCACGTGCTTATGCCATCAACAGCGTCGGAACCGCTTACGGCGGTGAGACAAGTTTTATCGTACCACCACAAAACTACAACATAGGCATTTCGGCCAATCCGGCTGAAGGGGGTACAGTGAATGGTGGTGGTATCTATCAGCAAGGCCAAAACTGCACAGTTTCGGCTACAACTAACACAGGGTACACCTTCGCGAACTGGACGGAGAACGGCAATGTGGTATCGACCGAAGCCTGTTACACCTTCGTTGTGAACGCCGACCGCAACCTTGTGGCCCACTTCGAACCGTATACCTACATCATCATCGCCACTGCCGCCCCGACCGATGGCGGCACAATCAACGGGAGCGGCAACTTTAACCAAACCTATACTTATGGCGAAACTTGCACCCTGACAGCCTCGCCCAATGAGGGTTTCACCTTCACCAATTGGACGGAGAATGGATATGCAGTCAGCAATGACGCCATCTATTCCTTCATGGTGAACGCCGACCACAATTTGGTAGCAAATTATAACGCTAATCCATCATGGCCCAATGGTGTATTACCAGGATACTTTTCTGTAAGTGCCACCCAACAAGTTCGGTTCTCGCAAGGCAACCTACAATACAAGGCGTCTACCAACGCTTGGCGTTTTGCACCCACGCAATACGATTATATAGGCGAAGGCAATACCAACATCTCGCAAACTTACAACGGTTGGATAGATTTGTTTGGGTGGGGAACAAGTGGCTACAGCCACGGTGCAGTATGCTACCAGCCATGGAGCACGAGCGATGTTCATAGTGATTATTACGCATACGGCGACTGGCAATATAACCTTTATGACCAGACAGGTCAAGCTGATTGGGGTTATAACTCAATAAGTAACGGCGGCAACTCCACCGACCAATGGCGCACATTGACTCAACCCGAATGGCATTATGTGTTCTACACCCGAAGTACTACTTCAGGCATTCGTTTTGCCAAGGCAAACATAGATGGAGTGAACGGCGTAATCCTATTGCCTGATGATTGGAATGAAAGCACCTACTACTTGAGCAGCACAAACACAAATGATGCCAGCTATAGCAGCAATACGATTACAGCCTCTCAATGGATTGCTCTTGAGACCGCTGGTGCGGTTTTCCTTCCTGCCTCGGGCTATCGATATTGGGGAACTTCGGTTAATGAATTCGGAATCAAAGGCTATTATTGGTCGGCCTCATACTGCAATTCCATCACCGCGCACATTATGCACTTTGGAAATTCAAACCTTGTTACTGGGGATGCTATGTGGCGGGACTGGGGTTATTCTGTTCGCCTAATTTACCCCGCCCAATAGTTTCTTATTGCAGATAGCGTACAAAAAAAATGATGGCAACGCAAAATGTCTTATCTTTGCAGCTTAAAACGCCAACGTTATGCAAGAAAGAAAGTATCCTATTGGTATTTGAACTCAAGCACAATTGTATTAAGCAATCGTAAACGATGTTTTCCATAGAAGAATCAGCAAGAAAAGGAGAACTTTTCGACGGCCGATACAAACTGTTGCATACCCTTAGTACCGATGGCGCCACAGCTGATGTTTGGCTCGCTTTAGACACCAACACCATCGACACAGCGTATGATGAAGACGGCACAGCCATTAATGGGAACGCCGATGAAACCGGTATGTTGGTGGCCATCAAAATCTACAAGCCAAAAAGCGCACTTGACATTGAGGGAGAACAACGTTTCCGAGATGAATACAAAATCGTTTACGACTGCCGTCACGAAAACCTCCTTCAACCTACCAGTTTTGCCATCTTCAAAGGCATCCCGTATCTTGTATTACCATATTGCAAAAAGGGTTCGTCCGAACAACTGATTGGAAAGAAACTGACCACCGACGAGATTTGGAAATTCATTTCAGATGTGGCATCAGGTTTGGCCAAACTACATTCCAACCAACCTCAAATTATCCATCAGGACATCAAACCCGCCAACATCCTCATCGACAACAACGACAATTTCACCATTACTGATTTTGGCATCAGTTCAAAGACCAGTGGCAATCATGGTAGCAGTTTTGATGATGAGAAAAGTGGTACATTTGCCTATATGGCACCAGAACGCTTTGAAAACAATTCAACTGCCACAATAGAAAGCGACATTTGGGGTTTTGGCGCCACATTGTGTGAGATCCTTACCGGGGATGTGCCATTCGGCGAAGAAGGCGGTAAAAACCAAAAGGATGGCTCTCCCATGCCAGGCCTTTCAGGTTGGCCTGTCAGCATCAAGAATCTCATTTACGCTTGCCTCCAACAAGACCCGAAAAAAAGACCCCCAGCAAAACAAATCAAGCAAGCTGCACAAGCAAAACAATACCCTTTAAAGCGCAAGACACCACTCATCATTACCCTTAGCCTTTTGGCCTGCCTGCTTATTGGGGCAGTTGTTTATTATCTTATGGGATTAAATAAGCCAGAAATAGTAAACAAGCCAACAATCACATTGGTAGAACCAATTGAAATAAACAAACCTGAACTACCGAAAAAAACAGTTGAGGAAGTCTTTGATTCGGCATTAAAGCAAATGAACACCTATGATAAGAACGCTTTGGAAGCGGGTAAGCGACTGATGGATAGTCTAAGTAATACCAGATATATCCCAGCAATGTATCAAATAGCTTTCACTTACGGATGGTATTCGGATTCACTATCATGCAAAAGAAAAGACCTACTCGGAATAGAAATGACCCGAAGCAAGTTCCCCATCGATGACAACTACAACATAAAGGCAAAGGCTCTTCTTTCTTCCATTTTGGAAATTAAAGACACGCTTTATCCCGAGATCAACGCTTTGGCAGCATATCGTTTGGCTTGCTACTATGGCTCGACCGAAGGCTCAAAAGACTCGAATAACAAAGTAGACGCCGATGAAGCAAAAAAGCATCTAGACATGGCAGAATACTGGATACTTAAGTCAAATGACGATTCGTTGGCGAAAAAAATGATTGAAGATATCAACTTCAATCGAAACATCTTAAATAGAGAATAAAAAAAGTAAGCACCAATAACCACAAAAACAAAGATTGTCACACAACCAAATTGTTCAGACATGAGAAAAACCATCATCATATTGCTTGTATTGTTAATGGCAAGTCAAGTCAATGCCCAAATGGCCCATTGGATCATCCATCCCAATTACGACAGTATATATTTCGCTTCAGGAGCTAATCTAATCATCACCGATTCACTCAACGAGACAATTGTATGGACTCCCGATGGGAAACGCCTCTTCAGAACATCCGATAGGTTGTATCCTTTTGAAGAAGGTTTTGCTGTTGCCACCAAGCAAAACTCTGACAAAATCACTGGATTCTACGCTGTTAATGGTAATTTCATCCCTCTTGAGGATTGTTCCGTCGCGCACGATTATCCATTTTTTTCGGATGGGTATCTGACAGTGAAAAAAGGAAACAGTTATTACTTTGCCAACCAAAAAGGAGAACTTAATAAAAAAGGCATTATCATGGCCTATCCTTTCCATCATGGCTTTTCATCGTGCAAAAGTACACACCCCGACAAACATAAAGAAACATACAATTTTCTAATTAATACAGAGAAGCAGAAACTGCCCTTTTCCTTCAATGGCAAAGAATTTTCTCCTGATGACATGGAATTCATATCTTCTGTAAATGACGAAGGTATTGGCATTGTTGTGGCAAAGCACAAAGTCTATTACTTTAAAGGAGAGACAGAACTTGAACCTGTTCTGTTTGCGACTGATGAAAATGGGGAATCGAGAAAGCAAGCCAAACTTGACGGTAAAATTTCAGAATGCCTGGTTGAATTGGATAATTCCGATTTCATCTTATATATGGAATGCGGAAGGTCGAAACCGTATCAATTTTCTTGCCGATTCAATTCCAGACTGATTCCATTGGAAATAGGTTCCACTTCTCACCGTATTTCTTTCCAAAGACTCCAAACCACTAAAGAAAAGCAGAATTCTCCATTGAAAATCACCAAGAAAAACAATTTGTTCGGTTGTTCAATTAATAATATAGAAATATTACCTGAACAATTTGAAGCCATATATGATTGTTTCGGCCACAAAGTCTTCGTGAAGACATCAGGAAAACAAGGTTTGATTTGCATAACTGAGGATAAAAGTTTTAATCCATTAATTAATGACGGAAAGGAAATCGGATTCCGTCACCAAACTTTCAATACGACCCTTCGTCTCGATATGCCTTCTTATATACCATCTGCAACAACATACATCGAAAGCCTTGATCCGAATTGTTCCATTGACCAAATCTCAAGGGAATTCAAGAATACATCAAGAGGGAATTCCATCCAATACACAAAAGGATGTACACTCAACTTTCCTGACAATTTGGATGAAAACATGACTGAAATCACCTATCCCATTCAAATTGTTTCAGATGGAATCAAGTTTCCCGTTTTTGAATTAAAAACCAAAGCTTGGCATTACAAATATATTACCATTCAAGTCAACGATTCAGAAAACACCATCAAAAAAGGCAAGGTGACCTTTACTTTTGATCTTATTGCGGAAAAGTTTCCTGGCGATGATGTCTATCCCTTTACTGTCAACATCGTGACAGATTCGTTGTATTCAGAGTGCGAAGCGTTGTCGAGCACACGTTATAAATGTACAATTTCCGACCTTAAAGAAGGGCTTAATGAAATCACCATCGAGGTTCATGAAAAAGGTTGTTCCCCGATCTCAACTATATTTAGTCTCACATACAACAAACCTTCAGCAAGGAATAAGCATAAAGAAAGTGTCAACATCAAGAAAAAAGCTGAAGAACAACAGTGGAGATTCTAAAATATCATAGTAATGAAAATCTCTATAGCTGCCAAAACCGACATTGGTAAGGAACGCGACCAAAACGAAGACGTTTTCATCATCTGTCCTGATTTGAGTCATCCCCAATGGGAAAGAGACAAGGATTACCTTGAATTAGGGTCTTATGGTGCCTTATTGGCCGTGGCGGATGGCATGGGGGGAGGTAATGCAGGTGAAGTGGCCGCATCCATAGCTAAAGAAACTGTGAGACGGAAATTCTCCGATACAGCAATCTTGAAGCAAACCATCTCCTCCCAACAATACATTATCCAATTTCTTCAATCAACAATTGAAGAGGCTGATAACGACATTAGACAATATGGAGCCTGCCATCCAGAGGCTAGTGGGTTAGGTACCACCATCGTTCTTTGCTGGTTGTTGAACGGCAAAATTTACGTAGCATGGTGTGGAGATAGCCGTTGTTATATATTTAATCATCGTAAAGGTCTTCAACAGATTACCAAAGACCACTCCTTTGTCCAAGGACTTGTCGATAATGGTGATTTGACGGAAGATGAAGCCTTTACCCACCCTGATAGCAACATCATCACAAGAGCACTCGGTGATGTAGGCGAAAAAGCTATTCCTGATATTACCATGTTTTCAGTAGAAACAGGCGAAACGATACTTCTTTGCTCTGACGGTTTGTGTGGCTACTGCACCAACAAAGCCATTGAAAAAGTGATGAAAGCACATTCCTCTGACACTTTGGTCTGTTGTCAGGCTTTGATTGACTTATCATTAAACTCAGGTGGCTTTGACAACATCTGCATTGCACTTGCGAAACTTGAATCAAGTAAAAAAAACGTACAAAACCAGTTATCTCTAAAGATAATTCATTTCTTACATAGATTATTCAAATCTTGAAAGTAATCGCTGACCTCGGTCAATCTACATGTTGCACACATCAATATGATAATAACATCAAAAATAGACAGGATAATATTTCTGCATCGGAAAAACAGTCGCTTGGGTACACCTCCCGCGTTTGGAAGCAAGTGAACGGCATGATTTTCTACTTCACGCAACTCGACCCCCAACAACAAAATTGAAGACCGCTACATCGGTCACACCGTCCGCCTCGTCAGAAAGTAGCATCTAAGTCTTAGAAAATCGAGTGAGGGCGTGTCAAAATTCGAAAGTCAACTTTTTTGAGGCTGTTTTATTCGTACTGTATTTGAGAGCGTTCTCAAATGTTCGATTC
>JAEEGL013393473.1_pt1 | contig 11545 bp, 11 predicted proteins | sample 9134231 | NCBI WGS metagenome assembly JAEEGL01 (sample SAMN16246548, study PRJNA631951) | gut metagenome | biome: gut microbiome; feature: rumen; material: fiber-attached | host: Bos | place: Iran: Karaj | collected 2018-10 | reverse complement strand
TATATTTTTGATAACTCTATAGTTCCTATATTATTAAAATCAAACATATCTTGTGTACTATAAAGAATATCCTCAAGTATATTATTACTATCTAAATCATTTAACATTCCATCTAAATAATAATCCATATATTCATCACTAATATAGCCAATCTTTTTATCCATTTCCTTATCATCATTATATTTATCAAAATACTTAGTTTTAAAACCACCTTGAATATTATAAATATCATTATATAAATCTAATATTAAAGTTTTATTATCAACCTTAACCTTAATAGCAATACCACCTTTTATATCTTTGCTTATAAGTTCACTATCAATACCAACTCTTTTAAGTAAATAACTAAATATTTTACATACAGTGGAATTGTTGATAATTCTTTTATCTAAAGCTGCCCACATATTATTAATATCACTTAAATAACCATCTTCAATCGAAGTATTAACTATTCTACCAAGACTAATATATAAATATCTAACTAGTTCTAATTTCCTAAATTCTTTTGCTTTACTTAAAATATTCTTTATTATGTTTTCACCAGATATAAAAATATCATATGGAGTATATATAAAACCATTAATATTATTAATAGTATCAGCATATAAATAATTACTACCATTATCTATAAAATAATTAATTACTTCATCACTATATTTATTAATATCAATATTAACATATCTCGTATTAGCATTAATACTATTAATACTATCAATATTATCAATTTTTACAATGATATTATCTTTCATATCTTCACCATAATAATTATAATATAAAACAAAAAAAAAATAAAGTAAATAAACCATATGTTTACTTAACTTTATCTATTTTCTATATACACTGCCAACTTTAATAAGTCCTGAGAATTTCCTATTCATTAAAGCATTTTGATCAACGCCTGATTCTTGAAGCCATACACGAAGATTACAAGTATAAGTAGTACCAGCTACAAAACTACTATCAGTAGTACTAATAGTTCCTAAAACTAATTTATCATTATCTAAAACAATACTTGTAAAATTAGTTCCATCACCAGTAGTAGAAATAACATTACTTGTCCCATTATTACAAATAAACTTATATTTAAAATCACTTACTTTTAATGCATCCGCTATCTGGATATTTGTAAGAAAAAAATTAACAGCCACATCATAACCATCTAATTTAGTAGCATCTGATGATATCGTAAAAGTATTCTTATTAGCCTTCAAGTCAACATCAGCAGCCGCTATCGGAACTCCTGCCCTAAAATTAATATACTCACTTTGACTAAAAACAATAGTAATATCATTTTCTAAATCGACGCTACCTGTCGTAACATCAAACGAAGTTCCATCACTAGATACATAATAAGCATATGAAGTTCCAAATAACCCACCAATAATTAAAATAGAGGTAATAGCTAAAACAAAAATAAATCTTTTAAATTCCACTACCCTATCACCTCTACTTTCCTAATATAATAATATCACAAACAAAATTAATTTACAATCATTTTATATTTCTAAGTTATTATATACAGCTTGTACATCATCTATATCATTTAATGTATCAATAAGTGTCATAACCTTTTCTGTCGTTTCATCATCCAATGCAATGTAACTATTTGGTACAAAAGTTACTTCACTTACTATAAATTTATCATACCCCATACTAGATAATTTATCCTTAACTTCAATAAAATCATTAGGAGTAGTATAAATTGTATAAGATTCATCATCACTTACAAAATCAAGAATATTAAGTTCTAATACATCTTCCATAAGTTTATCTTCATCGTATTCCTTTTCAAGGACAATAACACCTTTTCTTTCGAATAAATAACTAACAGAACCATCAGTTCCTAAATTGCCACCACGTTTAGTTAGAGTGCTTCTAACAAAACCAGCTGTCCTATTCTTATTATCGGTAAGACAGTCAATCATAATAGCAATACCACCAGGTCCATATCCTTCATATCTTACGCTTTCATAATTTTCATCTGAGCCTTTATTCTTAGCTTTATTAATAGCGGACTCGATATTAGCCTTAGGCATATTCTCGCCTTTAGCCTTTTCTATTACCATTCTAAGGGCAGCATTATTTTCAGGATTAGGATCACCACTTTTAGCAGCAACATATAATTCTTTAGCTAATTTCTGAAATACTTTACTTCTTTCACTATCAATAGCACCCTTTTTTCTCTTAATTGTAGACCATTTACTATGACCTGACATATTATCTTCCTCCCTTTAATTTACTTTTATATAATACTCTTATTTTAATTATTAGTCAAGAATTAACCACTAATATAAGTAATTAATAATGGTCCTAAAATAATAAGTAAAATAAGTGGAATAAAGAAGAAAACCGATATAATACTTATCCTTGTAGGTACTTTAGATATTCTAGCTTTAACCTCCATCTTTCTCTTTTCTCTTAAATAATCAACTTGATTATACATTGTATCAATAATACTATTACCATATATATTTGCCTCAGTTAAAGCAAGTATTATATTATTAATACTCTCTGACGGAATATACTTTTGCATATCATTTAAACTTTCTGATAAACTTTTTCCAAACTTTGTCTGTCTAATAGCCTCTTTAAATTCGTTAGATAATTCACTATCAATACTGTTAGTAGTTATACTAATAGCCTCTTGCAAATTTCTACCTGTCTGTAACGACAAAGTAAGTACTTCAAAAAAGTATATTGCCTCACTATTAAGTCTTGATGTTCTTTCCCTTATCTTATTATCAAGAACAATTTTTTCAAATAAGTAATAATAAAAAAATGTAACCACTATCGATAAAATATATCCATATTTAGAAGAAATAAATAGAATTATAAATAATAAAGCAGCAGTAATTAATCTAACATTAAGAAATGTAAGCGTATCAAATTTAGCACTAAGACCTAATTTGTTAATTTTATTATTAATTCTATTAAGTGTTTTCTTACCATAAATAGACTTATTCATTTCTGCACCTCAACTTTCAATATTCTTCTAAGAAGAAGTGCATATATAATAAACATAACCATAATGATAGATATAATCATATATCCTAAAACACCCGAAAATAATGGTGAAAAATAGTTAGGATTAAGTATATATATGATTAAAACAAAGACTATCGGAATAACAAACAATACTTTAACTACCATTGTAGGACTAGCTGAAATATTTTTAAGTTCTTCATCTAATTTCTTTTTATCAAATAAAGTCCTTTCAATTGAAGAAAATACTTGAGTAATATCTCCACCTGTTTTATTCAAAATAGTAAGAGATGAAGATAAGTAAACAGCTTCTTCTAAATCAACTCTTTTGGCAAATCTTTCAAATACTTTATCCACAGATAATCCGTATTTCATATCCAAATACATCTTTTTAAATTCATCATTAATAGGTTCTGGAAGTTCCTTAGAAGCAATACTAATAGCCTGTAGTGTACTATTTCCTGCCTTAAAGGCATTATTCATTATAATAACTGCCCTAAGAAGTTCTTCTCTTATTAATTTAGTTTGTTTTTTATAATTAATAATTAAATATATATCAAGTAAATAATAACCTATAATAAAATTAATAATATATCCAAAAAAGCTAAAACTTTTAGATACAAAAACCTGTGAAAGAATTGTAAGTAAAATAAAAGCTAAAGCAATAAGAAGCTTATAAGTTATATAATCAATAGCCATTATTTTATTTCTATCTTTATATTTAATATATTTTTCATATCTTTTTGATATAACCTTAAATGCATATACCTTTTTAACATAAAATCTAAGTTTTTTAACGACATCATAGTATAACTTTACAGCCTTATCCCAAAGAGGTACATTATGATCTTTCATCGGATCTAAAGCATAGCAACTAATTCTTTTAACTTTTTTATTACTTTGAATTCTTCTAATAACAAAAATAATAGTTACAAATAAAATAATAACTAAAATAATTTGAATAATTAATTTAAAATTCATAACTATCATTTCCCTTCTAATTCTTAAAATATATCGCTTATATCCGTAAATCCTTTTCTAATAATTTTATCATATACATGTGGTTTCTTCTTATATACACCAAAAGCACCAACGACATTGCCTTCATTAGAAATACCCTCTTGTTTAAATGAGAATATTTCACTTAAAACAATATTATCATTTTTCATACCATTAACTTCACAAATAGAAGTTATTTTCCTTTTACCATCAGATAATCTATCAATCTGAACAATCAAATCAATAGCATTTTCAATATATCCGCGAACCGCTGATACTGGAATTTCCATTTCATTCATAAGTATCATTGTCTCTAATCTGTTAATAGCGTCAACTGGATTATTGGCATGAAGCGTTGTAAGAGATCCTTCATGACCAGTATTCATAGCCTGCATCATATCAAATGCTTCTTTGCCTCTTACTTCACCTACAATAATACGATCAGGTCTCATTCTAAGAGAGTTTCTAACTAAATCTCTAATAGTGACTTCTCCTTCTCCTTCATAATTATTAAGTCTTGTTTCTAGTGATATTACATGTCTCTGATGAAGCTTTAATTCAGCTGCATCTTCAATAGTAATGATTCTCTCATCTTCACCTAAGAAACTAGATAAAATATTTAAGAAAGTCGTTTTACCAGTTCCAGTACCACCGGATATAACAATATTTAGTTTGGCTTTAACTGCCGCTTCTAAAAATCTAGCCATATTAACAGTTAAAGTACCCATTCTAAGTAAATCATCAATATTTTCAAGTTTTTTATTAAACTTTCTAATTGTCAAAACCGGCCCCGTCAAACTAAGCGGTGGTATAATTGCATTAAGTCTTGAACCATCTCTAAGTCTAGCATCAACCATTGGACTAGCACTATCAATAGTTCTACCAAGTGGTTCTACTATTCTTTGAATAGTTCTAATTATATGTTTATCGTTAATGAATGATACTGTTTCATCCTTAACAATTTTACCATCAATTTCTACGTAAACTTCATCTGGAGCATTAACCATTATTTCGGTAATAGAATTATCTTCAAGAAGCGGTGTTATTGGGCCATAACCCATAATCTCATTTTGAATAAGATTAAATATATGTCCACGCTCTAATGTACTAAGATCATAACCCACTAATATCTTATCAATTTCATTATTAATATAATCTTCTATTACTCCATCACTAGGAATATTTTCTTCAATTAAATTTTGAACGATTTTAATTCTAAGCTCTTCAAGTAATCCTTTGTCAGAGAATATTTCATAATCAGGAGCATCAACTTTAGAAGAATAATTTTTAGCTTTTACCTCAAACGCTTCCGTCAAACTTTTAGCCATATTATCTTCCCTCCTTCTTATGCACATCATCAATTAAATCAAGAGCCATTTTTTTCATATTATTAACGTCTCCTTGATGAAAAGCATTAATATTTTTATTAAGGGTAAGAATCTCACCATTCATAACATATTTATCAATATTCTTAATATAGTAATTCTTAGATATTGTATAATCGATATTATTTCCAATAATCGTCCTGATATCATATAAAGTCATGTAATCTTTACCAGTATCTCTAGAATTATTAAGCATAACAAGATAATTTTTCTTTTCCGTATCCTTAAATATACTAATTAAACTCTTCATGTTCTTTAAATCAACCATATCATTTGTAGTAATTAAAAGTGTCATGTACGAATAATCCATAATTGTAATATTAATTTCATCAAGAATATGTGAAGTATCAACCAAAATAATATCATATTCCTTTTTTGCGTAATCCAAAATAAGTGGAATATATCTACTTTCAACTTTCATAGCTTCTCTAGGATCTTTTGGACAGGCAAGTATATCAATATTACTATTATAAGTAGTAACGTAATCCTTAAGATCAGTAAATCTATTATTAGCCATACTATCAATCATCATAAAGATATCTTTTTTGTTTTTAATATCAAGTGATACGGCAATACCACCCGCAAACAAATCAAGATCAATAATAAGAACTTTCTTGCCAAGTTCACAATAAATACCGGCTAAATTTAGAGTAGTAACAGTCTTACCTACTCCTCCTTTAACCGAAGATACGCTTATAACTTTGCCTGCCATAGCATCACTTCACCCTTTCAATTTCCTTTTTATCATCAGTAATTTTACCATGATATTCACAATAAATATTATCAATATTTAAACCCGAAATGTTATTAAAAATATTATTAATATCTTTACTTGCCTTTATATTAATTTCATTATTTTCAATAATAACCGAAATATTATTAACATTATCCGTATTTTTCATAATAAGATTAACTAAATCACTTTCACTAACAGCCTCTATATTAGACAATCCATAATTCATAGCCAATTCACATGCATTAGAAAGTCTATTTTTTTCATATATAGAATTACCAATATCATAGACAAAAACAAACATAAGAAGTATTATTGGTATTAAAGCAATAAATAGTGCCAAGCTTTGACCTTTATTATTAAGTTTCATCATTTATATACACTCTTTCTACTTTAGCTGTATATTCTTCACCAAATATTCTATTAAGTCCCGGAGTAATAATTTTTACACCATCTGATAAAACAACTTTAGTATATTTACCATCCTTATAAACATCAATATCTATATCCGTATATTTACCTTTTATTTCATTAAGTTCCACACCATTATTTAGCATACTAACTATATCAACACTAGTATTTTCAAGTTCATTCTTTTTATTTAATATCATGCCAAAATCAATCATAGCAAAAACAATTAGAATAAATATTGGTAATATAAGAACAAATTCTACTAAAGCCTGACCCTTTCTATTCATACTAATCTCCTATTATCATATTTAATTATACCAAATAAACAAAAAAAAAGAAAGACTTTATCTTTCTTTTAATTATTTTTTTTACTTATCTTCTTTTAGAATTATTAATCGTTTCAAATCTTCTTTGCAGCATTTCTAGTTCTAATGAAACTTCCGCTATGAATTTATCAATAAGTAGACGATATTCTAAGTTATGCATATGTTGTTTTTTAAGTAAATAAAGATATGAAATAAGATATTTAATGTCATTAAATATTTCATTCACTGATCTCTTTCGTTCGATATCATATATTTCAGATTTATATTTACTAATCATTCTAGAAATTTGATCTTGAACATCCTTATATACTTCAACTTCAATATTATACATAAATAACCCACCAATCGGCGAATATTATAGCAAAAGACAATAATTTTGTCAAATAAAAAGAGTAAATAAATTACTCTTTATAAATTAATTTCTTCCTCATCTTTCTTAAAGATTAAGTATAATAATCCAAGAACTACTAGAACAATAAGACCAATAATAATAATTTTTTCTATCTTACTGCCTTTTTCATCATCATCGATAATAGTTTTCTTTTTATCAGCTTTATTAACAACTATTTTATATTCTTTCGTAGAACCATTTTCTGCTGTTACAGTAATAGTTACAACATTTTCACCAACCTTGAAGTTTTCATTACCAGTAATTACAACAGTTGATCTCCAATCATTAGCAATAGCCTTAATATCCAAACTATCAACGTTATTCTTTACATCAATCTTATATTCTGTTACATCTTTATCAAAATCAATCTCATAACCATCTATAGATAATTCTTTTAGATAATTATCACTTGATTGATAATAAACAATTGGTTTAGCCGCTTCTTTAACAATGTTAACAATATATGTTCTCGTACTTCCATCTTCAGCTGTTACAGTAATAGTAGCTACTGTCTTTTCACCACCTAAAACATATTCAGTAAGACCTGTTACACTACTGTAAATATCAGCAAGCGCTCCTGATAGAATAACCTTTTGTGTATCATAAGGAACAGTTAATGTATATTCTGTTACATCCTTATCAAAATCCTTATCAAAAGTACCTACATCAGCATTTAATGATTCAAGGTAGCTATTACTACTAATATTTCTAATGATATTAAATGAAGCATTAAGTTCATCAAATTCATAAATATCAGCTTCCTTGGCCATATTACCAGTAAGTGAAATAGTACCTTCCCCTTCACCAGTAGCGGTAAATACTAAAGTAACAATGACATCACCATTTTTAAGGCTTGGTGAAACTACTACAAAATGATTATCTTTATATGAACTAATTTGATCATCGTTAACTTTAACTTCAGATAATTCAAGATTATCACTAAGAGTTAGGTTACCATCAATACCATTAATGTATTCAGTAGCTTCCTCACTATTAACTAAAACATTTATTTCTATTTTATCACCGACATAAGCTTCAGCCGGTACATCGCCAAGGCCAAGAGTTAGATTTTCATTTTCTTCATATTCTTCATAATAGTTTTGATTGAAAAACATATTAGCTAAAGCAATATCATCAAATGTTATAACTCCAAGTTCCTCTTCTTCTTCAGCAACTGCTAAATCCATAGAAACAAGTTTTTCCTCTTCTAAATAGCTTTCAATAACTTTTTCTATATCATCTTTATCAAAGTTATTGTCATCAGTGGCATCACCAAAAACAATTACTTCATAACTAACAGTTTCTCCACAAGTAAATGTTAATACATAACCATTTTTAAGTTCCGCTTCAGTATCTTCAAGACTTACAGTATTACCTTCATTATCTGTAATTTCAATTTCACCATCTAAAGTAAAACCATTAACGATGTCACCTACTGTTAAAATTCTTCCTTCTTCATCATATAGATTTCTAGCAGATAAAACCATATAGCCATCATAAAATGTTCTTTCGTACATTTCACTAAATATAGAATCATTATCTACTTCATTTTCATATTCAATAGAAGCCTCATAATCATATGCATAAGTATTAACCACTTCTCCATCTTTTACTTCTTTTATTTGAATACTATCATTAATAGAATAACTACCAGATAATTTACTTGATAAATCGATGCTAGAGCCTTCAATTACAAAAGCAAGTAATTCAGCCGCAGTCATTTCTGCACTTTCAGTGCCATCGGTATATACAACAATATAATTGCTATTAGGATTTAATTCTCCGCCAAGAATAGATAAAGTATTCATATATGTAGTAGCTTCTGATACTTCATATGTTCCTTTACCATTTTCTTCGCTAATCGGACTTATACTACCATTTAATTTGCCAGTAAGACCACTACTTATATTATTTGCCTCATAAGTAAGATCAGTAGTATATATAACTTCTTCGCCATCTAAAGCTTTAATATTTAAATTAAATACTCCATTATAATCAGATGATATTGGACCTAAATTATAAGTGCTTTTATCATTATTTAGTGTTTTGCCAGTTACATCTTCAATAGTATTGACTACTTCCTCTGATGTACTTCCATCTAAATAAGTAAATGAACTAGTAAGAACAATATCATAAGTCTTATCAATTTCTTCATCATCAACTATTTCTGTTTCATCATAATTACCATTTAAACTAGAATAAGTCAATGTGTATCCACTAACTTTATTATTTTCATCAACAATTTGTTCTAAAGAAACATCCAAATCTCTATTAGTAATTTCATCAGCTAATACTTTAGCAGCATTACCAAATTGTGAAAATAATAAAACAATAACTAAAATAATTTTAGTAAACTTATTTATTTTTTTCATATTTTCCTTCCTTTCTTTATATAAAATAGTATTTTTTTAATAATCAAATCCCCTAATACCAACAACACCTCCTCGACAGCAAGTTTCCCAACCTACCATCATTAAACTAATTATAGCACACATTTAGTCTTTTTTCGCTGACTTGACACTTTTTTGACACTTTCTCATTTTTCGATAAAAATAATATTTTTTTAAAATTATAATAGTATTTATGCAAATTTTTCTTGACTAAAAATATCATTAAGTATATAATATTATTGCTTAGCAGCGGTACTATATTATTTAGTAACGTGTCATTTATAAGTAACTATATGCTGCATAGCGAAAGTATAGTAAAGACACCCTATTAAATAATAAGTATACCCTTCTAAGAGAAGGAGGAAAGAAAATGGCTAGATATACAGGCCCAAATAACAAAAAAGCAAGAAGAGTATTATTCTCAGTATTAGAAAATGGTAAAGATCTTGCTAAAAGACCTTATGGTCCAGGACAACATGGTAAAGACAGAAAGAAAAAACCATCTAACTACTCTATTCAGTTAACTGAAAAACAAAAAGCTAGATTTATGTATGGTCTTTCTGAAAAACAATTCAAAAAATTAGTAAATGATTCAGCAAAAATGAAAGGTGTACATGGTGAAAACTTACTTATCTTATTAGAAAGTAGATTAGATAACCTAGTATATAGAATCGGATTTGCTACTACTAGAAGAGGAGCTAGACAACTAGTTAACCACGGACATATTACTGTTAATGGTAAAAAAGTTGATATCCCTTCATATAGAGTAAAACCAGGAGACACTATCGCTATTAAGGAAAACTCAGCTGATCATAAAGGAATCGAATTAGCTCTATCAAATAAAATAAAAAGAGTTGACTTCATTAACTATGATGAAAAGAAAAGAGTTGCTACTTATGTTAGATATCCTGAAAGAAGCGAATTAAATGCTGATATTAATGAATCACTAATAGTTGAATTCTACAGTAGAGTATAATTAGTACTCTACTTTTTCTATAAAAAAAATCTCCACCAGGAGATTTTTTAATCACTATATTTACTAGTAATACCAAAATAACTTTCTAAAGTAATCCAATCACCATTATTATAAAGTTTCTTAGCTAGTTCTGTACCAACATATCTAAAATGCCAAGATTCATATTTATAACCAGTTTCATTAGTTTTACCCTTTGGATATCTTAATATAAAACCATACTTCCAAGCATTTTCACTAAGCCAATTAGCTTCTGGAGTACCTATAAAAGTATCATTAATTTGATTAACATCAAAAGCAAGTCCTGTTTGGTGTTCTGAATAACCAGGTCTAGCAGAATAAGTATCTGCCATTTCTTTACCATCTCGCAAAACATAATTATTATAAATAATTTTTTGTGAATTATAAGATCTAAAACCACTAGATAAATAAATATTAAGACCAATAGAAGAGGCATCCGCAAACATTGTATTCATATTACTTCTTGTTTCACTAGTAAGATCGCCCGGATAATAAGTACTAGGTATCGAATAAGTTTTATTAACAACAAGTATACCATCAATATAAGTAAAACCATTCTTAGTATATCCCTTAAATCCTTTAGAAGTAGTAAAAGTCCTATCAATAGATATATTACTAATAACTTCTTTCTTCTTATTCACTTGTAACACAAACTTTTCCCTCTTTTCATTACCACTACCATCTTTGGCAACATAATAAAGTTCATATGTACCTTCTTTATTAAAATCATAGTCCCCTTCGACAGTAACTTCAATATTTTCATTAGAATTATCACTAGCCTTAACCCCTTCTAGTAGATCTATCTCGCTACCAACAACAGTACTTAACTTATCACTATATTCTATACTAGGTTCTTCTTTATCAACAACTTCTATTTCACATACATAATTCTTTATCTTATTAAAATAATTCCTTATCTTAATTTTAATCTTTT
>JAEEGL010804722.1_pt1 | contig 11545 bp, 8 predicted proteins | sample 9134231 | NCBI WGS metagenome assembly JAEEGL01 (sample SAMN16246548, study PRJNA631951) | gut metagenome | biome: gut microbiome; feature: rumen; material: fiber-attached | host: Bos | place: Iran: Karaj | collected 2018-10 | reverse complement strand
GGCTTGAATCGTTGAGCTGAAGCTTCTCCAGAGCATCTCTCTGTAGACGCCGCGCTTGTCCTGAGACAGCTGCATGATCGGTCCGATGTATTCGTTGGGTACCATGATGGTTGCCCTGACATAGGGCTCTTCGATGTATTCAATGATGTTGGAATCGGGCATCATCGAAGGATTATCGATGTATTTGACGCTTCCGTCGGTCAGCGTGACCTTGTAGATGACAGAAGGAGCCGTAGCGATCAGGTTGAGGTTGTACTCCCTCTCCAGCCGCTCCTGAACGACTTCCATGTGCAAGAGGCCCAAAAAGCCCAGACGGAAGCCAAAGCCCAGTGCCTTGGATGATTCCGCTTCAAAAGTCAGGCTTGAATCGTTGAGCTGAAGCTTCTCCAGAGCATCTCTTAGGTCATTGTATTTATTGTTGTCAGTGGGATACATGCCGCAATAGACCATCGGATTCATCTTGCGATAGCCCGGTAGAGCCTCCGTACACGGCCTGTTGGAATGTGTGATCGTATCGCCGATGTGAATATCCTTAATGGACTTGATGGAAGCGCAGAGATAACCGACCTCGCCGGTGCTCAGACGCTCTCTCTTGATCTCACCCGGTGTCTTAACGCCGACTTCGGTCACTTCATACTCTCCGCCTGTCTGCATGAACCTGATATGGTCGCCTACCTTGACCTGGCCATCCTTGAGACAGATAAAAACGACGACACCGCGATAGGAATCGTAGTAGGAATCAAATACCAGCGCCTTTAAGGGCTCGCTATCATCGCCTTTCGGCGAAGGAAGATATTTGACGATCCCTTCCAGAACATCCTCTACATTGAGGCCTGTCTTGGCTGAGATGCAGGGCGCATAGGAACAGTCAAGGCCGATGACGTCCTCGATCTCTCTTTTTGTTCTTTCGATATCCGCGCTGGGCAGATCGATCTTGTTGATGACCGGCAGAATCTCCAGATCGTTGTCCAGAGCCAGATAGGTGTTCGCCAGCGTCTGCGCCTCAATGCCCTGCGAAGCATCGACGACGAGGATCGCGCCGTCGCAGGCCGCCAGAGAACGCGACACTTCATAGGTGAAGTCGACGTGTCCCGGCGTATCGATCAGATGGAATATGTAATCCTGTCCGTCTTTTGCATGATAAGAAAGCTGAACGACATTCAGCTTGATCGTAATTCCCCTTTCTCTTTCCAGATCGAGTGAATCGAGGATCTGATCCTGCATCTCCCGTTTTGAAACGGTGTCGGTCAGTTCCAGGATCCTGTCGGCCAGTGTCGATTTGCCATGGTCGATGTGCGCGATGATGGAAAAGTTTCTGATATTATCCTTATTCAAGTTTTTCACCTGCCATCGTTCTGCCGGTTCCGTTGTAGAATGCCCTTGCATCCATCGAATTCTTCCCTTCCGGCTTTATCTGATACACTTTGATGAAGCCATCCCTGCAGTCGATCCGCAGGTAGTCCTTTTCCAGTCCCTTGAACAACGACGCATCCGCATCATCGCACAGTTCGAAGAAGACCTTCTCCATCTTGTATTTGCGTTCTGAATGAATAAAATAGGCTCCGGGCTGATCCAGCAGTCCCCGTATATGATCGTAGACTCTTTTTGTCTCGTCGTTAAAGTCGATGTGTTCGATCTCTTTATCCAGATTATAGGCATAGGTCGCTTCCGCTTCGTTCTGCGCGATAGCTTCCACATCTCCTTCAAAGATCTTCGGAAGCAATTCGATCAGCATCGCCAGTGCCAGATCGCTGAGCTTGGCGAACATCGTCGCATTTGTATCCTCGATCTGAATCGGCAGAGCCTTCTGGTAGAGGATCTCGCCCTGGTCCATCTTCTTCACCATATATTGAACGGTGATCCCCGTTTCCTCGTCTCCGTTGATGATGGCTCTCTGAATAGGCGCCCCGCCTCTGTATTTTGGCAGCAATGAACCGTGTGCATTGATGCAGCGATATTTTGGATAATTGAGAACGGCTTCCGGTATGAATTGGCCATAGGCAGCCGTAATGATGAGATCCGGATCATAGGAAAGAACTTCCTCATAGTCCTCCCTGATCTTGTTTGGCGTCAAGACCGGTATCCCGAGTTCCGTGGCCCTTTCCTTGACTTCGGAGGGCTTCAGGATACGCTTTCGACCGAACTCCTTATCCGGCTGGCTGACGACAGCGACGATGTGAAAACCTGCTTTGACCAGTCCTTCCAGGATGTTCGCGGCAAATGCAGGTGTCCCCATAAAAACGATCTTCTCATCATATTTTTTCATATGATTTAATTATACAGTATTTATTGCTTTTTCATGGCCTTTTGCTTATAATGAATAAGCGTAATTATAGTAAGGAGGATCTATGGCAAATATTAAGTCTCAAAAGAAGAGAGCTCTGACGAACGCTAAAGCCAACCAGAAAAACAGGATCGAAAAGTCACAGCTGAAGACAGCTTTAAAGAAAGTCAATGCCGCAGTCGCTGCCAATGATAAAGAAGCCGCTGTCAAAGCATTCAACGCTGCAAACTCGCTTCTGGATAAAGCTGCAACAAGCCGTTTAAAACATAAAAACTATGTTGCAAGGCAAAAAGCCCGCTTAGCTAAGCTTGTCGCAACATTAGGCTAAAAAACAAAAAAACTGCATCGTAAAGATGCTTTTTTTGTGCTCCGATCAAAAGAAAAAGCAGACAGTCGTCTGCTTATATTTTCTCAATATGCCAGATATCGTTGACGTACTCTTCGATCGTGCGGTCGGAAGAGAAATATGCCGATTTGGCGATGTTGATGAGGCACTTCTTTGCCCAGCCGCGGCGGTCCGCATACATCTCGTATACTTTCTCGTGTGCTTTGCAATAGGCATCGAAGTCGGCAAGAACCATGTATTCATCGTTCTTCCAGCGGAACTCTTCCAGAATTTCCTTGAAGTCGTCCTTGCCGCTTGACCAGGTGCCGTCTTCCAGCGAATCTAGAATGCGGTGGATCACCGGGTTGTTCTCGTAATAACTGTAGGCGTCGTAGCCGTTTCTCTTGGCGTGTCTGACTTCATCTTCCCTGAGACCGAAAATCACACAGTTTTCATCGCCTACCAGTTCGCGGATCTCGACGTTTGCGCCGTCAAGCGTACCCAGAGTTATCGTGCCGTTCATCATGAACTTCATATTGCCGGTACCGGAAGCTTCTTTGCCGGCCGTCGAGATCTGTTCAGAGATATCGGAAGCAGGCATCAGCTTTTCAGAAACTGTAACCCGGTAATTCGGAATAAAGATGACATTGATATATTTGTTTACATCCGGGTCGTTGTTGACCTTTTCCGCGACGCAGTTGATCAGCTTGATGACCTTTTTGGCAAATGTGTAAGACTTGGCTGCCTTGGCGCCGAAAAGGAAAGTCGTCTTGGGCATCGTGAAGTTCGGATCGTCCTTGATCTTGAAATACAGATGTATGACATACATGATGTCCATCAGCTGCCGCTTATAGGCATGGAGACGCTTTGCGATTGAGTCGAAGATCGAATCGGGATCAATGATGATGTCGTTGTTCTTCTTAATCCACATGGCAAGCTGATCTTTCTTGATCTGCTTTACCTTGAGGAATTCATCCTGCAGTTTCTCATTGTCGACATACTTCATCAGATCGCCGATCTTCCTGAAATCGGTCTTGAACTTCGGGCCGATATACTTTTCAATCAGTGCGGTCAGTTCAGGGTTGGCGTAGAGAAGCCATCTGCGCGGCGTAATGCCGTTGGTCTTGTTGTTGAACTTCTCCGGATAGATCTCATAGAAATCGCGGAACGTATCATTCATGATGAAGCCTGTATGGATCTTGGCGACACCGTTGACGGAGAAGGACGCAACGATCGACAGATAAGCCATTCTGACATTTCCTTCATGGATAATACAGACGGAATCGATGAAGTTGTGCTTCTTGCCCATGGCAATCAGTTCACGCTTGAACTGCTGGTCGATCTCTTCAATGATCAGATAGATACGCGGAAGCAGCTTCTTTATGTATTCGACAGGCCACTTTTCCAGCGCTTCCTGCAAAACCGTATGGTTGGTGTAGGCAAAAGTATGCGTAACGATATCCCAGGCTTTCTTCCAGGGGATGTGATAGGAATCCATGAAGATTCTCATCAGTTCAGGAATGGCCAGTGCAGGATGGGTGTCGTTGAGCTGAATGACGACCTTATCCGCAAAGTTGTCGAGCGTGCCGTAGATCTTGAGGTGATCATTGATGATCGTCTGCAATCCCGCAGCGACAAAGAAATATTCCTGTTTCAGTCTGAGATATTTGCCTTCTTCGGTCGTATCATCCGGATACAGATTCAGACAGATATCTTCAACATCCGCAAGATACTGACGATAGTCTCTTCCGGCCGGCAGGTCATCGGAAGGCTCTGCATTCCACATGCGCAGCGTATTGGCCATCGCGTTGTTGGAACCTACGATCGGCATGTCATAGGGAACAGCCAGGACGTGTTCCGTGTCTTTTCTGTGGAACTGGAGTTCGCCGTTGCTGTCACGGGTGATGTCAACATAACCGTAGAAACGAACGTCGACCGTCTTGTCAGCCTTTCTGACTTCCCAGGGGTTCTCGATACGCAGCCACTGGTCGGGAACTTCAACCTGTTCGCAGTTTTCAATCAGCTGTTTAAACAGTCCGTTCTTTTATCTGATTGTGTTGCCGGAACCCGGATAATTCAAAGTTGCCAGTGAATCGAGGAAGCAGGCGGCCAGTCTTCCCAGACCGCCGTTGCCCAGACCGGCATCGGTTTCGATGTCTTCCAGGTCGTTAATATTGATGCCCAGATCACTTAATCCATCCCTGACTACGTCATAGATGCCAAGGGACATCAGATTGTTTCTCATCATCCTTCCTAAAAGGAACTCAAGAGAGAAGTAATAGATCTGCTTCTTGTGCTTCTTTCTGACGTTGTACTTTGTTCCACGCCAGTCTTCCAGCATGTACGTCTTGACCATCTGGGACAGGACGACGTATTTTTCGATCATTCCGGTTTCGGAAAGATCTTTGCCATAGTGGATATGGGCGAAGTAATCGAAGTATTCGATGAAATTTCTCTTATTTCTGAATGCTTCGTCACGGTAATTTCTAAATCTGTTGTTCATAAATAGACCTCACATCGATTTATTATACAATAAGTTCTCGATTTCGCTGATTTTTTCAGAAATTTCTATTTTCTTAGCGCTTTCATTGATCTTTTTCAGTCTTTCGAGCAGATCAAGGAGGTAGGCGATGAAGACTTCATCTCTTCTTTTCAGAAGAATCGGCCCATATTTGATCTCCATTTCACTGTAGGGATCGTGAAGATCGGCCGAGAATCTGATCATCTGATAATAGAAGCCGTCATAGACGACCCGTTCATCTTCGATCGTATAGCCCTTCTCAGAAAGATACCTTCTCAGTTCTTCGACATCGGTGTTGGACTGTACAAGAAAATACTGGTAACGCGATACATCGCAGCTTTCCAGGACGTGGCGGATCGTGTGATAGCCCATCCCCGCAATGACGACGATATCGACGTCTTCTTCTGCTTTAGCCAATCCATCGGAAAAGACCGGGATGACCTTGCCTTCCAGTCCCCTCTTTCTGACGTTCTCCATTGCGTTCTCCAGAGGACCTTTTGCGATCTCGCCGGCATATACTTTCGGGCTGATGCCGTTTTCAACCAAAAAACAAGGTAGCAGGGCGTGGTCGGAACCGACGTCAAAAACTACCTTATTTCTCTCTATCAGCATGGCAATCTGTAAAAGTCTTGCAGATATCATTTCTTGTCTTCCAGGAACTCCTTCAGACGCTTGCTCTTGGTAGGATTCTTCAGTTTGCGCAAAGCTTTCGCTTCGATCTGACGGATGCGCTCTCTGGTGACGTCGAACTCCTTTCCAACCTCTTCCAAAGTTCTCGTTCTTCCATCTTCCAGACCAAAACGCAGCCTGATGACTTTCTCTTCCCTGTCTGTCAATGTAGACAGGATCAAATCGATCTCGTCCTTGAGCAGTTCGTTGTTGGCATACTGGTCGGGCGACATTGCATCCTTATCTTCGATAAAGTCTCCAAGGTGCGAATCGTCTTCCTCGCCGATCGGCGTCTCGAGCGATACCGGATCCAAAGCGATCTTCTGGATCTCCCTGACTTTTTCCGCAGTCATTCCCGAGCCCATCTTGGAAGCAATTTCTTCAGCGGAAGGATCTCTGCCCAATTCCTGTACGAGCTGTCTTTGGATTCTGGTCATCTTGTTGATCGTCTCGACCATGTGGACCGGGATACGTATCGTTCTGGCCTGGTCGGCGATCGCTCTGGTGATGGCCTGACGGATCCACCAGGTCGCATATGTGGAGAATTTGAATCCTTTGGTATAGTCAAACTTGTCGACGGCCTTGATCAGGCCCATGTTCCCTTCCTGGATCAGATCCAGGAACAGCATGCCTCTGCCGGTGTATTTCTTGGCGATGGCGACGACCAGTCTCAGGTTGGCGGAGATCAGTTCATTCTTTGCTTCGATGCCATCCTGCACGGCAATCGGATCATCGGGATTGTTGATGCCGTTTTCGATCCTCTTGGCGATGAGGACTTCCTCGTCCGCTTTCAGAAGCGGTACGCGGCCGATCTCCTTGAGGTACATCTTTACCGGATCGTTGACCTTTGTGTAGGCAGATGCCTGTTCGTAGTTGATGACGATATTCTTTTCCGAATCTTCATCGTCTTCTTCGCTGCCGTCTTCGCTGGCGAGATAATCGTCATCTTCGAGATCTTCTTCATCTTCCGATTCGTCGATCAGTTCGATGTTGACGCTCGAAGTCCAGTCATAGAACTGGTCTATCTCGTCGTCGCTCATTTCAAAACGGTCAAGTGCATTGACGACTTCCGACTGTACGATATCGACACCCTGTTTGTTGAGTTCGATCAGATCGTTCTTGAGATCTTCGATATCGTTGTATTTTTTCTTGATGCCAAGCGAAGATTTCTTGATCTTCTTCGCGGCTTTGATGGCTTTACCGTCAGAACCGATGACTTCTCTGATGCTTTCGTTCTTGGCTTCGCTCTTTTTTTCTTCTTTTTTGTTCACGCTCTTCTTTGTTTCGCTCTTCTCAGAAGCTTCAACGGTCTTTTCCCCTGTCTCGGGAACTTCGGTTTCTTTTACAGCTTTTTCTTTCTTCTCTTTAGTTGCTTTTGCCATTGTTGCCTCCCAGTTCTTTTATCAGTGCTTCATACTCTTTCAGATATTCAGCGGTCTTTTCCGGGTCGATCGTCGATACTTTTGAGATTTGCTCTCTGAGATCCGCCATCTTTCGGCGTTTCATCTCCGTTTTAACTTTATCGATCGCACCCATCAGACTGTTCTCATCGAATTCATCGGGGAGTGTCTCCAGTAAAGCGAGGCTCGAGATCAGGTTGCGGACCTCTTCGTCCCCCGTTTCGTCGTATATTCTTGAAAGCGAACACTTATCGTTTTTCCTATAATCGTCCATGATCAGCATGGCCAGTCTCTGATCAGTATCATCCAGCAGACAGCCGAGCTGTCTCTGATAGATATCCAGAGCTTTTCTGGACATGGCGATCTGTGCGATGATCAGGTATTCGGCTTTCGTCAAACCATCGATGGAATAAGTGATGTCAGCCGTTTTATTATACCTTATTTCGCTGGTATTATGCGATATTCTTTTCCTTATTTTAGTTATTTCATAGAGTTCCTGCAGATAATTGTCGCGGTCATATTCGTCTGACAGTTTTTCGATCAGATTCGTCATCCGGATCGGCATCTGCTTGCGATCATCATAGTTGTCGAGATTGTACTGTTTCTTGCAGAAATTCATCGCAAAATCGATGAAGGAGATCTGCTTTGCTTCAAGATCGCGCAGCGCATTCTTGCCGTATTGCGATATGATCTCGTCGGGATCGAGCTCCGTGCTGTTGTCGACGACGCTGACATCTAAGCCTTCACTCAGCAGCATCTCGCCGATCTTCAGGTTGGCATTCTGGCCGGCTCTGTCGCCGTCATAGGACAACACGATTCGTCTGCCAAACGACTTCAGCAGTTCGATCTGATTGCGCGTGCAGGCGGTGCCAAGCGTCGCTACGGCGTTGTCTTTACCCGCCCGGTAAAAAGCGATGACATCGATTACGCCTTCACACACGATGACGTAGCCGCTTTTGCGCACGGCATCGAAAGCCCGATGGTAATTGTAGAGATGGTCGCCTTTTGTGTAGATGATATTGTCCGAGGAATTGATGTACTTGGAATCCGATACGCCACGGTAATCCCTCGCTGTAAAGGCGATCGGATTTCCCTCTTTATCATGAATGGGAAAAATGATGCGTCCGTAAAAGACGTCCGCCATGCCGCTGTTCAGCATTCGGCAGACACCGGTCTTGATCATGTCCTCATCTTTATAGCCGTGATTCTTCAGATATTCATAGATCTTGTTGTTTTCAGGATTGTAGCCGATGTTGAAACGTTCGATCGCATCTTTCTCGATTCCGCGCTGATTCAGATAAGCCATCGCCTCCTCGCCTAATTTTGAGGCCTGAAGCAGGTAGTTGCAATACGAGATCATCGATGAAAGCAGATCGTAGTACGGCTGAAAGCGCGATACTTTCTTCGGCGTCAGATCGATATCGATCGGCTTGCCGATAATCGAAGCAACCTCTGCGACTGCCTGCGGGAAAGGAATCTTCTTGTAGTTGGAGACAAAGGAAAAGACGTTGCCGCCGTTGCCGCAGACAAAACACTTGTAGATCTGCTTGTCTTGCGAAATGGAGAGCGACGGATCATGGTCATCATGAAAAGGACAGAGAGCTGAATAGCCTTTGCCCTTTTTGATCAGCGGAATGTAGTGACCGATCACATCTACGATATCGGCACTGTTTCTTATGTCGTTGATGACTTCTTCGGTCAGTTTCATTCAAATGAAATTTGCTTCTGGATGTAATCGGCCAGTTCTTCGATCTTTATCCTGGTCTGTTCCATGGAGTCACGTTCTCTCACGGTCACGCAGCCGTCTTCCAGGCTGTCAAAGTCATACGTGATGCAGAACGGCGTACCGATGGCGTCATTTCTTCTGTAGCGTTTGCCAATGGAACCCGCTTCATCGTATTCGCAGTGGAATTTCTTTCTCAGCTCATTGAACAGGGCGTTCGCCGGTTCGGAAAGCTTCTTGGAAAGCGGGCAGACGCAGGCCTTGATCGGCGCAATCGCGGGATGCAGATGCATGACGATTCTCTCGTCATTTTCAGAGATCTGCTGTCTCTCGTAAGCGTCGCAGCAGGCCATCAGGAACAGACGTTCGACACCGACGGAAGGTTCGACGCAGTACGGAATGTATTTTTCGCCCGTTTCGGGATCGAGGTAACTCAGTTCCTTGCCCGAGTATTCCGAATGTTTCTTCAGGTCATAATCGGTACGGTCGGCGATGCCCCAGACCTCGCCCCAGTCGGTGAATGGGAAGGCGTATTCGATATCGCTGGTTCCCTTCGAATAGAAAGAGAGCTCTTCCTTGGCGTGTTCACGGATGCGCAGCTTCTCTTCGTTGATGCCTAGTTTCTTAACAAAACTGTAGCAGTAATCGACCCAGTAGCGATACCAGTCGAGATCGGTGTCCGGTTTGCAGAAGAATTCGAGTTCCATCTGTTCAAATTCGCGGATGCGGAAGATGAAGTTGCCGGGTGTGATTTCGTTTCTGAAAGATTTACCGATCTGGCCGATGCCGAACGGGATCTTCTTGCGCGAAGTTCTCGCGACGTTGGCAAAGTTGACGAAGATGCCCTGAGCCGTTTCAGGACGCAGATAGACGACGGATTTTGCGTCTTCCAGCGTACCGATGTATGTCTTGAACATCAGATTGAAAGGTCTGGCATTGGTAAAGTTGTGCTTTCCGCAGACCGGACAGACGATGTGATTCTCTTCAATCATCCGATCCATCTCTTCCGGCGTCTTGCCTTCAGCGGAAAGCCCGGTCGCTTCCTCGATCATGTTGTCAGCGCGGAAGCGGCCCTTGCATTCTCTGCAGTCGACCATGGAATCGGAGAAGCCTTTCAGGTGTCCGGAAGCTTCCCATGTCCTGGTATTCATCAGGATCGCCGAATCGATGCCGACGTTATAGGGAGACCTCTCGATGAATTCCTGCCACCAGAGATCCTTGATGTTCTTCTTCAGCCAGGAACCGAGAATGCCGAAATCCCAGGAATTGGAAAGTCCGCCGTAGATCTCGGAACCCTGATAGACAAAACCTGAACTCTTCAGATGAGATACGATCTCATCAAACGTGTATTTGTTTTCCATAAATGCCCTTTCTACAGATTTTCACTGATATATCTTGCAACATAGACACCGCTTGCCGAAGCGTGCGACAGAGAATGCGTCACGCCTGAGCAGTCACCTATGACAAAAAGTCCCTTGTGCAGTGTTTCCAGATTTTCATCGACCTGCAGTTCCATATTATAGAATTTGACTTCAACGCCATATAGGAGCGTCTCATCGTTTGCCGTGCCCGGAGCGATCTTGTCGAGTGCATAGATCATTTCGATGATGTCGGCCATGAGCCGCTTGGGAATGACCAGAGACAGATCTCCCGGTGTCGCTTTGAGGGTCGGCGTGATGAACGAACTTTCGATCCTGCCTGGCGTTGAGCGTTTGCCGCGGATCAGATCGCCGAACCGCTGAACGATGACGCCGCCTCCCAACATGTTGGAAAGTCTGGCAATCGACTCGCCATAACCGTTTGAATCCCTGAACGGCTGGGTGAAATGCTTTGATACCAGAAGCGCGAAGTTGGTATTCTCCGTCTGCTTTTCCGGATCCTCGTAGCTGTGTCCGTTGACGGTGATGATGCCGTTGGTGTTCTCGTTGACAACGAGTCCTTTCGGGTTCATGCAGAAGGTCCGGACTCTGTCCTGATACTTGGATGTGCGGAAGACAATCTTTCCCTCATAGAGCTCATCCGTAATGTGATTAAAGATCTCGCAGGGAAGCTCTACACGCACGCCGATGTCGACGCGGTTGGAACTCGTCGGGATCTTGAGGTCTCTGGAGACCTTTTCCATCCACTTGCTGCCGGAACGGCCGGCCGAAATGACGCAGTACTTCGATGTGAAAGTATCGTTGCTCGTCTCAAGTTCATAGCCTTCCGAAGTCTTTCTGATCTCCTTGACTTCCGTATTGAAACAGATATCGACTTTATCCTTTAGATAGCTGTACAGATTCTGCAGAAGTTCATAGTTGATGTCGGTTCCCAGATGTCTGACCTTGGCATCGAGAAGATGAAGGCCGTTCTGCAGACATTGCGTCTTCAGCTGGGAATTGGCTGTCGAATACAGCTTTGTTTCCACATTGCAGAACTGCGCATTGATATCATCGACATAATGCATCAGTTCCAGCGCCTTCTTCTTGCCGATGTGTTCGTATAATGTACCGCCGAAATCGTTGGTGATGTTGTATTTGCCGTCCGAATAGGCGCCGGCGCCGCCGAATCCATTCATGATCGCGCAGATCTTGCAGTTTACGCATCTGGTGATCTTTTCACCGTCGATCGGGCACTTCCTCTT
>JAEEGL010155789.1_pt1 | contig 11545 bp, 22 predicted proteins | sample 9134231 | NCBI WGS metagenome assembly JAEEGL01 (sample SAMN16246548, study PRJNA631951) | gut metagenome | biome: gut microbiome; feature: rumen; material: fiber-attached | host: Bos | place: Iran: Karaj | collected 2018-10 | reverse complement strand
GTCAGATTGGCGAGATTGATACTGTCAGCCCTGCCATTCTCTGTACCCCGAAGCAGAAACTTGTGACCGCTGAGCAGTTCTTGATGAATCCCCAGTACCAGAGTGAGGGAAGGGATTTGGAAAAGCCCTGTTTCACATTGATTGCCCGCATGGATAAGATGCCTCCGTATCTTATCAGCACGGAGCAAGGAGAACTCGGTATCGTCCTTTGTGACGATGACACACCTATGACACGTAAGATTAAGGAGTTTATGGCCGCATACAGCATCATCGACGTGAAGATGCGTATGTTGAACATCCGTGAGTTGAAGCGTATCATGGGATTCCCTGAAGACTACACCTTGATAGGCAGTCAGGCCGACCAGAAGAAATTCATCGGCAATGCCGTCGAGGTGAATATGAGCCGGGTACTCTGTGAGGCACTGGCGGAACGGTTGTCTGACTATAAAAGAATAGCAGTATGAATGGAAGAACATTGTTTTGTAACGGCATCGGGTGTTCCTTGAAGCACCACTGCCACCGTTTCTGTGACGGAATGCATATCGACCCGCATGCACCCGGTTATTCGTGGATGCCTTGTTGTGACGAGGAGGGGCGTAATGGCTATATACCCATGAAGCAAAATTAGTAAATAAAAGGGTTTCATTATGATTGATCAGCAACAACTACCAGAATTCAGAAACGAGATAAAGGATGCCCTTGGCAGCCTTGGGAGGGTTTGCATGGATTACGAAGCCATTGAGGCGGGGCTTATATCTCGCATCAAGTCCCTTTGTCAATGTGTCATCAACGACTACATGTTAGTATTTGATGTTGCATTGAACTGTGATGACTATGTTCTCAACAGGGAGATGATAGAGGTAAAGATATCCATCAACTTCCTTGACAGAAGTTCAAGGTTCACCTGTATATGGATGGATGAAATTGTTCATTTGAACGATGCTCTTGGAGGTGTCACTCCACGCATTCATGCTGAGAACGGCACGCTCTGTCTGTATTACAAATGTTATTCTCTGGTCAGCTCCCTCAAAGGAAATCTCTCCTTATGGGAAGAATTTGATGATAAAGAAAGTGAAAGGAGGAATGAACAATGAAAAAAATAATGTTTAACGATAAATACGGTCTAACACAAGCCGTACTTGAAGGGAGAAAGATAATGACGCGGCGAGTGATAAACAAAAAAAACATTACGCATGTAGTAACGTCAGATGGTGTTATACACAATGTTGACAAGGGTGTTGGTTCCTATCACGAATACACCGACAAGGATGGTAAAGTATGGATTGCTTGGTCGCCATACAAGATAGGTGATGAGGTAGCCATAGCACGGTCATACGAAGTTCTCAATAAAAGTGGGTATGTCGCACCAGAATGGCTCGAACATACTTGTGAATCCTCTGCTGGCTACAATAACAAGATGTTCGTCCGTTCAGACCTAATGCCCCACCGCATACGCATTACAGACATTAAGATGGAGCGATTACAGGATATCACCGAAGAAGAAGCCCTACTGGAGGGTGTGTATAAGTACGAAAAACCGCCACTCCATCATGAGTGCGACTTGTTCGCTCCTTGGTCGCCCGACATCAAGCCTTATAAGCACGACATGGACAACTTGAAATATCGTGCCACAGCCCGCTATGCCTTTGCTTACCTTGTTGACAAAGTATGTGGAGGTGGAACATGGAAGAGAAACCCTTGGGTTTTCGCTTATTCATTCGTATTATTATAGCCATTTGTTATGAGGACACCTATCACATATTACGGCGGCAAGCAGCAGATGGCACGTACCATATTGGGGATGATGCCCTCTCACAGGCTTTATTGTGAGCCTTACTTTGGTGGCGGTGCCGTATTCTTTGCCAAAGGCAAGAGTTATCTAGAGGTCATCAACGATATCAATGACCGTCTGATAACCTTCTACGAAGTGTGTCAGAGTGAAGAGCTTTTCCCATTGCTTTTAGAGAAAGTAAAGAAAACGCTTCACAGTGAATCATATTATCAGAAAGCCTATAGCTGGTGGAAAGATCCTGACAAATGTTATGGAAATAAGGTTGATTTAGCCTGGGCCGTATGGTTAGTTACCAATATGTCTTTCTCTGGCTCTCCTTGTGGCGGATGGAAATGGGACAACGGTACCGCCGGCAGTCATAGTGGCATAGTGATGGATCATTACAGGTCGGAGTTTTCTTCGGCCATTCATGAGCGGCTGAAGGAAGTACAGATAAGTTGTCGTGATGCCATGACAGTCATCCGGCAGCGCGACCGCGAAGAGACGTTCTTCTTTCTTGATCCTCCTTACCCCGGCTGTGAACAGAAGCATTACAAGGGCTTTGAGGAGAAAGACCTTGAAGAGTTGTTAGAGCAGCTTGTTCACATCAAGGGTAAGTTCCTTCTCTGTAACTTTGACTCCCCTTTACTTCGCAAGTATGAAAAACGATACGGATGGAACAGGAAGGTTATTGACCTTCCTATGCGCGTTGCCAACTTCAAGGGCAATTCCCGCAGGAAGCAAGAGGTGATGATTTACAACTATGTCATCGAGCCGAAGCTGTTCGATGATGACGAATAATAATATAAATAAATATTTCAATAATAAAATAACTATTGTATTATGAAGAGAAAGATTTATGTTGCAAGCAGCTGGGAAAACCCCCTTCAGCCTTCTCTCGTCGCAGAGTTAAGGCGGCGTGGTCACGAAGTCTATGACTTCCGTCACCCACATGGCCGGAACGACCGTAACGTGTGGGAAGAGATTCATGTCAGGAAAGAAGGCATGTATGGTGAGAACCTTATTGATGCCCTTGAGCATCCTTTGGCTCAGGAAAGGTTTGAGGAGCACCATGAAGCCATGTGTGAAGCAGACACCTGTGTGTTATTGCTACCTGCAGGAAACTCAGCCCATATTGAGGCCGGTTATATGAAAGGCCTTGGCAAGAAGGTCTATGTGTTAGGCTCTGTCTTTGACGAAGTGAAGCCAGAGCTGATGTATCTCACCTTTGACAATTTCTTTTGTCTGTATGAGAATCTGTTTGATGCGTTAGAGGAGGTTGACGATGAGTGAAAGGATAAGCACACGGGTGTTGGTTTATTCAACAAACCTCCCGATATACGATTATGAAGTGGCTTCTTTGGCCGACGTGCCGCATATTGGCGACATGCTCAGATTTGTGCGTGATGACACTGCGTTTCATGAGGTTGGCAAAGTCGTCAACAGGAACGTTTACTATGCTGTTGACAGCGATACCCAACTTCGTGTCGTTTCCATTCGATTGACTGTGAAGTTCCCTGCCGAGAAATGGCTTTGCCTCTGGAATGAATGGTACAGTGACAATCACCACAAGCCGTTTGATAAACTCATTCGTGGCAGTAACAAGTATCTATGGAATTGCACCAACAAAGGAGAGGTGGCTTTTCTCTTACGTCATGCAGAAACATTCGGTCTTGACGAGAATAAGACCTTTCTGCTGGATCAATTTATGAACAGTAAAAATCCAAACGAAAAATATTATGAGTAACAAAGAAATTGAGATGTCCTATTTCGGGCTGTATCTTAAAGCCTTTTTTGAGGATTTTCCCGGAAATGAAGAGTTGAACAATGATGACTTCATCAATGCGCGTGCCGATCAGGCAGCCGAGGAGTTTGAGCGGCTACGCCGTGAGAATTTCCCCGTCAGCCTGGCCCAGGAAGGAGCCATGAGGGTATTGCTCTTTGGTGTTGCATACGAATAAAGAGCATCAGCTATGGTAACAAGTTCAAGAACCATCAAGGCCCGTGTTCTCTCTACGGGTGCCATAGTTCATGTTGACGATGCGCCGATAGGCTTCGGCCTGGTACGTTTTTACAACATGTGGCACAACGACACTGACGGTGGAGTCTGGCACGATGATGAGTTGGAGTTTCTTGAAAAGAGGCTCCAGTAGAAGAATAACCATTAAATTCTTAGGTTATGGCAAGACCATTGAAAAAAGGGCTTGACTACTTCCCGCTTGATGTTGACTTTTATCGTGACATCAAGGTACGGAAGCTGATGCGCAGTAACGGTGGCGGCAAGGCTATTGCTGTCTACACGCTCCTGCTTTGTAATATTTACGAGAGTGGGTATTACATGTTGTGGGATAAGGATAGCCCCTTCATGTTGTCCGACGCTTTGGGCTTTGATGAGGGTTATGTGAATGAGGTAACGAAATACTGTGTATCTGTCGGTCTTTTTGACAAGGAGTTGTTTGACACTCACCGTGTGTTGACTTCCCGGAGTATTCAGTCGCGTTATTTTGCGGCAAAGAGAAAAAGCAAGGGAGTATTGGCAATGCCCTATGTATATGAAGAGTTTATTTGTGCTACAGAAACACCATCAAACGGGGATAATTACAGCAATAATGTGGAGATAAACGGAGTTTCTGCTGCAAAAACCCAAGTTATTGCTGCAAAAACCCCAATTGTTGCAGCAGAAAGTACACAAAAGGAAAGTAAAGTAAAGGATAAATCTTCACTACGTTCAGATTTACCTTCATCATCATCAACGGCAACATCGCGCGTGCGTGATGGGGATGAACCTCCGAGAGATGGTGAGACCGTTGACGGGAAGACTGTCGTCGGTCAGCTGAAGCAAGACCGTGACTGGCTGTTGCAGATGCAGCGCCGCCATGGCATCGAGGCGGGGAAGATCATTGGCTGGCTGAACGCCTTCGTTGTGGAGTGCGACTGTCGCGGTACCCAGGCACATGAAAGCAAGAGCGACGTGATGCGCCATTTCAATGACTGGCTGAACATTCAGCTTAAGCCGAAGAAAGGTGAAGGTGGAAAAGGAAAGAGCAGTCAGCCGCAGGAACCCGACTATCGGCAGCTATGGGTGCGTGCTAAAGCAGAGCTTTGTAAAAGCTTGCCTGCTGAACAGTCGGCCAAATCCTTTGACCTGATGGAGTATTATGACTTTGCGAAAGAAGAGCACAGGCTTGTTCTCAGCATCCCTTCTGATGAAGTCTATCAAACCTTGGAGAGCGATCCCTGCGTAAAGCTTCTGCAAGCGACTCTTGGAAAATACTTTGGAAAGGGCATAAGGCTTGGTTACAAAATGCTGCGTTCTGGTTCTCATGACATTTCCACTCACAACGTATAATTGAGCTTATGGACACACGGCAACAAACAAACGAGAATGTTTCAAGCGACGAGTGGTATACCCCACGTTGGTTGATAGACGAACTTGGTCCTTTTGATTTGGATCCTTGTTCTCCAGCTATTCGCCCATGGGACACGGCTTCAGTACATGTAACCAAGGAGTCAGATGGCTTGAAATATGATTGGGGAACGAGCAGGGTATGGCTCAACCCACCCTATTCCCGCCAGCTCTTACGTGCTTTCGTTGAGAAGCTGGCCGACCACGGTAATGGTATTGCTCTATTGGCAAATAGAACGGATAATTTACTTTTTCAGGAGGTTGTCTTTGCCAAGGCCGTTTCCATGCTTTTCATGCGCCACAGGATTAAGTTCCTTCGTCCTGATGGAACAACGGGCCATCCATTCTTTGGAAGTGTTCTTGTGGCGTTTGGCAACAACAATGATGAAGTTTTGCAGAACAGTCACATCGAAGGAAAATATGTGAAATTGAACAATATAATCAACTCATAAACTCATGGAGGAACTAACGTTAAAAGGAAAGTGTATCTACACACCTGGCGGTGCAGCCAGAGAGTATGCTGCCGTTGGCTGCAACTTCTACCGTGGCTGTCCGTTCCAGTGCAAGTATTGTTTCAACAGGAAGGGAATGACATCCAAGGTGATGGGCGTTGACCATGCCGTTCTGGATGACTGTTTTACCAAAGAGAAAAACCGTCCCAAGAAATACCGTGACTTAACAGCTAAAGAATACGCCTTAGTTGTATTCAAGCGTGAACTGGATAATCATCTTGATTATTTTCGTAAGACAGGAATTTTCTTTTCCTTCTCTACAGACCCTTTATGTCAGGCAGCCTACCGCCTTACGCTGGATGCCACCCATTACGCTCTTGACAATGGTGTGCCTGTCAAAATCCTTACCAAAAGTGACATGACCGGCTATCTGTCTTTTGCTGACAGATGGGCATCAACTTACCCGGATGACGAAGTTAAAGAGATTATTGACCAGCGTGATTGTTTTCCACAAGAGCAGCGTCATCTGTTGGCTTTCGGATTCACCTTGACTGGTTGTGATGATTGGGAACCGTATGCTCAGACAAATGTCGGTCGCATCAAAGACATGCGTAAGCTGCATGAAATGGGATTCAAGACCTTTGCCAGCATAGAGCCTGTCATTGATCCTCTCAGCAGTTTGTCAATGATATATGCCACCCTGAACTGGTGTGATATGTATATGATTGGTTTGATGTCTCATCCTCCCAAAGGCCTCTATGATCCAGGCAGCGGTTTCTCTTTTACGTTCAGTACGTTTTTTCGTGAGGTTTACGCACTTCAGCAGAAATACAACCTGAAGATATACTGGAAGAACAGCATCAGCAAAAATAAGGATTTCGAAGGTCTGTGGCAGTTCTGTTACGGTAACCCGACGGAGAATGTTGTGCTACCCGTCGGGATGGATTATGATTTGTTTCACAATGATAAACAATAAGAGTAAAAACTATGAGAAAAGTAAACATTTGGAATCGCCTGTTTCATGCAGGCGAGTTAGAGGAACAGGAAAAGGCGTATAAGCGTCTTGGAGTAATTATTGACACCTATTCTTCCTTGACAGAGAAATTGAAGGAAGCCACTTCGCTTCGTGAGCTTATTGCCATTCACAAGCAGGCGTGGGGGTTCGGTTATCAGAACAAGAATCTTGGTCCTTGTTCCCATGGTATGTTCAGGACAAACGACATCATGGAGATGAAGCCGGAAGAAGTCTACCTTGGAAACATCTGGGGACTTTGGACGTTCAACATTCCAAAATGGGAAGAGAACAAAGAAGAGACAATGGCAGGAAATGGTTTTGGTATTGACGGCACCACTCGCTGTTATGACCTTGTAATGAGTCAGTATTACCAGCTCCTTGACTCCAACTTCAATGCCATCTACAATAATGCGATCAATACAATGGGAGAATACCAGCTTAATGGCTATGTAAAGTGCTGTAAGCGATGATCAACAAACGAGAGTTGCCTGTCGGGAGCTATGTTGAAGTACAGTTGTCATACGGATGGCTGATTTGTCAGGTAGTGGAGATACTACGTGATGATAAAGTCGGTGCTGCTGTACTATATCAGTCTAACTCTAAAGGAGAGTATATTATAGGGAAGATAGAGGTATTTCCTCTATCCTCTCTCAATGGGATTCGTTGTACCTGGACGCCATTAAGAGACTTCGGTTTCACAGACTCCGATGAACGGGGATGGAAACTGGTTTATTGGTTTGGTTTGGATATGAAGCTGCTCTACCGTTATGACAACAAAAAGATGGCAGGCAGTTTTCGTTTCAAGTCCAACTTTAGGAAAAGCTATGTTCACATCAGCTGTCGCTACGTTCACGAGTTACAGAATATTATGAGATTCCTGACTGGAGGAGAGTTGGAGTTTGAGTATAGTAGAAGGTAAGAAAGAAGGATGATTATTGTTTTCTTGATTCCTTATATTTCTTGTACTCCGCTAAATATTGAACAAGTCTCTTTGGGTTGTTTATCTGAAGGTCAATAAAATAGAGGTTTCCTTCTATATCCATCAAAACATTTCTTGGTACTGCATCATTAAACTCGAATATCCCATTAGTCCACCCCTTTCTTTCCCCTCCTTGTAGAAATTCTATTTTGAAACCTCGTTTTTTTAAGTAGTTTTCAATGGTGTAGGAGTCTGCTTCCATAGCCATCTTTACAAACGGCTGTGACATTACCAAACCTATTTTACCTTCACGGTCTTTAGTAAAGCCAAGCAAGGTGTATGGTGCTTCAACAGAGAATTCGTTATGGGAATTGATTCTTTCAATAAATTGGATTATAGAAATATCATCATAAATATATCTCAAATTATTGAATTTGATAACACTGTTTCCATCTACAGAACGAAACACGGTGTTTTCATGCCCATGACCGATTTCCGCAGTAGCAATAGAGGATAGAGATTCTATCCAAGCCCCTTGTTCTTTGGCGAGTTGTTCTATAGAACCCAACCAGTGGTTCTGTATTGTCCTCTGGCTTTCATCTCTCTGATCATATCCTCGTCTGAGTATGGTGGCAAAGACGCTTGAAACTTCTTTGCCCTTTCCTTCATTTCCCAGAAATCGGGGTATGGAACCATTTCCAGTTGTTTTCTTGTTACTGCCATTGTCTATTTCTTTATTGTTACACATAACTTAGTTTTTATGATGCAAAATTACAAAAATTACTGTGAGTTGATGAAACAAGAAATAAAAATTATAGATATTTAATCTTTACGGAGGTGTAAACCCTGATGCGTCAGCGAAACACACAATCTTGTTTATACGCCCATACGGGAAGTTAGTATAGATGGTAACGGTGTTGCCGGTTTCTTCCTGCGCTGCTGCCTTGGCAGCTTTAAGCGTCTTAAACTCGCGTACCCTTCCCGTCCAATTATCGGAGTACCAGAACTTTTTCTTGAAGTTCTTGTCGATGCACTTCCGGGTTCCAAACTGTTCCTGGTACTTGTTGATATCTTTCTCTGTCACCTCTTTGTCTTTACAGTTCTGAAGGTTGCCACCATCATAGAAATAGTGGTATGTGAGGTTATGACATTTCACCTCGAAGATGATCCTTCCACCGAATGAAGGGTCGGGAACATACTCCAGCGGTTTTGTTATGACGGCATTATAGCGTTTAGCGATACGGACTGCATGGTATACCATTTTCTCGCCCGACAATTGCTCTCTAAAACGGAGTTCAATCTTCTTTGTCAACTCCCAATCGGCTGAGTGGACAACCAGATAGCCGAAATCTTCCCTTTTTTCGTACATAGTTTAGTGATTTATTTTGTTTATTACTACCATCCATCCGTGTGGCCCAAAGCCGACCTTACCCTTCTTTCCGATACCAGTTAGTGTTATTGACACGTTACATGCTTCTTTATGGGAATTACAGTAATATGTCTTTTTCTCTTTGTTCTCTGTAGTGAGGCAGGTTATATCCTTGCCATTGTTCAGTTTCAGTCTCTCCATCAGTTTATTATTTTATGATGTTGTCCAATACCCAGACTATGGCCAGTTCTTCGCATTCCTCATAGGTATCTTCCATTCCTATCTCTGTCTGGTAGCAGTGGCCTCGCAGTATTCTTGTGCGGTAGTACCATGTCTCTTTCAAATGACTTGTATCTGGTGAAACGATGATATCCACCTGATATTTCTTTCTCAGGAACTGTCTTGCCTCGGCAAGAGTTGGTTCTGGTACGAAGAACATTCCGCTTTCAAAACCTATCCCCTTTAATCTCTTGGCTGTTGAAGCCGTACAACAGCCATTAGAGGTATTACTGTCAATATGTGTCATGGTATTCTATTTTACTGTTATCTTTACTTTCTGTACGTCTGTGATCACTGCATCTGCACCACCCTCCCATGTGATGGCCTTGACAGGCTTTAGGGTTTTTTGTCCGTCGTTGGTCTTGAACTGGACTTCATAGCCTATATTATCACTGACCTCAAAGAAGATTCCCCATTCTTCATCCTCCAGTATAAAGTCGTCTATGATGTTCGTTGCCTGATTTTTCTTGGATTTGGATAGTTCCGTCAGAGCGTCGTTGATGACGGCTGTCACCTTGACGTTCTCACCATTGGACTTAAAGTTGCATATTATTGTTTTCATATTCGCTATTCTTTTCGCGTAATTACTAAGTTCTGTCCGCTGTCGTTATACAGGGCGAAAGCCTGCTTGAAGAGTTTTGCGCACCGTCTGGGTGTGCTGGCCCATGTATGATGTGTCTCGTCCCATTGTAGGCATTGGCCTCTGTCACTGTTGGAGGGAATACCTGGTACGCTGGTGTTTCCCGTAACGAGGAAGGGGCAAGTTCCGCAACTGCCCGGTTCCTCGTAGAATTTGAATCCGTTGATGATAACCATTGCCGTAGTGTTATACTGTCTGATAGATCACCTTTCCGTTCCTTCCCCTGAGTTGGATCGTCAGGTTTATCTCACTGTTGGCCGTAGCCAACTCCTGTAGTTTATGCTGGTTCTCGACGGTATTTTCCACCATCGTAGCATAGATAAGGTTTTTCACTGGATAGCCTTCGTTGATGTCGAAGGCGCAGAAATGTTTCTGTCCGTTGTACTTCACATAAGTGAAGAAAAGATTTAATAATCCTGCCATAGTCGTATTTTTTATTGAGTTGGTGAATATATTAGTCGACAAATACCTGATATCTTTCAGCATCTTTGAAGTTGTTCCATGCCGGTATAGCGTTTTCTATCTCATAGTCGGCCATTCCCTGCGATTTGTCCGGATCGGCTGCTCTGGATGCGTAAGCTGCGAGGGCGTGTTTGATACAATAAAACTCTTCACGGGTCATTCCCACAATAGAGAAATGTTCGAGGAGGTTGCTCTTTAATATCTTCATAGCAATAAAGTTTTAATAGTTGTCTCTGTCACAGAAGCGAGGGTAGGAGTTTTCCTTGCCATGTCCCAGACCTGTCATATATGCGCTGATGGCTGCAATGGCTTCGCCTTCCGTTTCAGCGTTGGCAATAGGGAAGATACGTCTCGACTTCGCGTTTGCCAGTCGTACCTCGTTATACTCACTGGTAAAATCTCCGTCCACCGTAATCTGGTAGTTCTGGAAGATTTTGTTCTTTTTCAGGTTCTCGTTAGCCTCTTTGATGGTCTTGGAAAGTTTTTTATTCATAATTGTGTTATATTGTGGGGAGATGGTGAGACTCCCCGTTACCTTTTATTAGTCTGTCATTTGGAAGAAATAGCTTGTAGCCTTTTCGTCTCCCTCATACTGCTCATAGAAGTCCTGAACTGCCTGATGGTACAGGTTGGAATACAGTTCAATGAATATGTCGCGTCCCTCATACCCCTGTTTTTTGAGGTTGTAGTGTGTCCATGCCAGCATATTGATAGCTACGGCTGCATCGGTGAAAGCCTTGTAGTTATTAAGCCACTCTTTTTTAACCCTGTTGTAAGTTTCGAGAACGCCAGTTTTACCTTCCATCCAGTCGGCGATAGCGAAATCTCCTGCAAAGGTGTATTCAGGTTTGGCAGGTAGGTTGTTATTGACCCACTGCTGCATACCTGCTGAATAGGTAAACACATTTTTGAATCCCTGATAGAGTTGTTTTGCCATATGCATTGTGCCTGTTTGTATTCCGTCGGCTTCGGTTTTGTTGTGTGTTTTGTGAGTTATCGGCTTTTCCTGACTCATATCCTTTTACTTGAAAGAACCTGTTGGTTGAATTAAAATAATGCATACTTAACTTGCCCTATGGGCCTATGATTGAGAAGATTGAAATACTGCAACATAGTGAAGGCCGCCACCTTAGCAGCCATTCTTGCGAAGAGACCAGCAGGTTTCTTTGCATAGTTGCGTATCATCATGAATTGGTCATTGAACTGAGAAAAGATCGTCTCAATTCTCTTTC
>JAEEGL016355401.1_pt1 | contig 11546 bp, 9 predicted proteins | sample 9134231 | NCBI WGS metagenome assembly JAEEGL01 (sample SAMN16246548, study PRJNA631951) | gut metagenome | biome: gut microbiome; feature: rumen; material: fiber-attached | host: Bos | place: Iran: Karaj | collected 2018-10 | reverse complement strand
TCATTCTTTATCTCCACTACTGCCTGTTGGAGAATCTTAACATAGGTTTCGTAACCTAAATCAGCAATAAATCCAGACTGCTCAGCACCAAGAAGGTTACCAGCACCTCGAATGTCAAGGTCTTGCATAGCAATATGGATGCCCGAACCAAGGTCGCTGAAGTTTTCGAGGGCCTCAAGACGTCGACGGCTCTCGACGGGCAGGTCGGCCAATGGTGGCGCCAACAGATAGCAGAAGGCTTTACGATTGCCACGTCCTACTCGACCACGCATCTGATGGAGATCAGAGAGACCGAAGCGGTGGGCCCCATTTATAATAATGGTATTAGCATTGGGGATGTCAATGCCGTTTTCGACGATGGTGGTAGAGAGCAGTACATCGTAATCATAGTTGATGAAATCAAAGATGATCTTCTCAAGTTCCTCGGGTTTCATCTGTCCATGACCTACGGCGACGCGAGCGTCCGGGACGTACTTTTCTATCATCTCCTTGAGACGGGTGAGGTCATTAATGCGGGGATTGACGAAATAGATCTGTCCGTTGCGCGACATCTCGAAGTTGATGGCATCGGTGATGATCTCAGCTCCGAAGGTATGTATCTCCGTTTGAATCGGGTAACGGTTGGGCGGTGGTGTCTGTATGACGCTCAGATCGCGAGCACCAAGCAACGAAAACTGAAGGGTGCGAGGAATAGGCGTCGCTGACATCGTCAGCGTATCAACATTCGTCTTCATCTGACGAAGCTTCTCTTTCGTCGAGACGCCAAACTTCTGTTCCTCGTCGATAATGAGCAGTCCAAGGTCACGGAACTTAACTGACTTGCTAATCAGTTTATGAGTACCGATGAGGATATCTACCTTACCGTCGGCCAAATCTTTAAGGATGGCAGAAGTCTGTTTGGTCGAACGAGCCCTTGAGAGATAGTCAACACGCACAGGTAAATCCTTCAGACGGCTGGAGAAAGTCTGGTAATGTTGATAGGCCAAGACGGTGGTAGGCACAAGCACAGCTACCTGTTTGGAATCACAGGCCGCCTTAAAGGCTGCACGCACAGCCACTTCAGTCTTTCCAAAACCCACATCACCACAGACTAGACGGTCCATGGGTTGCGCCCGCTCCATGTCAGCCTTCACATCATTGGTAGCCTTGAGTTGGTCGGGTGTATCTTCATACAGGAACGACGCCTCAAGTTCCTGTTGCATGAACGAATCGGCAGAGAAGGCAAAGCCACGTTCGCGGCGACGGGCAGCATAGAGCTTGATAAGGTCGCGAGCAATGTCCTTAAGTTTCTGCTTGGTGCGTTCCTTCATGCGCTCCCATTGTCCTGTACCGAGGTGTGAGAGACGTGGAGGCTGTCCATTGTCCTGGCCCTTATATTTAGATACCTTATATAAAGAATGTATAGAGACATAGATGGAGCCCCCACCCTCATAGATGATCTTGATCATCTCCTGATAGCCATCGCCCTGGGGCATCCGAACTAATCCACCAAACTTACCGATACCATGGTCAACGTGAACCACGAAGTCTCCCACCTCGAACTGCTGAATCTCCTTGAGAGTAAGTGCCACCTTACCTGAGCGGGCCTTGTCCGACTGGAGGCTATACTTATGGAAGCGGTCAAAGATCTGATGATCGGTAAAGACACATAGACGCAGGTCGTTGTCAGCAAAGCCCTCGTGAAGGGTCTTTTCTACAGAATCAAATTGCACAGAACCCTTTTCTGAGAAGATATCCTTGAGGCGTTCCAGCTGCTTGGCACTATCGGCAAGGATGCAGAGGCGGTAGCCGTCAGCAATATACTGCTCCAGCGACTGTTGCAGTAGGTCGAAGTTCTTATGGAACTGAGGCTGTGGAGAGATATGGAACGAGATAGTCGCATCTGGTACGCCTGAAGGACGGTGACCCATTTCGATGCGACGGAAGGCAATGGCTTCACGGCTGAATTGCGAGGCACTCTGTAGGCGCGATTCCTTACGCATGGTTTCCATAATCTCATGCTGTTCCTGTTCGGTGGCACCCTCCAACCGCTCGGTAAGTGCCTGCTCAGAGAAGCCCGCCTGATAGATGCGGTCGATGGCATCGTGGACAAAAAGGAAGTCCTTAACGACTAGAATGGTATCCTCAGGCAGGAAAGAAAGGAAGCTGACGCGTTCTTCAGCTGTTGCCAGTTCTGGCACGATAGTTACCAGTTCACAGCGATCCTTAGAGAGTTGCGTCTCCACCTCAAAAGTGCGAATGGAATCGATTTCATCGCCAAAAAGATCGATACGGAAAGGTAACTCACTGCTATAGCTGTAAACATCAAGGATACTGCCGCGGAGCGCAAACTGTCCAGGCTCATAGACATAGTCTACCTCGTCGAAGCCCAAGTCACGGAGGCTCTGGGCAGTAGCGTCAACATCGATGGTCTCAGATTGGCGAAGAGTAAGCGTCCGACTATCAAGGGTGCGCTGAGAGACGACAAGCTCTGCGAGAGCCTCTGGGTAAGTGACAACAAGCGTCGAGAGTGTGGCGATACTTTGAGATTTAAGAGCTGCGAGTTTCGACAACACTTCAGTACGAAGAATCTCGCTGGCGGCATCGCGCTGAGCATATTTGATAGCACGGCGATAGCTTGAGGGAAAGAAAAGAACCTCCTTCTCGCCCAGCATCTGCACAAGGTCGTGGTAGAAATAGCCTGCCTCGTCGGCATCCTGTAGAATGAAGAGCATGGCATGACCCCTCAACGCTGCAAAGAGCATGGGAGCCGAAGAGCCCATCAATCCATCAAGGAAAACAGTCTTTACCGAGTGATTATCCAGCGTCTTAGTCAGCGCACTGACCTGTGCCGACTGAGCATATCGTTTTAGAAGTTCTTGTATCGTCATAAGGAATTCGCATGCAAAGGTACGAAAAAATGAAGAATGAAGAATGAAGAATGAAGAATTATTTGTACCTTTGTGGCGAAATAACGAAAATCATGCAATATGCACACAAGTGACAGCATCGTCATTATCCCGACGTATAACGAAAAGGAGAACATTGAAAAAATCATCCGAGCCATCTTTGGTTTGGAATTTGCAACGCCACACTCTGACCAACAGTCAGGGAAGTGTTTCCATATCCTCATCATCGACGACGGTTCGCCCGATGGCACTGCTGCGATCGTTAAAAGCATGATGGCTCAAGAGGAGTTTGCCGACCGTTTGTTCCTGGTGGAGCGTAGTGGCAAGCTGGGATTGGGAACGGCTTATATTGCGGGATTCCGCTGGGCACTGGAGCGCGACTACAGCTACATCTTCGAGATGGATGCCGATTTCAGTCATGACCCCAATGACCTGCCGCGACTCTATGCAGCCTGTGCCGATGAGGGCTATGACGTGGCCATCGGAAGCCGTTATGTCTCTGGGGTCAATGTGGTCAACTGGCCCATCGGCCGTGTACTGATGTCCTATTTCGCTTCGAAGTACGTACGACTGGTCACAGGTTTTAAGGTTCATGACACAACAGCAGGTTTCAAATGTTACCGTCGCCGTGTACTCGAAACCATCGAACTCGACAAGATACGCTTCAAAGGCTATGCCTTCCAGATAGAGATGAAGTTCACAGCCTATAAGATAGGTTTTAAGATCAAGGAAGTGCCTGTCATCTTCGTCAATCGCCGTGAGGGTACCTCAAAGATGTCTGGCGGCATCTTCGGTGAAGCTTTCTTTGGCGTCATGCGACTCCGTTGGGACGGATGGACGAGGAAGTATCCTTCACTTCCACAGACAAAATAACTATTTTTCGAAAGACATCTTGGATGTCTATTGATCGGGGTTCTCTACGAATCCCTGATATTCAGGAACCAGCGCAGACATCACCGAGTCGTACGCCTGGTTCATCGTTGCCTGAATGTTCTGAGAGCCCTGACCGATGGGATATACCGGCTGGTGGATGGTCAGCGACAACGGGTGCCACGTAGCAAAATGCCAGTCTTTCATGCGAGGCATCACATTGAATGACCCGTTGATGGTCAGTGGTACCACGGGCAACTGTAACTCGTCGGCCAATGCAAAGGCCCCCTTCTTAAACGTTCCCATATGTCCCGTAAACGAACGTGCCCCTTCAGGGAATACCACCACTGAGCAGTTGCCAGTTTCCAGAATATGCCGTGCAGCCTCATACGTCTGACGCACCTTCCCCACCCCACGTTTATCGACCATGATCTGATGCGACTTACGACAGGCGTAGCCTACAAACGGAATCTTGTTAATCTGGTACTTCATCATCCATTTGAAGTTACGCCCAAGGAATCCATAGATCAGAAAGATGTCAAAGGCACCCTGGTGATTGGATACAAAGACATACGACTGGTTGGGTTCCAGATGTTCGCGTCCCTCGACTTTGACGGGCAACAAGAATACACGTGTGATGACCCGCGCCCACCAGCGTCCCGGATAGTAACCCCAGTAGTGGCCATTACCAATGGCGCAACCAACACCTACCAAGAAAGCCGTCCATATCGTCATAAGGATGGTTACCGGTATGGCTATGATGACCTGATAGATACAATAGAGAATCTTAAGCATATCGTTCTTATCTTTTTACTTTCTAACTTTTAATGTAATAACCACAATCTCACGAGGCATACCTAGACGGAAAGGGATTAAGGCGCCTGCGCCTGCTGACACATAAAGGGCACGTCGCCCTTCATACGTCATACCGTTCCACTCGTCATACGACAACGCCGCAGGTGACCATCCGAACAACGAGAACTGACCGCCATGCGTATGACCGCTCAGTGTCAACTGGGCCTTACACTCCGGTAATATCTTCTCGCGCCAACACGATGGGTCGTGCTGTAGCATGACGACAAACGATTCTGGCGAAATACCTGCCAGTGTCTTCTTGACATCACCGCGACGAGGCATACGTTTCTTCGTACCCCAGTTCTCCATGCCAGCCATGACAATTGAATCTGAGCCACGACGGATGATGCGATGGTCGTTCAGCAGTAGTGTCCATCCCATCTGTTCCTCCTGTTCACGTGTACGCCGGCAGTTTTCTTCCTTGGACTTCTCGTCGGCATCCACATAGACGGCATAGTCATGATTTCCCAAAATAGTGAACACCCCGTCAGGAGCGTGTAACTGACTGAGCATCCCCTTGGCTGCCGTCAACTCGTCGGGTTGTATATTCTGCAGATCACCCGTAAAGACAATGGCATCAGCATGCTGGCGGCGGATGGTGTCTACCAGGCGTCGTAACAGTTCTGCGCGGCTACCAGTCATCGTACCCACATGGGCATCTGTAAACTGTACGATACGATAGCCGTCGAAAGCCTCGGGCAGTTCGCTACTCACAAACTCCACCTGTCGCACCTCCAGCGAAGAGAAACCCTGCGTCATGCCGTAGCCTACCAGCATCACTATCAGCAATGCCAAGGCAGTTCCTACCTGTCGGCCATAGCGTTTCGGCAACAACCAGCGGCACAGCAGGAAACTGATCATTGGAACAATGACAAATCCCATCAGCAGGAAAAACGGTATGGCATATCTGGCTATCATTTCTATTATACCTTATTATATATATTATAGTGAGGAAGCTAAAAACTTTCTCAAAACTTCTACCGGCAATCCCCGACGCTTGGCATAATCCGTCAGTTGGTCTTCACCAATGGTTCCTAAAGAGAAATAATGGGCCTGGGGATGCGCTATCATCAGACCCGACACACTGGCATGAGGCTTCATCGCCCCACTCTCAGTCAACCGGATACCTATCTGGTGCATGTCGATGAGATCGTTAATTACAAAGTTCAGGCTTGTGTCAGGCAATGAAGGATAGCCCACAGCCGGTCGGATGCCCTGAAACTTCTCGAGGTGAAGTTCCTGCATGGTGAGTTGCTCTTGGGGAGCATAGCCCCAATACACCTTGCGCACCGATTCATGGAGTCGTTCAGCAGCAGCCTCAGCCAGTCGGTCGGCCAGCAGTTGTACCATCATCTTCATATAAGCATCACCGTCAAAGTCTTTCTCCATACCGAGATCTACAGTAGTTGCGAAGAGACCTATACGATCATGCTCCGGATGGATAAAATCTGCCAGGCAGAGGTATTCGCTCCCTGCCTGCTGCTGGCGTAGCATCGGGATATGGTGTCCGTCACCCACCACAATATCATCGCCCTCACTATGGGCATCCATCAGTTCGAATACTGCATGCACGGCATAACGACCTGTTATCTTTTCCAGCACATTCTCAGCTTCCATACGCAGACGTTGTTTCTCATCCTGTGGCTTGTTGTGCATGCCCCAAGCATAGAAGAAATAGACCCAATTGACATAGGGAGCGACATCCTGAATATGGTAGTCAATCGTCATGAGTGGTTAAAGGTAATGGGCTCGCCGAGTACGTCAGCTACTTGGCCATCGGCATATACAGACTGTCCGTTACATAGTGTACGCTCTATACGCCATTGATATTCGTGTCCCTCCATCGGGCTCCATCCGCACTTGCTGAGGATGACGTCTCGCGTCACGGTCCAGGGACTCTTTGGACGTACTATGACCATATCAGCACGATAGCCTTTGCGCAAGAATCCACGACGCTCCACACCAAATAAACGAGCAGGATTATGACTCATCAGCTCCACCATACGTGTCATTGGTAATACACCATCGTCCACCAGCTCAAGCATGGTCACCAGTGAGAACTGCACCATCGGCATACCACTGGCAGCACGCTTGCATCCACCCTCCTTCTGTTCTAGAAGATGGGGCGCATGGTCGGTACCCACCACACTGATGCGTCCATCGGTCAGTGCCTGCCGCAACAGATACTGATCAACAGGTGTCTTGATGGCAGGATTCACCTTGATACGGGCTCCCAATCGCTCATGGTCAAGCTGTGAAAAGAAGAGATGACCGACACAAGCCTCAGCAGTAATCTTTGTCGTCATAGTATCGTGGGATACAGAGTAAGGCTCCAAAAGTTCCAGTTCCTCTGCAGTAGACACATGGGCAACATGCAGGCGCGTACCATATTTCTTAGCCAGTTCAACCGCTTTTCTCGTTGATGCCAGACAAGCCTCCTCGCTACGTATCATGGCATGCAGTGCCACAGGCGGGTCTTCACCCCATGCCTCTTGCGCATGAGCCATATTCTTGTTGATAATGGCAGTATCTTCGCAATGGACCATCAACGGCAGTTTGCAATTCTTGAAGATGCGCTCCAATGCCTCCTGACGGTCAACGAGCATATTGCCCGTTGAAGAACCCATAAAGAGTTTGATGCCAGGAATCCGTGAGGCATCCAATTGCGAGAATGTATCGACATTGTCATTTGTCGCACCATAGAAGAAGGCGTAGTTCACATGGCTTTTTCCAGCAGCCAGCAGATATTTCTCTTCCAAGGCTTCCAGACAGGTCGTCTGGGGCATGGTATTAGGCATATCGAAATAGCTAGTGACGCCACCAGCAGCTGCTGCCCTACTCTCGCTATCTATGTCAGCCTTGGCGGTCAGTCCAGGCTCACGAAAATGCACATGGTCATCAATAACACCTGGCAATACGTAACAACCCGAAGCATCAATCGTCTCATCGAACGATGCTTCGGGCTGATGTGTGGTAATATCGGTGATAATGTCACCGTCAACGACGATATGGCCGTCGAAGACGTGACCTTCATTGACAATATGTCCTCCCCTAATCAGTATCCTCATGGCTTGGGCACGTTGGTCATCGGTGCGGCGGGTTGAATGGCTGTCGAGTCGGGCAGCTGTATCTCCATATCCTTTGTACCGTTCATACGGGCCTCATTCTCCTGAGCAGCCTGATAATAGTCTTTCACGTAAGGGTCATCCTTGAACTTCTGCGTAGCCTTTGACATGATGTCCTCAATCTGTGGTGTCAGCACCGGGTAGCGATACTGGCTGGTTACCATCATGAAAATGCCTGGGCCCAGCACATTGTCGAAGTTATCGACGATAAACTTCGTCACCATTTGGTCTTCCTCGGCAGCGATCTGTGCAGCCTCAGCAGACAATTGCTCATTAATAACAGCCTCATCAATACCATCGAGCAACATCTGACTCTGACGATGCGACAGCTCGCTCATACGGTTGGAAATCTGATTATGCTTATCTATGAATACATACAGACTGTCGTTTAACGGTGTACCGCTGACGCTCTGCATGGCATTATCAATCTTGATATTGATTTCACCTTCCTCCAACACAAGAGGCATGATGCTCTCGTCATCCATAAAAAGACTGACCATCTGGATGGTATCTAACAATCCATTAAACTGAAATTCACCATGAACCACCTCACAGGAGTCAATGCTCTTGAGCTCGTTACTCTTGAACGCCTTCAAATACAGTTTATTGCCATCCAACGCTGATACCGACGATGTACCCTTGACCTGATAGGTGGTAGCACACGAGGTCAGCATCGCCGCAACAGCAATCATCGAGTATAATATTTTATTCATAGACATGCTTTCATTCTGAAATCTACGACAAAATTACGACGTAATCTTGAAATAAGAAAAATATTTGCGCAATTTTAAGCATTTGCGCAAATATTTAGCATTATTTTGCCTCTTTTTCTATTTCGTTAGCAATTCGATGCCCTGCATACAGCTGCAAGATAGCTGCCACAAGCAATACAACGACCCAGTTGTTATGAACATATTTAATATATAACAGCTGGTTAAGTCCGAAGAAGTTTGACTGATTGGCGAGCATTAAGAGTCCGGCGACCAAAAACAGCACATCGCTAATGATCAGCATACGTCGCAGACGACGGATGGTGAAGTTGTGACCGTCATAGCGCTGGCGCAGTTGCATGGCCACAAAAAGCAAAGTTCCTGGGGCAAACACATAGGGGGCCCATGTCATGAAAAGGATGTTGGCTCCAGCACCTACCACCATCAGCAGACCACCGAGTAGCATCACTGCTACCTCCGATTTACTCAACTGTCTCATCGTTCAATATGCTTTTACCTGTACGCTCGTCATCACTAAGCACAAAGATATCTTCATTGTCCGCCTTCATAAAGTAACGCTCGCGCGCAATCTTCTTGATAGCCTTAGGATCGGTATCCAATTTACGGATTTGTGCCTGGTCAGACTTATATCGTTCCATATACATGTCGATCTCATCCTGGAGGTCATTGATGCGTTGCTTGTTAGCATAGTGATGCCAAATGCTGTTTTCATCAACAAAGCCCACCACAATGATACCGACAAGGGTTACCAGTATATACTTCAGTGCCCTGATGTGGTAAATCTTTAGCGCGATGTTCTTCAGTCTTTTCATTACTTCTTTGTATTTCGCCACAAAATTACGAAATATTTATTAATTATGTATGATGTTACCGAGATTTTCTTGCTTTGGTCGCAAAGAATTATGAATTATTTTGTATCTTTGCATCACAAATTCAAAATAGCAATGGAAGAATATATCGTTTCAGCCCGAAAATACAGGCCAACCTCGTTCGACACGGTGGTCGGTCAACAGGCGCTGACCACAACACTAAAGAATGCTGTCAGCAGTGGGAAACTGGCTCACGCCTACCTCTTCTGCGGTCCGCGCGGTGTCGGCAAGACCACTTGTGCACGTATCTTTGCCAAAGCCATTAACTGCCTGACACCTACTGCCGACGGTGAGGCCTGCGGACACTGTGAGAGTTGTCAGGCGTTCAACGAGCAGCGTTCATTCAACATCTTTGAGCTTGACGCAGCCTCCAACAACTCCGTAGAGCACATCAAGACACTGATGGAACAGACACGCATACCGCCGCAGGTGGGTAAGTACAAGGTGTTCATCATCGACGAGGTACACATGTTGTCAACGGCAGCCTTCAACGCCTTTTTGAAAACGCTGGAGGAACCGCCTGCACATGTCATCTTCATCCTGGCCACCACCGAGAAGCACAAGATTCTTCCTACCATCCTGAGCCGTTGTCAGATTTACGACTTTGAGCGTATGACGGTGCGCAATACCATCGACCACCTGAAGTCAGTGGCTCAGAAAGAAGGCATCCAGTTCGAGGAGGAAGCTCTTGCTGTCATTGCCGAGAAAGCTGATGGCGGCATGCGCGACGCACTGAGTATCTTCGACCAGGCAGCGTCGTTCTGTCAGGGCAACATCACCTATCAGAAAGTCATAGAAGATCTCAACGTGCTCGATGCCGACAACTACTTCCAGATTGTCGACTATGCGCTTGAGAATAAGGCCATGGAGATCATGGTTTTGCTCAACAGCATTATCAACAAGGGCTTCGACGGCGGGCTGCTTATCCAAGGGCTTGCCAAACATGTTCGAAATGTGCTGATGGCACGTGACGAACAGACATTGCCACTACTTGAGGTCAGCGACCAGCAACGTCAACGCTACCAACAGCAAGCGCAGAAGTGCCAAATTCCCTTCCTCTACCAAGCACTGCGCCTCATCAACCAGTGCGACATCAACTACCGCCAGTCGTCAAACAAGCGTCTGCTGGTTGAACTGACACTGATAGAGATAGCACAAATCACACAGCCTGACGAAGGCGTTGGCAGTGGGCGTAAGCCCAGAAGATTGAAATCCCTGTTTAAGCACTTGACGCAACAGACTCAGTCGCAGAAAGCAGCCCCGCAGGTAGCTGCTGCTAAGCCCGTTGCGCCTTCTCCGAAAGAAACGAGTGAGACTAGTTCAACCAGCCAAACTAGTCCTGCCTCCCCTGCCCCCTCAGCTCGTCCTCAGCTCAAGTCGGCCGTTAGCTACTCTTGGAAGAATCTCAAGCAGATGTCCCAGCCTAAGAAGATGTCGGTCATCCCCGGCACTCTCGCCGCCAACGACCCTAATGCTGCACCTAAAGACGAGGAACACCCGTTCACCCAACAAGACCTTGAATTGCAGTGGATGCTCATGTGCAACCGCATGCCTCAGAAGTTTAGTGGCATCGCTGCCCGCATGAAGAATATGAACCCCACGATAACGGAATTCCCCAATATCGAAGTGGTGGCTGAAAACCAAGTAGCGATGGAACAGCTAGAGCAGATTAAGGGTAGCATTCTCAGCACGCTGAAACTCTATCTTCACAACAAGTCCATCACGTTCTCATTGCGTCAGGCTGAGCAGCACGAAGTAGAGCGCATCCTTACGCGCCGCGAACAGTACGAATTGATGGAAAAAGAAAATCCCTCAATCGGTAAATTGAGGGAACTTCTAAGCCTTGAATTGGCCTGACATCTTACATCAGCCTTCTGACTTCATACATCAAATCAGCGTCATACCCAATTCCTTACATTCTTCACGCATATCGTCAGGCCATATAGAGGCTTGAATCTCACCGATATGGCCCTTATGCAACAGCACCATACAGAGACGGCTCTGGCCGATACCGCCACCAATGCTTAACGGCAGCTGGTCATTCAAAAGCTTCTGGTGGAAATACAGACTCTTGCGTTCTTCCTTATTCTCCAGTTTCAACTGACGAAGCAAGCTCTCCTTATCGACACGGATACCCATTGATGACAATTCAAACGAACGGCCCAGTACTGGATACCAGATCAGAATGTCACCATTAAGGCCCTCAAG
>JAEEGL015777706.1_pt1 | contig 11546 bp, 8 predicted proteins | sample 9134231 | NCBI WGS metagenome assembly JAEEGL01 (sample SAMN16246548, study PRJNA631951) | gut metagenome | biome: gut microbiome; feature: rumen; material: fiber-attached | host: Bos | place: Iran: Karaj | collected 2018-10 | reverse complement strand
CGCAGCCGCATCCTTTGCCTGAAGGACGGCGCGCTGACGGTTCTGGCCGGGGACGGCGGCGAAAAGGATAAATACGGCGTCTATGGCTGCGGCTTTGCCGACGGTCCTGCCGCCTCTGCCCTCTTCGAGCATCCTCAGGGGCTCGCCGTGGCCGACGACGGCGTCATCTATATTGCGGACACCGGCAACGGCGCCATCCGGCGTCTGATGGACGGGCGGGTCAGCACCATGGCCGTCAGGGCCGAAGACGACCTGAATCTGGCCTCCCCCCAGGGCATCCTGGTCAGCGGAAAGAATATCCTGGTTTCGGATTCTCTTACCGGCGCCATCCTGAAATTTGATACCCGCATCCATGAATTCAACGACGTCTCTGAAAGCGCGTGGTTCGCCCCCTTTGTCCGGAAAGCGCTGATCCGCGGCATCGTATCCGGAGAGGATAACGGCTTCCGTCCCAACGATCCCATGACCCGGGCGGAATTTGTGGAAATGCTGGCAAACCTGCAGCGCAGTCTGGACGGCAGCACGGTCATCAACGGCGAGTTCAAGTTTACAGACATCACCGACGATACTCCCTATGCCGCTATCGCCCGCTGGTCCGGAGATTTCGGCATCGTCGTCGGCAAGACTACCGGCGAATTTGCGGGGGAGGAGCTGATTCAGCGGCAGCAGATGATGGCGATCCTCTACAGCTTCATCACTGTAAGCAAAATGGATAACACGCCCAAGGGCGGCCTGGACGGCTTCAGCGACGGCCACACCACCTCCGCTTATGCCCGGGATGCCATGATCTGGGCTGTGGACCGGGGCATCATCAACGGCTTCCCGGATGGGACGCTGGCTCCTTTCGGCAGCGCTACGAGAGCCCAGGCGGTGACGATCATCGTGAACTTCATGGATATGTACGGATTCTAAGTCATATACAAAGCGCGCTTCTATGGGAACCTTCTACGCGGTGCCATTGCGTCCGGCGAGCAAACGGGCTGAATATGTGAAGGAAGACGTTCCAAATCCCTTCGTCAAGTTCCGCGAGGAAGTACGCAAGGAAGAGAAGGAAATCGCCGAGTACAGGAAAAACGAAGCGGACGTGGAACTGGAAGAGGGCTGTAAACACGGTATCCCTGAAGAAAGGAGTTGTCCATGAAACCTTTGATCGGCGTATTTGCCCATGCCCCCCGGCAGCTGGAGCTGTTTGCATCCCAGACCTGCCCCGAGACTTATCTGCTGGCCTTGGAGAACGCCGGCGCAGATCCCATTCTCCTGCCCGTTTATGACGATGACGAAGCGATGAGGCGCTATGTGCAGCTGTGCGGCGGCTTCGTGCTTCCCGGCGGCATCGATGTGAACCCCTTAAGCTACGGCGAGGATCCTCATCCCCTGCTGCAGGGCAACCGGCTGGATTTTGACCAGTGCGAACTGCATCTGATCCGGGTCATACTGGAGTCGGGAAAGCCTCTCCTGGGCATCTGCAGAGGCGCACAGATCTTGAACGTCGCCTTCGGCGGGACGCTGTATCAGGATCTTTCGATGCATGAAGGCGCTCAGCTTCACAGCCAGACGGAGATCACGCCCGGCGCCGTCAGCCACAGAATACGGATCGAGGAGGGATCCATTCTGGCGGAACTGTATGGCTCTGAGATGTGCGTCAACAGCTTCCATCACCAGGCGGTGAAGGATCTGGGAAAGGGCCTGAAGGCCACCGCCCGGGCTTACGACGGCATCATCGAGGCTTTCGAGGCGCCGGATTATCCCTTTGTCCTTGGCGTTCAGTGGCATCCTGAGCAGGAGACAAACGCGGACAGAACCGCTGTCCTGCCTATTTTTAAAAAATTTGTGGAGGTCTGCGGATAAAGCGCAGCAGTAAGATAATAAAAAAGGACGGGAATCTGCAACCTGCAGGGTCCCGTCCTTTTATGATGTAAGGATTGCTATCGTTTATCCGGAATCCGGATGGTTACCGCAGTTCCGCCTTCCGCTCCGGACCGGATTGAAAGGGTGCCTCCGCACATCAGCTCCAGTCTTTCCCTCACGTTGGCAAGACCGATGTGCGTGTCTTTTTGTTCTGCAGTCTCTGCCCCGAAACCCGGACCGTTGTCTTCCACCGTGATCTCGCTGCCGCCAGCGGTTTTTAAGCAGCATCGACGCCTTCGCCGGAGATGCCCCGCAGAACGACGACATCACGATGCTGTGCCTGCGCTATAACAGTCCTCAGGCGCCGCAGCAGATGGAACTGCTGTGAGCCGGATATCCTATTGAGCAGGTAAAATCACAGAGTTTGCGGACTCTGTGGTTTTTTTATAAAAAACATGGAACAAAAGGAAACCGGTCCCGTCTAAATAGTGAAAACAACAGATCGAGAACCATGAAACCCGATCGATACATAAGGGCTGCAAGCCGAATCGGGGGCTGCTCCTCCTAAGCCCCGGAGAACAAACGGTTCGTGCAGGCAGCCTGGCTGGGAAGGCTGCGCAGCACGCCCGCAGAAAAAGAGCAGAACCGCAAAAACGGACGGAGAACCGTCCGTTTTTCGGTTTTTTGACCCTTGCGGCATTCCTGCCCGCTCCTTTGTCCATTGCCTTACAGACCGGTTCTTTGGTATACTGTTCAGGCCGGCAGCCCCAGGGAGCCGGCGGCAAAGACCGAAACCAAAAGGAGTTGTTTTCTATGAATATCAACGAAGCGAGAGAAAAACTGGCGGCGCTGCAGCGCAGAATAGCCGCTTTTGATCATGCGCAGGATCTGATCTACTACGATGGAGCCACCTCTGCGCCCAAGGGGACCGCCCAGACCCGGGCCAACAGCCTGTCCGTGCTTTCCGAGGAGAGCTACAAACTGTGCACCGGCAAGGATACCGTGGAACTGCTGGAATTCCTGGATTTCCATAAGGAAGAATTGAACGAAAGGGAACAGCGCATGGTCTTCCTCCTTCTGAAGGATATCCGCAACATGGCCAAGATCCCCATGGAAGAATACGTGGCTTACGAAGAGCTGCTGGTGAAGGCGGACGACCTGTGGCACCGGGCGAAGGATGCCAGTGATTTCGCGCTGTTCGAACCCGCCCTGACGGAGATCTTCGAAACGGTCAGGAAATTTGCCGGCTACATCGCGCCGGAGATGGACCCCTATGATTACTGGCTGAACGAATTTGAAGAAGGTTTGTCCAAAGAGGTCTGCGACCGCTTCTTCGCCACTCTGAAGGACCGTCTGGTGCCCCTGATCCGGAAGGTGGGTCAGCGGCCCCAGGTGGATACCTCCTGCCTGAAAGGGCACTTTAGAAAAGAGGATCAGGAGAAACTGGCTTATTGGCTGATGCGCACCATGCAGATGGATCCGGATCACACCGGACTGTCCACGACGGAGCACCCCTTCACCACCAGCCTGGGCAGCCATCAGGACGTGCGCATCACCACTCATTATTATGAAGAGAACGTCAGCTATTCCATGTATTCCGTCATTCATGAGGGGGGTCACGCCCTCTACGACGGAGGGTCGGAGGAGGATATGGCCTTCACCGTACTGGATGGCGGCGTTTCCATGGGCATCCACGAGAGCCAGAGCCGTTTCTACGAGAATATCCTGGGCCGCAGCAGGGCCTTCTGCGATTACGTGCTGCCGGTGATGCAGGCGCTGTTCCCCCAGATGCTGGGAGTGACCGGGGAGGAGTTCTTCAAGGCCATCAACGTGGTGGAACCTTCCCTGATCCGCACGGAGGCCGATGAAGTGACCTATTCCCTGCACGTCATGATACGCTACGAGCTGGAAAAGCGCATCCTGGCAGGAGAGCTTTCCGTTCACGACATCCCCGGAGAATGGAACCGCCTGTACAAGGAGTATCTGGGCATCGACGTGCCCGATGACAAACACGGCTGCCTGCAGGATTCCCACTGGAGCGGCGGACTTGTGGGCTACTTCCCCAGCTATGCCATCGGCAGCGCTTACGGCGCCCAATTCCTGCAGATGATGAAGCAGGATCTGGACGTGGACGCCCTGATGGCGAAGGGGGATTTCGGTCCTGTCAACGCCTGGCTGAAGGAAAGGATCTGGAAAAACGGCTGTCTGTATACGCCGGCCCAGATCCTGGACCGGGTGCTGGGCGAGCCCTTCGATCCGGAGTATTATCTGGATTATCTGGAAGACAAGTGCAGACAGGTCTATGGAGTATGAACATGAAATTTTCTGAAATGCCTTATGCCCGCCCCGACGCGGAGCAGCTGAAGCAGGAGCTGGCGGAGCTGACCCGGCGCCTGAAGGATGCGAAAACCTACGAGGAAGCCAGGGAAGTCTTCCTGGAGAACGAAAGGGCGGGCAGCCGGGTCAATACCCTGGCCCAGCTTGTCAGCATACGCCACACCATCGACACCCGGGACGCCTTCTACGATGAGGAGCAGAAGTGGTGGAACGCTGTGATGCCGGAGCTGCAGGAATACGACCAGAACTGGAAGACCGCCCTGCTGGCCAGCCCTTTCCGGCCGCAGTTCGCGGAGGAATACGGCGAGCTGATGTTCCTCAACGGCGATATGTCCCTGAAGACCTTCCGCCCCGAGATCATCCCGCTGCTGCAGGCGGAAAACGACGAGGCGGACGCCTATGAAAAGCTGCTGGCCTCGGCGCAGATCCCCTTTGAGGGCGGGGTCTATACCCTGTCCCAGCTGACCCCCTTTAAGACCGATGCGGACGACGCGCGCCGTCTGGCGGCCTGGAAGGCGGAAGGACAGTGGTACAGAGACAATCAGGCGGCCTTGGATGCCCATTACGACAAGCTGGTGCACCTGCGGGACGAGATGGGGCGTAAGCTGGGATATGACGGCTTTACCCAGCTGGGCTATTACCGCATGAGCCGCAACTGCTACGCCAAGGAGGACGTGGAGCGCTTCCGGGCGATGGTGCGCAAATACATCGTGCCCCTGGCGGACCGCACCTACCGTCAGCAGGCGGAGCGGCTGGGCAAGGCTTATCCCATGAACTACGCGGACAACGCCCTGTCCTTCCGCAGCGGCAATCCCCGGCCTGCCGGAAGCCCGCAGCAGATCCTGGAGCACGGGCTGAAGTTTTACTCCGAGCTCAGCCCGGAGACCAAGGTCTTCTTCGAGACCATGATGAACAACGAACTGCTGGACGTTCTTTCCACGGAAGGAAAGGCGGGGGGAGGCTACTGCACGGAACTTCCGGATTACAAGTGTCCTTTCATCTTTGCCAACTTCAACGGCACCCAGCACGACGTGGAGGTGGTCACCCACGAGGCGGGCCACGCCTTCGAGGTATGGACCAACCGGGACCGCATCCCCATCGAGTACCACTGGCCTTCCATGGAGGCCTGCGAAGTCCATTCCATGTCCATGGAGTTCTTCGCCTGGCCCTGGGAAGAGGGCTTCTTCGGGGAAGATACCCGCAAGTTCTATTACAGCCACCTGGCCGGAGCGCTGCAATTCATTCCCTATGGAACGCTGGTGGATCATTTCCAGCACGAGGTCTACGCCCGTCCGGAGATGACCCCGGAAGAGCGCCATGCCTGCTGGAAGAACCTGCAGCAGATCTACATGCCCTGGGTAAGGCTGGACGGGGAGATCCCTTTCTACGGAGAGGGCATGGCCTGGCAGAGACAGCACCACATCTATTCCAGTCCCTTCTATTACATCGACTACTGCCTGGCCCAGACGGTGGCCCTGGAGTTCTGGGCCCTGATCCAAAAGGATTTCAAGGGGGCTTGGAGAACTTATATGGACTATACCGTGCAGGGCGGCAGCGACACCTTTACGAACATGCTGAAAAAGGCCGGACTGGATACGCCCTTCGACGAAAACTGCCTGAAGACGGCCAGCGAAGCGGCGCAGAAATGGCTGGACGGCTTTGATATGACGGGAATCGAGTAATGGCATTCGGAGACAGAAAGAAAAAGAAATACAGCGAGTTCGTGGAGACCGTTTCCGGCGAAGTGGTTTACGTGGGCAAGTATTACGTCTATAAGGCGGACAACCCTCTGCCTTACCGGCGCCTGCGCATTGCCATTGCCCTGGCCTGCACGGGCTCTGCCATCCTGGCGGCAGCGGATGGACTGTACCGGGCTCCGGGAACGGACCGCACCCTCTATGTGGCGCTGCCCTACGTGATGATGCTCTGCTTTACGGCGCTGTTCTGCTACCGGGGCGGCAAGGTCATACGGGCGGGCAATCCCATGAAGGCCTTCGACTACCGCAATTCCTACGGACCCATGCAGCATTGGGCCCTGGCTTCTGCGGTCTTCGCCGTGATTCTGATCGTGTGTTACTTTATCCATCTGGCCCGCCACGGCACCCAGGGATGTCCCATGGCTGCGGTGGTGTGCTATCCGCTGCTGGCGGCGCTGATCCCGGTGATGGACCTGTGGCTTCTGCACGTGATCCGCAAAAACCCCTGGCGGGAAGCGGAGGGTCCGGAAGAGCAGTAATGACTTGAAACATACAAAAAAGAAGGGCGCTGGGGCGCCCTTTTTGTTTACTTTGAACCATTTCGGTGATAAAATAACTCTATCTGTTTTGCTATATTTTTTTTAGGAGGAAAATTGAAAATGAAAAACACAAAGAAGGTGCTTGCCCTCCTGCTGGCCTTTGCCATGATCTTCAGTCTGGCGGCCTGCACCAAGAGCGGCGGCTCCGGCAATCAGGGCGGAACGGACGAGCCCGAGACCAACGAGACTCCTCTCGTGGTCGGTTATTCCCCGTTCTCCAGCAAGTTCTCCCCGTTCTTCAGCGAGACGGCATACGACCAGGACGTCTGGTATCTGACTCAGGTCAACCTGCTGGACATCGACCGTATGGGCGCCATCGTTGAAAAGGGCATCGAAGGTACTGTCGTTCCCTACAACGGAACCGACTATACCTATTACGGCCCGGCCGATCTGGACATCGTCCAGAACAGCGACGGCACCGTGGACTACAACTTCAAGCTGAGAGACGACATCGTTTTCTCCGACGGAGAACCCATGACCATCGATGACGTCATCTTCTCCATGTATGTTCTGTGCGACCCGACCTACGACGGTTCTTCCACTCTGTTCGCCCAGCCCATCACCGGCATTGAAGCCTACAGAAGCGGCATGGACGCCCTGGGCAATGTGATCTTCGATGCGGGCGAAGAAGGCTATACGGAAAACGACATGTATACCGAAGAGCAGTACAACGCCTTCTGGGAGTATTATAACAACCAGGCAGGCGCGGATTTCGCAAAGGAGATCTGCGATTACTGCATCAGCAACGGCTACAACGCTCCCACCGATTCCGTCGCAGCATGCGCTGTCAACTGGGGATACGAACTGCCGGAAGATGCGGACTATGCTGATTTCTGGCAGGCCATCGTCGAAGCTTACGATACGGTCGACGAGGCTGTTGAAACGGAGTCCGCAGGACACGACCTGCTGTACTGGACTGCACAGGGTCTGGGCAGCGATTATCAGGCAGGCGTTACCACCGGCAGCTCCGCCGACAACATCGCGGGCATCAAGAAGACCGGCGACTACTCCATGACCATCCACATGGATACCTTTGACGCTACCGCCATCTATCAGCTGGGCGTTGCCATCGCTCCGCTGCACTACTATGGCGATCCCGACCAGTACGACTACGACAACAACCAGTTCGGCTTCCCCAAGGGCGATCTTTCCCTGGTCCGGTCCAAGACCACCCAGCCTCTGGGCGCCGGTCCCTATAAGTTCAACAAGTTCGAAAACGGCGTCGTTTATTTCGAAGCGAACGAATCCTATTATCTTGGCGCTCCCAAGACCAAGTACGTCAATTATCAGGAATGCATGTCCGACGACGATAAGCTGAACGGCGTGCTGACCGGCACCATCGACATCACCGATCCGTCCTTCTCCACCGACGTCATCGACGCCATCGAGCAGGCCAACGGCGGCGAGCTGTCCGGCGCCAAGCTCGAGACCAACACCGTGGACAACCTGGGTTACGGCTACATCGGCATCAGCGCCGACTCCGTGAACGTGGGCGGTCCTGAAAACAAGGCTTCCGACGAATCCAAGGCTTTGAGAAAGGCCTTCGGCACCATCTACAGCGTATACAGAGACGTGGCTGTGGACTCCTATTACGGAGACAGAGCTGCCGTCATCAACTACCCCATCTCCAACACGTCCTGGGCTGCTCCCCAGTCCACGGATGCCGGCTACAGACTGGCATTCTCCACCGACGTGAACGGAAATGACATCTACACCTCCGGCATGAGCGCCGAGGAAAAGTATGCGGCAGCCGCACAGGCAGCCCTGGGCTTCTTCGAAGCGGCAGGCTACACCGTGGAGAACGGCAAGTGCGTGGCGGCTCCCGAAGGCGCATCCCTGGAATATGAAGTATGGATCCCGGGCGACGGCACCGGCGACCACCCCTCCTTCATGATCCTGACCGAAGCCAGCGATGCTCTGAAGGAACTGGGCATCAACCTGGTGGTACGCGACCTGACCAACTCTTCCGACCTGTGGACCGGTCTGGAAGCAGGTTCCGTGCCCATGTGGTGCGCAGCCTGGGGCGCAACGCCCGACCCCGATATGTATCAGGTCTACTACTCTGATATCGCCAACGGCGGCGCCAACCCCGGCGGTTCCAACTATATGTACGATATCGCCGACGCAGATCTGGACCAGATGATCCTGGATGCCAGAATGTCTGCTGACCAGACCTACCGCAAGGCGATGTACAAGGCCTGCCTCGACACCATCATCGACTGGGCTGTGGAAATCCCCGTCTATCAGAGACAGAACGCCATCATCTTCTCCGCAGAGAGAGTCAACCTGGATACCGTTACTCCCGACATCACCACCTATTACGTATGGCTGAGGGAGATCCAGAACACCGAGCTGAAGTAAACGATCCATTCGTGAACTGAGCTTGACATTGCGCCTGCAGCGCAGGGGCCGCAAGACCCCTCGCGCTGCAGGCACAACTGTATTATCCGTTGATTTCTGAAACCGGAGGAGACCCGTGAAAAAATATATTCTGAAGAGGGTATTGCTCTCCATTGTGATACTTTTCTTCGTCACCCTCATCATCTATACGCTCATCCGCTGCCTGCCCACATCCTACATCGAAAACATCGCGCGGCAGAAATCCATGCAGCCCGGCTCCAAGAGCTATGAGGAATGGATGGAGCAGCTGTCTGCCATGTACAATCTGGATACAGGCATTCTGACCGGCTTCTTCCGCTGGTGGGGACAGATGCTCCGCGGCAATTTCGGCGACAGCTGGGTCTATACCATCCCCGTCACAGAGGAGTTCAACAAGACCATATGGCTGAGCTTCATCATGGGCGTCATCACCATGTTCTTCGAGATCATCATCGCCGTTCCCCTGGGCATCATCGCCGCCACCAGGCAGTACAGCAAGACGGACTACACCATCAGCGTCATTGCGCTGGCGGGCATTTCGCTGCCCACCTTCTTCTTCGCATCCCTGCTGAAACTGGTGTTTTCCGTTAAACTGGGCTGGTTCGACCTGTTTGGTCTGGTGGGCAGAAACTATGAACAGCTGGACGGCTTCCACCAGTTCCTGGACAAGGCGAACCATCTGGTGCTGCCCTGCATCACCCTGATCGTCATCAGCATCGGCGGCCTGATGCGCTACACCAGGACCAACATGCTGGAGGTGCTGAACTCGGACTACATCCGCACCGCAAGGGCCAAGGGCCTTTCCGAACGGAAGGTCATCTATCATCATGCCTTCCGCAACACCCTCATACCCCTGGTGACCATCATCGGCGGCAGCCTGCCGGGCCTGTTCTCCGGCGCGCTCATCACCGAGACCCTGTACGCTATTCCCGGCATAGGATATGCGTCATATAAGGCCATGGTAGGCGGCGATATCCCGTTCTCCATGTTTTATCTGACCTTCCTGGCCATTCTGACCCTCCTGGGCAATCTGATCGCGGACATCCTGTACGCGGTGGTGGACCCGAGGGTGCGCATTTCTTAGGAAAGGAGGTTCTGCGATATGTCTGACGAAATCAGAAAAGACGTGCAGGAGGCGGCTCAGTCCGCAGACGCTGCCGGCAACAAGGAACCTCAGTATTCCTTAAACGACGACCGCCGCGTCAAGGTGCTCTCCCCGGGCGCCATGGTGGCCAAGCGCTTTTTCCGCAACCGAATCGCCATGGTGGGCATGGTCATCCTGATCTTCATGTTCGCCTTCTCCTTCATCGGCGGCATCCTCTCTCCCTATTCCCAGGACCAGCGCTTCTACCGCGTGGACTCCCTGAGCAAGGAGTACTGCTCCGCCATCGAAAACAAAGAATTCCGCTATGTGCAGGCGGAAGGACAGGATTTCTCCTCCATCATCCAGGCTCAGATGGTCCTGGCTACCCAGAAGGGTACAAGCGAATTCTCCTTCAAGGGCGTGGATTACGTTCTGGAAGAGGCAGGGGAAGATTACTTCATCGTAAAGCTTGCCAACGGCCCCGAGATCGGTCTGGCAGCCAAGGACGTGTTTGCTCCCAGCGATCCGTCCTTCAAACCGAGCTACGAATTCCAGAGAGAGGCGCTGCGGGCCGCCACCAACGGGCAGCCTTCCTTCGAAGCGGATGGAAAGACCTACCGCATCGACGACCGCGGCATCATCAGGGAAGGAAGCACAGAGACCGGCTATGTCAGCCGCTACGTGGTGCAGCCCCTGATGGGCGACGTCTTCCTTACCAGAGAGTTCAAGGAAGAACTGCTGGATGCGCTGGAAGCAGGCGATAAGGATTTCCTGTTCACCGACACCGACGGCGTGGAATACGACTACAAGATCGAATACAACGCCCAGTCCCAGAAATACACCATCAAGCAGTCCAAGGAGAGCCGGGTGTACGACACCTATGCTTCCCCCAGCAGGGAACACCCTCTGGGCACGGACCGCAACGGCATGGACATGCTCACCCGCCTGATGTACGGCGGCCGTGTCTCCCTGATCATCGGCTTCATCGTGGAGCTGATTGCCAATCTGCTGGGCGTAATCATGGGCGGCATCTCCGGCTACTTCGGCGGCTGGGTGGACAATCTGATCATGCGCATCGTGGACATCTTCTACTGCATCCCGTCCACGCCCATCATCATCATCCTGGGCGCGGCTATGGACGCCCAGATGGTGGATCCGAAGATCCGCATGCTCTATCTGATGCTCATCCTTGGCTTCCTGTCCTGGCCCAGCGTTGCCCGCATGATACGCGGGCAGATCCTGTCCCTGAGGGAACAGGAGTTCATGACCGCCACGGAAGCCACCGGCATACGGGTATCCCGCCGCATCTTCCGGCACCTGGTCCCCAACGTCATCCCTCTGCTGATCGTTTCCGCCTCCATGGGCATCGGCGGCACCATCATCACCGAGGCGACGCTGAGCTTCCTGGGTCTGGGGGTCAAGTTCCCCTTCGCCAGCTGGGGCAATATCATCAACGATGTCAACAACACCCACGTTCTTACGAATTACTGGTTCATCTGGATCCCCGCGGGCGTTCTTCTGCTGGGCACCGTCCTCGCCTTCAACCTGGTGGGCGACTGCCTTCGCGACGCGTTTGACCCGCGCATGAAGCGTTAGGAAAGG
>JAEEGL014461060.1_pt1 | contig 11546 bp, 12 predicted proteins | sample 9134231 | NCBI WGS metagenome assembly JAEEGL01 (sample SAMN16246548, study PRJNA631951) | gut metagenome | biome: gut microbiome; feature: rumen; material: fiber-attached | host: Bos | place: Iran: Karaj | collected 2018-10 | reverse complement strand
GAAACCAGTGATTCTCTTGCCAATTCCTCATCATCAACCGCCAATATGTTTTTTCCCATTTTTCATTCTCCTCACTTTTACAACAATACCTTCTCTTCAAGGGGGATTGTAATTGTAACCTGAGTTCCAACCCCCGGCTTACTCTTTATATCAAGTGTAGCTCCACACATGTCAGACAATCTGCGTCTTACATTTTCCAGACCAATATGACTTCTTCCATCCTCTGTGACGCCAGTGCCTTCAAATCCTACTCCGTCGTCATCTACCACAATTAATACATCGTCATATCTTCGCTGAACACTTATAAGCACCTTGCCGCCATCTTCTTTGTCTCCCACTCCATGCTTTATAGCATTTTCTACAATCGGCTGGAGAGATAATGCTGGTAGTTCAAAATCAGTATATTGAATATCATATTCCACTTGCAGATACTCGCCCTGACGAATCAGTTCAAGTTCAATATAATGCTTTGTATGCTCTAATTCCTTTTCAAAAGGAATCGGCTTATTACTCTTTAAGGAATCCATATTGCCTCGTAAATACAAAGCGAAATCTCCCAGCGCCTTCTGTGCACCCTTAGGATCCCTCACACACAGCATCTGTATAGCCGTCAGTGAATTATATAGAAAATGTGGCTGTATCTGACTAAGCATAATAGACATCTGATTTTCCATAAGCTGTTTCTCTAATACATCTGACTGTCGAGCCTTTTGAGCAAATTCTACAGTTCTGTATAGCAGCATCACGAACTGCATTATGCCATAAATGGATATTCCAAGTTCAAATACATTTATCAGGAAATTATGGGCAAACATATAATGGCCCAACTCAACAACTGTAAAACCGGATAATATAATATTTGAAACCATCTCACCATTATATTTGCCGACTTTTTCATAATAATCCTGGCAATCCATGTACTCTAGAACTGCATCAAGTATTATGCTTACAATAGCAATCACACTCAAAACACCTGTCCATAATATGGTATTAGCATGTGGAAATACTGCACCTGCCACTGCGAAAACCACTATTGCCACGCACCATATAGCCATCACAAGCTGAGATATTCTGGAATAGAGTTTCTTTCTCATATGTATGAACATATTTTCCAGGAAAAACAAAATAAGCAATGCCTGATTTACTATATCCACTACTCCGATAGCCCTGTAATTACCCATAAACAAAGTAATATAATCATAATCTATGAAACAGCAGAAACTTCCAAAGAGAAGCACCAAACTACATGATATTGAACCTCTGGCTTCAGATCTGCGGGTGGTAATCAAAACCGATGCTACCATCAGCTCTCCTATAGAAAAAGTAAACAGTATAAGACATACCGTTATACTTCCAATATTCGCTTTTACCCTATTACTGACCAGACCATATCGGGTTCCTACACACAATTTGTGTAATGAATCCGAAACAACTCCTGCGTATTCTTCACCAGGGACTTTTGAAATAGTTATGTCTATTAAATCTGTAGTTTTGACTCCGTTACTTCCAAAGAAATCCCATCGAGGTCTGTAATCATCTGCGTTGTCAAATACTACCTCACCATTGACATAAACCTTAATCAACTCCCTATACATATATAGAAACACTCTGTGCCCTGCAGGTATATCCTCTGTGAAATGTCCTACTACGCGAATTGAAGATGCTTCTCCAATATCAATGCTTTTCAGATTATCAAAGGGAATCATCTCCCCGTTTCCATCCAGTTCATATACACCCACCAATGGGGCATCCATAATCTCCTTGCCTTCACTCATAGGCAAACTCATAAAGGATACCGCATACAGAATAACTGATATAACAAAGATCCACGCAATAATAATATATATTAGTGATCTCCTGTAGAAATCTTTAAAGAATTTATTGCCTTTTTCTATGATAAAACTCATTTACCACTCCCCGAATTTCTTCTAATTGCTGATTTGTCTTATTGTTATCTGAAGTAAATCCCAACAGCTGATCGTAATATCCCTGACTTCTTGTGGCATCCAGACTATATGGATATACCAACTCAAAGAACAAAGCCATATGGCCTACAATATTATCAACTGCTGTATGCTTCAATTCTCTAAGAATCGCATGCTCTTCACGAAAAGCTTCCATAACCTCCGGTGATACCTCTGAGTTCATTAACTCCTCAGTGGTGACATTGTATATATCCTCAAGGGGAGTATCAATATTTACCCTGAAAATATCAACCTTGTCTGCGTCTCTTAAAATATTTGCAAACATAACCTCTCTATCATTTAAATCCTCTGGTAATCTATAGTCGCTGTGATAATAAATTGCCGTATATAATAAATGAAAGAATTCCTCATCATCTGTATTATCGAAAAATCTATCAAGCAATCTGTCAGGTCCATATAATAATTCAATTCCAAATCTGGCATGGTCTATAGACTTGCTATCCACAAAAGTATTATATCTTCTAAGCTGTTCAAATCGTCCTATATCATGAAGCATTCCGCTGCACCAGGCCAAATCCACATCCTCATCAGACAAGTCTATACTTCTGGCAATTCTCTCACTGAGAGAAGCCACCCTGTATGTATGATCAATTTTCAATTTAATCTTGGGATTTGCAGCATCATACTCATTGGTATATCTTGCAAACTCATCTAGTACTTTCTTTCTGTCAATCATCACATAAATCTCTTTTCAATAAATATCTATCAGCTGACTATTACAAGTCACTGCTTATTCTTCCTGACCGTAATATACCTGATTACGACCATGAGTCTTGGCATAATAGAGGTTATCATCAGCGGCTTTAAGAAGCATATCCTCAGTCCAACCGCCCTGGCCTTGTATGATGCCGAAACTCATTGTCACCTTGATGGTAGTACCACCGCTAACTATCTCTAACTCTCTCACCTTCTGAAGCATGTCATTCAAGGCTTCCACAGAAGGCATAAGATCTGCCATCTCATATACTATCAGAAATTCTTCTCCGCCCCATCTTGCCACGAAGCCCTTGCCCTTCATGCCGGCATTTAATACACCAGCCACTGACTTAAGTACTTCATCACCGGCATCATGACCATAGGTATCATTTACCTTTTTAAAGAAATCGATGTCTCCTATACATACGCAAAATGGCATTCCGGAGTCCTCTGCCTTTTTCATTATGACTTTCAGCCTATTGCCACCATAGCGTCTGTTATTCAGTTTGGTCAATGTATCAATTTCCACCAACACCTGAATATTTCTCTGCATTCTGCGGGCGTCCTTGCAGACTTCACCCAACTCATCATCAGAATTCAAAACCGGATCCACCGGAGTCATGAAATTACCATTTGCCACGCTTCTCATAAACTCACTCAATGCCGTAAATCTACGAATGATAGCCTTGCTGAAGCTAATTGAAATCCCACAGAAGAAAGCTGCCATCAATGCACAAATAAATGCCAAAGGAGCCACTGCTCGAATAGCACCATAGTGAACTGTTGTAGCAGGGCAGCACACTCCAAACATTCCGTAAACTGTACCATCCTTTAAAATAATAGGTTCGTAATATGCGAAATAACTCTCATCTCCTATTTTGACATTACTATAGAAATGAGCCTTGCCTCCATCTACAACATCCTTATCCACAGCAGTTGCGGCCTTGGTTGTTATAAGCTTATCACCATTTTCATCCTCGAAAGTAGTGAGAACTCTTATGTTCTTACAAAACAGAGACATGTCATAACCGAAATTATCCTTGATAGCATTTAATAACTCATAATCATCGCTTATGTCCGCTTCGCCCTTGTATACAATATAAGATCCACCCTCGTTGAGCTGTATACCATACTCTCCAGGATAGATCCTGTCATATTCCTCCACAGCCATTTTCACAATGTTTTTCATGACGGTCTCCTCCTGTTCAGACATAAGTCTGTATACAGTTGTATAGCCCACCGCTCCTACAATCATTACAAGCACTGTAAAGGATACTATTGTTATTAAGATGAATTTATTCTTTAAACTGTTTTTCATATCTCCTCCAAAATGAGAAAAATCCCCTCATGATACAATCAATCATAGCAAAATTGTATCATAAAGGGACTTATTTATAAATATTTCTCTTGTATTTCTATAGTCTGATTTTCAAAGCTCGAGTAGCATTTATGACTGCTAAAATCATAACACCCACGTCTGCAAAAATCGCCAACCACATATTCGCCAAGCCAAGAGCTGCTAGCAATAGGCAAGCCACTTTCACTCCTATGGCAAATACAATATTTTCCTTCACTATCTTCAAAGTCTTTCTGGATATCTTCATTGCAAGGGAAATCTTGGCAGGATTGTCATCCATCAGTACAATATCTGCAGCCTCAATTGCTGCATCACTGCCCATGGCTCCCATGGCAATTCCTATATCTGCCCTAGACAGAACCGGTGCATCATTGATTCCATCTCCCACAAAGGCCACCTTCTCCTGAGGCTCCTTGCGGTTTATAATCTCCTCCATGGCATCCACCTTGTCACCCGGCAATAATTCAAAATGTACTTCATCAATACCCAGTTTAGATGCCACATTTCTAGCTACAGACTCAGAGTCACCTGTGAGCATAATATTATTCTTGATACCATTGGCCTTCAGCATCTTTAAAGCATTTTCCGCTTCCGGCTTAATAACATCAGAAATTACTATGCAACCTGCATATGTACCATTCTCTGATACATAGCATACTGTTCCTTCTAGATGTTCGCTGCTTATGGCAATGCCAGCTGACTCCATGAGAAGCTTATTGCCAACTGCCACCTCTACACCGGATACCGAAGCCCTAACTCCCTGACCTGCGACAGCTTCAATACCAGACACACGAGTCTCATCCATGGATTCAATTCCAGCCCGGGTCATATAAGCATTTCTCAAACTTATGCTTATTGGATGAGCTGATCCAATCTCAGCATATGAGGCCAGCTCCAGAAGTCTCTCTTCAGTAATATCACCTTCAGGATATATACCTGTCACCTCAAATACACCTTCAGTCAGAGTTCCTGTCTTGTCGAATACCATATACTTAGCATCTGCCAAAGCTTCCAGGTAATTAGAACCCTTTACCAGAATTCCATTGGAAGAAGCGCATCCGATTCCTCCGAAGAAACTAAGCGGTATGGATATAACCAAAGCACAAGGACAACTTATTACAAGAAATGTCAAAGCTCTTATTATCCATGTACCCCAGGTCGGCTGGAATCCAAATATCAACTGAATCACCGGCGGAACAAAGGCCAGAATCAAAGCACTGTAGCACACAATCGGTGTATAATATCTGGCGAACTTGGTAATGAAGTTCTCAGTCTTGGCCTTCTTCATAGCTGAGTTCTCAACCAAATCCAAAATTTTGGATACTGTGGATTCTCCAAACTCTTTGGTGGTACGAATCTCAATCTGGCCTGTCATATTGATACAGCCACTGATTACCTCATCATCCACCCTCACAGTTCGCGGCACAGACTCTCCTGTCAATGCACTGGTATCAAGAGTGGATTCTCCCAGACATACCACGCCGTCAATAGGAACCTTCTCCCCTGGATTTACCACAATCACAGTTCCGATTTCCACATCATCAGGATCCACCTGTTCTATCTGTCCATCCACTCTCACATTGGCATAATCAGGTCTTATATCCATAAGAGCTGCAATATTCTTGCGGCTCTTGCCCACAGCCATGGACTGGAATAGTTCTCCTATCTGATAAAACAGCATTACAGCTGCAGCCTCTGTAAATTCTCCCAGGGCAAATGCACCTACTGTAGCCACCGCCATAAGGAAGTTCTCATCAAATACCTGCTTCTTCAAGATGCCCTTCCAGGCCTTCTTCAAGATATCATATCCGATAACAAGATATGGAATCAGATACAAGATACACAGAATCCATTTATTAAGTTGGAAACAATGGTCTACTACCACAATTCCTACAAGTAGCACCAATGAAATAATTATTCTGATTAGTACATTCTTCTGCTTCTTGTTCATAAGCACCTCTTACAAAAAGATTTCGCAATCATCCTCTACTGTCTTGCAGTTCTTCAAAGCCTCTGACATTACAGCATCCACATCTGCTCCATCTTCAAATTCAACCTTCAACTTCAATGTCATAAAACTGATAGTAGCATCTGCTACTCCTGGAGTGTTCTTCACTGCTTCCTCCATCTTGGCTGCACAGTTTGCGCAATCTACTTCAATATCATATGTCTTCTTCATAATATTACCCTCCTACTTACTCTCTGATATATGTTCCATTCCCAGATTCAAGATCATCTTCACATGGTCATCGTCTAGACTATAGAAAATAGTTTTGCCCTCACGCTTATATTTCACCAGCTTGGCATCCTTGAGAATTCTCAACTGATGGCTGACAGCTGACTGATTCATCTGCAACATCTGCGCAATATCAGTCACGCACATATTGTGATCCATCAAAGCGTATAATATTTTGATTCGGGAAGAATCACCAAAGACTCTAAACAGTTCCGATAAATCAATCAATTCCTCTTCACCAGGCATATTTTCCATAACCTGTCTAACCTGATGTTCTTCCGCTGCTAAAAATTCAATGTTTTGTTCCATATACATCCTCCCTATATCATCTGTACATATGTAATTATATTCATATGTTCATTTATTGTCAACACTTCTTAGCATAAAATTCTCCCCTCTTCAATCATCTGTTATTATTTCTCGCTTCTCATCTGACTACAAAAAGAAAAAATAATGTATAATAAGCTGGTATTTTGAAAAATATTTCTCACAATCAGGAGTAATAGTATGAGTCTGGACAATGAAAAAGAAATCCAACAATTTCATAATAGATTAATGGAATTAGCAAACCGAAGCTACAACAGCAGTTGCTATACCTTCACAGAATTCTGCGGTATGCCTGAATTGGCTGAGTATTACAAATTGGAGAAAGAATTGCATTTCGCAGGTGTAGAGATTTACGGTGGATATGAAATGGCTGACAGATGTATCATCCGATTCGGAAGCGAAGAGGAATTTGGTTATGCTCAAAACTTCCCGATCCAGTGCGTGCAGGCCTCTCCCCTTATTGAGAAATTTGCAGACAATCTGACTCATAGAGATTTCCTTGGTGCCCTTATGAATCTGGGAATCAATCGAAATACCATTGGAGATATTAAAGTATGCGGCAATGGCGCCTACATATTCTGTCTGGAAAATATTTCAGAATATATAATAGAGAATCTAAATCGCATAAAACATACTACTGTAAAATGCGACTTGATAGATATATATGATTCAGTTGCTTATGAGAAAATGTTGGGAGACTTCGGTGTTGAAAATCCTGACTCCAAGACCATACAGGTTATGTCTCTCAGAGCTGACGCTGTCATTTCCAAAGTATATAACCTGTCAAGAAGCGCTTCAATAGATTTGTTCAGAGCGCAAAATGTATTTATAAACGGTAGATTGGTGGAGAACAATGCCCAGTCCGTGAAAGTCGGCGACACCATAAATGTCAGAGGTTTCGGTAAGTGCAAAATTGCCAGCGACCCAAGCCAAACTCGCAAGGGTAAACTGGCAATTACAATTCTAATATGGTAATTATAGAGTCTCCATAATTCTATGTAAAATATTATGAAGCTCCTTGGCATCCTCCGGCGATATATTTAAGCAGCCTCCCATTTTGGCTGGTATATCCACAGCTTTGTCCTTCAAAGCCTTGCCGGATGGAGTCAATGTCACAATAAGATTTCTCTCATCTTCTTTGGATCTGGTTCTCTCAATTAAGCCCTTCTTCTCCAGAGTTTTCAAAACAGGAGTCAATGTGCCGGAATCCAGAAACAATTTCTTGCCCATCTCTTTGACACTTACCTGTTCATCTTCCCAAACCACCATCATGACGATATATTGTGTGTAGGTCAAGTCAACCTCATCCAAAAAAGGTTTGTACTTACGAACTATTTCTTTTGAAACCGCGTAAAGCGGAAAGCATAACTGATTATCCAATTTTAGACATTGATATTTATCTGCCATAATTCATTCCTACAATAATGCAACAATCGCTTCTCTTACTGCCTTCATATCTTTTGTAGGCTCGAAGCGCGCTACAATATTTCCTTCCTTATCAACTAAGAACTTTGTGAAGTTCCATTTAATATTACCATTATTCTTGTAATCTTTGTCCATTTTCTTAACGATTGGAGAAAGCATAAGCTTCGCTGGACCGTCAAATCCCTCGAACTTAGTATTTGAAGTAATATACTTCCAAAGTGGATCTGCATTTTCACCGTTTACATCAATCTTGGCAAACTGTGGAAATGTAATTCCAAAACGTCCTGTACAGAAAGTATGAATCTCATCATCTGTTCCAGGAGCCTGATCAGCAAACTGATTGCAAGGGAAATCTAAAATATCAAATCCCTTATCCTTGAGCTCATCATATATTTCCTGCAAATCCTTGTACTGTGGTGTGAATCCACATCCTGTTGCAGTATTAACAACCAATGTAACCTTTCCTCTATACTGAGAGAGATCTACATCGCTTCCATCCATAGCCTTTACTGTGAAATCATAAATATTCATATACATACCTCCTATTCGTTTGAACGAAATTAAATTGTGTACAACTTGTTTATAATTGAATTGTACACAATCTATTTTGATATGTCAACATTTATTTTTTATTTTAGCTTAGTCCATACCTTACCATCATATTCGAAGATGGAAGCCTCACAATTATTTTGCAGGCCATCTCCCCAGAAATGTTCTACATCATTATTTTCAAGATAACACATAAGCCCTTTGTTCATAGCTCCATGAGCTACAATCATCACTCGCTTGGCCTGTCCATAGAGAGGCTCAATAATCTCTTGAATAAATTCTCTTCCCCTGGCCTGAACCTCCTCAATTGTCTCTCCATTCTGTGGTGGTATGTACTTATGTGGCTCTGTAAAGAAAGCCCTCTGAGGATTATCCTCACTCATCCAGGTCTCGTAATCCATTCCCTCAGCCTCGCCAAAGGAAATCTCTCGAATTCTCTCATCTCTTGTAATTGGCACATTCTGTCTGCCGCGAATGAGGCAGGCTGTCTCATATGCTCTTATTAGGGGTGAGGAAAATATTTCATCGAAAGTTACACCCTCTTGTTCTAACTTATCTCCTAAATCGATAGCTACCTGTCTACCGTTTTCATTTAATTGAATATCTGTCAGACCTTGTAGTTTTCTGACTTTGTTCCAGTCTGTCTGACCATGTCTTACAATATAGAGTTGCATAATATATTCCTATCTTTCCAGTTAGTATATTTTATTGCCCCCAATATATACATCATTATAGTTAATACATACGCATCTTCAGAATCACCCATCTGGCTATGTTATAGACAGGTCCTTCCAAAGACTTTCTAACATTTTTCAGCTCTTTTCTAATCTCAATATGCTGAGGACAATGCTTCTCACATTTTCCACAGCCTATACACTTGCTGGCACAGGTCGCATCAGCTCTAAGTGCAGTTGTCATGAGATACTCCTTCTCAGCTGCTATATAACCCTCGCTGTACTTGCGATTATATGCAGCAAAACTTCCAGGTATATCCACACCCTGAGGGCATGGCATACAATATCTACATCCTGTACAGCCAACCTTGGTACGCTTATTAATCTCCAAGAGAACTCGATTTATCATCTCTAAATCTGCATCACTTAAGCTTCCAGGTTCAACCTCCGAGGCAGTCTGTACATTTTCCTCAACCATCTCCAGCGAGTTCATGCCAGACAAGACGCAGGTCACCTCAGGCTGATTCCACAACCAGCTAAATGCCCATGCTGGAGCAGTCTTTTGTACAGGATATTCCGACATAATTTGGGCAGCAGACTCAGGTATGTTGGCAAGTTTGCCACCTCTGAGGGGTTCCATTATGACTACAGGAATTCCTTTGGATGCGGCATATTGCAAACCTGTGCGACCTGCCTGAGAATGCTCATCCATGTAGTTATATTGAATCTGGCAGAAGTCCCAGTCATAAGCATCAATAAGCTTAATAAACATATCAGAGTTGCCATGATAAGAGAAACCAATCTGTTTAATAGCTCCACTGGCTTTCTTCTCAGCAATCCACTCCTTTATACCCAGATCAACTATACGATTCCAGGTAGCAATATCAGTAAGCATGTGCATAAGATAATAATCCACATAATCTGTCTGGAGTCTGGTAAGCTGCTCTGTAAAATATTCTTCTATGCTATCTGACTTCTTCACCAGATAATGTGGCAACTTGGTTGCAATATTTACCTTTTGGCGAATATTATTTCTGGCAAGAATCTCGCCTAATGCCACCTCACTACCATTATAAATATAGGCCGTATCATAATAATTTACTCCAGCATTGTAGGCAGCCATGATTTCCTTCTCCGCTTTGTCCAAATCAATCTTGCCCCCTGACTGGGTAAATCTCATACAACCAAATCCAAGTGCTGATATCTTATTTCCATATTTATCTAATCTATATTGCATATAACCACCATTACATCTGTAAATCCTTCAGGGAATTCATCAAATCCAAATCTGACTGCAACACCTTGAAGTTTGTTGTTATCGGTTCCTCTCCTGGCTTGGTTACAGTAATTTCAAATACTGTACCCTCCTCAACAGGTCTTGAAAATACCACTTTGATAAACTGAACAAACTTTGGATGATTTCTCTCAAAGGTGTTCTTGGCATTTATCATCTTGGCCATTGTTGCTGGATTAATCATATTATCCTCCTACTTCACACTAACCTCACCGGCTAGTACTCGCTTATAATCTTCATAATTCTTCTTTAACAAGTTTGGTGTATCCAACTGATATGGACACTTACTCTTACAAGCGCCACAATTTAAGCATCCCTCAATCTTGCGCATCTCCTCCTGCATTGGCTCTGCCAGCCATGCCTCCGAAGGAGCTCTACGAAGCATCAGAGATATTCTGGCGCACTGATGAATCATAATTCCTGCGGGACATGGCTCGCAGTAACCGCATCCTCTACAGAATTCTCCCACCAACTCATCTCTCTCCTGCTGAATAAATGCTTCTATATCTTCATTCATTGACACAGGATTGTCCATGAAAGCCAACCAGTCCTGAAGCTCTGTCACTTTCTGAACGCCCCAGATAGGAATCACATTATCAAACTGTGACATGAATGCCATGCAAGCTTCAGGATTATTCAGAAGTCCTCCTGCCAATCCTTTCATAGCAATGAATCCCATGTTGTGTTCCTTACAGGCCTGAACCAATGCAATTTCCTTATCTGATGAAATATATGAGAAAGGATACTGCAAAGTCTCATACAGACCTGACTCAATTGCTTCCTGGGCCACACCTAATCTATGGGTTGTAATACCAATATGTCTGATTTTACCTGCTGCCTTGGCCTCAAGCATAGCCTCGTACATACCTGTTCCATCTCCTGGCTTATATACCATTTCTGCTTGGTGGAACTGATAGATATCCACATGATCTGTCTTCATATTGGCAAGAGATGTCTCCAAATCTTTCCAGAATCCCTCTACATTTTTGGCGGCAGTCTTGGT